>OGES01001667.1_pt1 | contig 16860 bp, 24 predicted proteins | sample 1570711 | NCBI WGS metagenome assembly OGES01 (sample SAMEA2582133, study PRJEB24529) | metagenome | biome: Human gut stool | place: China | collected 2011 | reverse complement strand
ACTATCTGTCTGATGCCATTTGTCACTCACTGGTACGACATTTGAGTCAGAACGCTTGTTCGCTTTCAAATCCGTTCTAATTGAGAATGGTTCTCATTTGAGAATGATTCTCATTTAAGAGCTGTCCAATAAAAATGCCACCCACGTTACGAACATTCGTTCTGTAACTAGAGTGGCAATATATCATTTACAAGCGGTACATTAAAGCGGTCTGCAATTTACCAACATACTAGTTAGCGTATCTTTCAACGTTGCTTTCTAACTGTATACATTAATGCTAGCACTTGGTGATACCTTAATATGAAAGTGAAGCAAGCACAGCTTCTTTACACATCATGTCTTTAAATCTTAGACAACCTCTTTCAAAATAAAATCTTAGGTTAGTCAGAATTAAGTCATTCTTTTTTAGCATAACATAGTTGATATTGTGGTCATCAGTAGTAACTGTTATTTTTAATGGGCAGGAGTTATCTGGTTTGTCATCACAGAATATAATACCAGAGTCAGCATACTCTTTAATACCGTACATACGTTCTTTGTATTTAAGTGTGAAAACGTATCTCCCTCTACCAGACGGTTTATCTATAAAAGCTTTGCTGTCATTAAGGTATACGCCTTGGCTAGAATATGCAACGTATTTGTCACTAGAAAAAGCTTTGTTGAAACCACTTTGTTTTTGCGCAATGGATGCCGTGTCAATGAAGCCCTGTTCTAGTACGAAACCATTACCCCTTAGGAAATCTAGCAGAAATACCCATAGCTGTATAATATGGGTTAATAATAGATACAGTGTTGCCGCACATAAAAACAGGCACATATCTAATTTGTTTTCCTTGTCCTCTTGCAACGCTTGTGTGTACACTTAAAAACTTCTTGATTTCATCTGTGCAGTAGTGATTAGTTTCACTTTGGAATTCATCAAACATCATTTGTTGAACATCGGAAAAAAGGTGGCTGTATCGCTTTAATGCATCAGCATTATTAAGTGAGAACGCATAACCGCACGGTTCTTCGTTCAAGTAGAGTTCATGAAAGATACCAGACGCACGTCTTTTGCTTGTCATTTCATATCCTCTAAAGAAAAGTGAGCCAATGTCCTTAAAGAATTTGTCTGCTATTTCGTCAAGTTCATAATTATATCTGTATACAAGCGCGAACTTTTCGCCTCTTTTTAGAAATCTGTTGACTAACAGTCTGCTAAAATAAGTGGTCTTTCCACCCGTTCTATTAGTTGTAACCATATAGATTTCTGGCTTGTTGCCATTTATGTCAAGCATACTCAAAAGTTTTGTTCCATCATAGTATTTATTCATTGTGTATGTCACCTACTTTCTCTATATATTGTATCATACATCTTGACATAAATCAATATATAGTATATAATATTTTAGATGAAAAGGTGGTGAAAAGTATGGATGTAAATGCTATTTTACAGGCGGTTGGCACACTTGGATTCCCTATTGTGTGTGCCGTAGCTATGGCTTGGTATGTCAAGTATATGACAGACCGAAACAGAGAAGATATTAACAAACTCAATGAACAGCATCAGCAGGAAATGAAAGAAGTAACAACAGCATTAAACAACAACACATTGGCACTTCAGAAATTGTCAGACGTTATTGAAAATGGGGTGGACAAATGACGGATGAATTAAAAAAAGCTTTGCTTGAAAGAAATATTCAGTGCATTAGCGAATATAACGGCAAATTTGTTCTTTTGAATACTGTAGCACCTGTTGGAAAGATTCCTCTTCCATTTAAACCGTTATTTAGTAGGGAAATACCTGTAGGGAGTATTTTCATAACAAAAGTTGATAGTGCTACAGAAAATGAAACAAAAACATCAGTTTTTGTGTGCTGTAATGCTTCGCAAACGTCTAGGTCTTTTGAATCTGAAAATAATTTATTTTGGTATGAAATAACAGATAACGGACAACTAATTTCTCCAAATGAAGCGGGGTGATTAAAACGGGAAAACAGATTGACGATTTAGTTCTACTAGCTATTCTTCAAAATCAAATAAAGAATGCTGTGGATAAAAATAAGGTTGATACTAGTAAGTTTGCAAGTGTTAAGCATTTTAGTAATATAGACGCATTAACACAAAATGAAAAAAACGATATATCTGAAAATTTATATAATTTTCTCGTTGACGATACACTGAACGTTGTATATATATTATTGGTTTCTGGAGCAAATAAATGGAAATATGTGAGATTTTACAAGGATAGCTCAGGCTATGTTTTTCTTACAACGTTAATACAGCTAAAGTCACTTTTGTAGAGAAGGTGTTATCATGAAAACAGTAATTCTTAACTCAAAAGGTACTCATGTAGTCGCACTACAAGCTATCTTACGTTCACAGGGCTTCATTGGACAAAATGGAAAACCCTTGTCAATCGATGGCAATGCAGGTAACAACACAATCTTTGCCATCAATTCATATCAGAGCATGATGCGTGCTTATGGTATTGAATGTGGCACAAACGGTCACAATGATTCATCCTGTGGCTCAAAAATGTGGGAGTCGTTGTTAGGTGGTGATTGCTAATGCCTTTTACGCCTAGACTTACATCAGCAGGTATGCAAGGCTCAAAATACTGGTACAGTGACAACCCATTTTATCAAGCAAACCTTGGGCCACAGCAGACAGGTGGCAATTGTACATGGTATGCATGGGGCAGATTTTATGAGATTATCGGGCGTTATCCGTACGGGTTGTCAACTTCAAATGCAACAAATTGGTACGCACGTACAACAGGTTTTTCAAAAGGAAAAGAGCCAAAGTTAGGAGCTATTGCTTGCTATGGTTATAACAATGGTGGTGCAGGTCATGTTGCAGTTGTTGAACAAATTACATCTGATGGTATCGTAACCTCAAACAGTGGTTGGTCGTCTGGAAAGTATTTTTGGACTGAAAAAGCAAAAAAGAGTAATGGCTATTGTCCAGAGTGGATGAATGGTTACTTACAGGGATTCATATATGCAGATGTTGATACTGGAACAGTGCCAGACCCAACACAATTGCATTGGCAATCTATTCCAGATTGGCTAGATAGCTACACATCAGAGAAATCAACAAACAACGCTTATTGCGTTGCAAGCTATTTACTTACAAAAGGCTGGTCATTAAATGGTGTTTGTGCATTACTTGGTAATGCTACAATGGAGTCTTTTATCAGTGCAGACTTGTATGAAAAAGGCGTTGCAGTAGATGAAAGAGGCTATGGTTTAGTTCAGTGGACACCCGCAGTTGAAACTATTATTCCATATTTAAACCAGAACTTTCCAGACTGGCAAACAAATCTGGATACAAACGGGTACGGTCAATGTCAGAGATTGGATGATGAACGACACAACAATCCGCAGGAGTGGTATCCAAACTTTCCATCAGTGCCGACAGAGTACAGAACTTATCATACAATGGAAGCTTTTTGTACTGCAACAGATGATGTAGGGCATATGGCAAAATGCTTTTTGTACTGCTATGAAAGACCTGCTGACCCATCAGCAACCATTGAAAAACGTGCAGAGTACGCAAGATACTACTTTAATTTGTTACAGGGCTTTAATCCATCTTTGCCAACAGGTAAAGGAATTAAGCGCAGAATGCCTATATGGATGTATCCAAAACTAAGAAAGAGGTGGTAACATGAAACAGGCAACAAAAGATGCATTATTAGCATTTGTTGGAGATAGAACAGACGATGATGCCATCAGCATTTTAGAAACAATTAACGATGATGGTATTGATGATGGTGAGGACTGGCATCAGAAATACGTTGATAATGACAAGGAATGGCGAGAAAGATATACAGCTAGATTCAAAGAGGGCGGTACACCTCAGCCACCAACGCCACCAGAGCCAGAACCAGACCCCGAAGATGAAATGAAAAAGTTAACTATTGATACCGTTTTATACGGTGAGAATAAATAAAGGAGTGATTTTTATATGCCTACTAAACCTAGAATTACGACAAACACCAACATTTCAGCTGACGTTGTAAATGCAATTAAAAACAGTGCGTCAAATAACTATCGTGAGAATGTTCCTTACGCAACGCCTGACGCAGATTCGCTTCGGGGTATTGGTGCTATTTTAATGAATAACCCTGCATTAATGAATGAGTTCATCAACACACTTGTCAACAGGATTGCCTTTGCTAGAATTGCCAGCAGAATGTACACCAATCCATTAAGAACATTGAAAAAAGGTGTTATTGACACAGGTGAAACCATTGAGGATATTTTTGTAAATATTGCAAACGTATACCAGTACGAAGAAGTAAGAGGGTCTGACAACGGCGCGGGTAACACGTTTAAGCGATTTGACAACGATGTAAGAGTTGCTTTTTATGTGATGAATTCACAGTTAACTTATCCAGTGACAGTTAATCGCGCGATGCTCAAAAATGCTTTCAATTCTTGGGCTGGAATGGATGAACTTGTTTCTGGCATCATTCAGTCCGTTTACAGTGCGGCGGCTTATGACGAATTCAACATTACAAAATATATGATTGGTCAGCACATTCTCAAAGGAAAACTTACTTACTACACATTCACAGGTGGGCGTTATCTTGAAGCCGCTACACAGCTTAGAAAAGCTTCAAATGATATGTCATTTATGACAGACAGACTTTCTATTGCAGGTGTTAAAACATTTACCGAGAATGACAGAAAAGTTATTCTTATCAACACCAACTATGACGCAAACATTGACACAAATGTTCTCGCAGGTGCATTCAATCTTCCTTATGCAGATTATCTGAACAGAAGAATCCTTATTGATTCGTTAGGTACACTGGACGTTGAGAGACTCAACAAGATTTTTGCAAATGACCCTACATATGAAGAACCATCCACTGATGATATGGCTTTTCTTGATAACATTGCAGGTGTTATCTTAGATGAAGATTTTGTTCAGATTTATGACAATGTTTTTGAAATGCGAGATATGCCGAACCCTGTTTCACTTGACCACAACTATTTCTTGCATATGTGGCAGACATACGCCGTGTCACCTTTTGCAAATGTAGTTTGTTGTATTCCTGCTGAATCTGTGCCTGTACAAACAGCTGATAACACAACAATTACGCCATCAGCAGATGCGATTACTGGTAAGCTTGGTAAAGATGGCACAGCAACTGGCATTCTCACTGCAACAGTTTCAACAGTCACTGGTGGTACAGAGACAGTCAAATGGACTAAAACAGGTGGGACAGCAACTGGCACAGTTGCTTCGAACGGCGTTTGGAAAGCTGAGACAGCAGGCACGTTGAAAGCGAAAGCTAGCATTGGAACTATTGAATCTGTTGAGGTAACTATTACAGTATCTTAAATAGGGGAGTGACTTAATGAGCTATATTGTACCAGATACAGACATATACTTGTTAGCTAATGTTGAATGTGACAAAAGTTACGATAATGTTAAATATTTTGTAACTAAAAATGCACAGCATAGCTATATGTCTGATAAAATCGTTAAGTCATTTACTAACCAGAGTTACGGGCGTGTCAATAAAGGCACGTTCCGTCTCTTCTGTAAAGCAGATGACGTTTATCAATGCAACTATTTAATGTTTCAGAATACAGCTTTTGGAAACAAGTGGTTTTATGCTTTTATTAATAGCATTGAGTATGTTTCTAATAACACCTGTGAAGTAAGGTTTACCATCGATTTATTCCAGACGTGGTTTCTGGATTGTACAGTAGGACAATGCTTTGTAGAACGTGAACACGTTACTGATGATAGCATTGGGGCACATACTCTAAATGAGGATGTACCTACAGGCGAAATGATTACAGCAATCGAAGAACAGTTGACAGAGTTTTCAAAACAGTACACTTACGGCGTAGAAATCTGTATCAGTGATACACAGTTGAGTGGCATTGCTAATCAACCGACATGGTTTGACAAGCCTGTTTTGAGTGGCATTTTTCAAGGTTCTAAAATTGGTACAACAGATAACAGCGATGACTTATTAACGTTTCTGAATAATGTCATTTCAGCAGGCTATCAGTCAACCATTATACAGGTTTTCACAATTCCTAAAATATTTGCGCCATCTGGTACGGATTCCAGAGTACAAACAACTAGGGAATTACCTGCTTTGCCAACAAAATTCGGAAATTATACACCTTTGAACAACAGATTGTATTCTTCACCTTTTGTAGATTATGTTGTTTACGCTCCGACCGGTGACAAGATGGTATTACATCCAGAATTGTTCAGTGATTATGAACACAGGATAATAACTTTTTCTGGCAATCAGAGTGTAACACCCCAAATAATGTGTGTTCCTACAAATTATAAGATTACAGGCGGTACAAATAAGACTGAGGGATACACGCTTAATTATGGCATAAAAGGTTCTTTTATGTACGATGCTTATCAAGCTGAGATTGCATCATATGGCGTTGGAGAACTTGGTGGAACAATTGCACATTGGTTGCCAAGAGTACTAGGAACAGTGGGCAATACAATTGGCACAGGTATTGGACTTGGTGTTGCTCTTGAATCTGGGGGTGTTCCACTTTTGGGCGCAGGTTTAGCAGGTGTTAGCGCTGTAAGCAGTGCAGTAAGTACAGCTTCATCATATTTAAAAGAAACTCACGACACGTCAAAACTTAGTGGCGCTTCTGGTGGTTCTGTTCTTTGGTCACAACAGATACTGGACACATTTGTACAGGTACGTCAAGTAAGAGAAGAGTATGCTAGAATAGCCGATAACTATTTTAGTATGTTTGGGTATAAGGTATGTAGATTGAAAGTACCAAACATTTCCACTAGACCGTCATGGAATTTTGTCAAGTGTTCTACTGTCGCTATAACAGGGGCAATCCCTGCTGATGCCGAAGAATTAATTATGAGTGTTCTGAAAAAAGGTGTAACGTTCTGGAAAACAAATTTCGGAAACTACACAGCAAATAATAAATAAGGTGGTGATTAAAAACGGGCAGAAGTAGAAGTAAACGGAGATTTTTTCAAAGAGTATATTCTTCTGGCATACAATATAACCATTGGTTGATGAAGTTTGCTAGTAATGCTGTTGCGTCATATCGTGTAGAGGGATTACCTATAGAAATAGATTCGAGATGGTTGGCGTTAAAGCTTTTTGAACTTGGTTCTGTTGCATTCTTTTATGATTCGGATGCCAGCGAGTATGCTTGTATGCAGTACTCGTGTCTTGGCACATATGACTGTTATGGGAATCCGACAAAAATACGTGTTTGGAATCCGTGGACAGGATATCAGAGGGAGCTAAACAAGGGCGAATTTGTTATCATATGGGATAACATGCTTAGAACAAATATGTACAATGCTTACATCGAATTGGCGTACAGATTGTGGAGAATTGATGGCACAATAGATACAAACTGTGTAGCACAGAAAACACCTGTTATTGTACAATGTTCGGAAAATGAACGATTGACTTTTAAAAATCTTCTGGCAGGCGTTGACGCTGACAATCCATATTTAGCGATTGGTGATAATTTATCCTTAAAAGATATTAAAGCGTTACATCTTGGAGCGCCACTGGTAGCACCTCAGTTGATGGAAGTACAGCAGACACTTTACAACAGAGGAAACGCACTGCTTGGCATCACATCTGTTATTGTACAGAAAAAAGAAAGAATGTTGAAATCCGAAGTAGACACAGCTAATGCTGATGCTCTTGCTAACAGACGCTCAAGAACGATGGCCAGAGATTACGCAAGTGAACAGATTAAAGAAAGGTTTGGTCTTGACGTAACATGGGTTTTTGACGAGGGTGACGAGCCTGACAAGGAAACAGATGAGGTGATAACATGAGTAGATACACAACAGAAGTAAGATACATCTGTGAATCACTTGCAGGTCTTGACAAGTCAGTTGGCTATTCAAATGTTAATGAAGTCATTGAAAAGTCAAGAAACAGAATCTTTCCGCCTTTTGAATTATTTGATGAAAGTTATAGGTCTGTACTTGAGACAAAGATACTTAAACATTTTTATACCAGAGAAATTGGATGCGAAACGTTCGGGCTGTGGCAGTTAAAACTTGATGCTAAACTATCAGTGATTATGCCGTATTACAACAAGCTTTATAAAGCGATTAACATTGATATCCCTGTTATTAATAACGTTGATATGAACGTTGAACATAATATCGGCAGGAATGCCGACACAAAAGTTAATGATAACACAGACATCACAGCAAATTCTAGCACAACAACAAACACAACAGCTAGTGCAAAGATTAGACACAGTGATACACCTCAAGGCAGTTTAGATGACCTTGAAGCTAACGAATATATGAGCGATGCAACGCTTAGTGATACAACACAAGCTGTAAACAGCAACACGAATAGCAGTAGCAACAGTAAGAGCAACAGTGACACAAATGCAAAGAGTACAGAAGAGTATGCAGAACATAGATGGGGAAAAGAGGGCACGATAACTTATATTAGCATGGTGAATGAGTACATCGAAAAGATGAAAAACATTGACGCTATGTTAATTCGTGAACTTGAAGATTTATTTATGCAAATCTGGGATATATGGGAGTGATTCAATATGAGTTTTAAACCTAGAAATTTTAGAGAGTGGTGTAACCACACTATTCCTGTTTTACCACAGGTGTACGGCGATGAATTAAGCTATTATGAATTGCTTAATAAGGTTATTGAAAGGCTTAATGAGATTGGCGTTACAATTAATGAATTGATTGATTACGTTAACCATTATTTTGATTCATTAGACGTACAAAATATGATTAATAAAAAACTTGATGAAATGGCACAGGATGGAACGCTTGAATCCCTTATAATGCCTGTTTATACATACGACCTTACTAAATTAAAAAGCTTTGATGTCAATGACATATCTGCTGTATTTTCTGAGCTTAAAACAAAAATGAAAGACGGCGAAAGTGCTTTATTACCATACGGAAAATACACTACATTAGACACTATTGATTTATCTTGGTTGCCTAATAACACAAAGGTAACACTTGATGGAGAGATTACAATATCAAAAAACAATGTGCCTTGCGTTAAATTGGGCGGTCAGTTTTGCAATGTTAAAATAAATGCATTGTATGGTGCTACTAGAAGTGAAACGCATTTAGCAACTGGAAGTGGGTTATATATTTCTGAACTTTTGGCATATTCAAATGTCTTAATAAATAACATGAGATTTTTTGAAAATGGTATCATTTTTAAATATGAAGATGATAATAAATATTCACAATATAATAGATTTGTGTTTTCGTATCTTGAAAATGTACAAAGAGGTATAGTTTTAGACGGTACAGAGCACAGAGGTTGGGTTAACGAAAATACATTCGTTGGGGGTAGAATAAAGGGCGGCTATGGCGTTGTGATGCAAGGCGGTACAGTAGAAACAGTTGGATTTGATAACAACAAATTTTACAATATCGGTTTTGAAGAATTATATAATGACGCTATCAATATCACTGGTGAATCATACTCAAATACTTTTGATAATTGTAGAATGATTGAAAACATAACAGGTTATTACATTTATGATCATTCATCAAAAGGTGGCTTTAATAAGTATAATTTTTCAAATATCATTCCATATGCAAAAATTAGCCTTAGTAATAATGTTTACAAGAGGGTTAATGCGCCAATTTCGGATACTTCATATTCAGTTGTTGGTGGTGGTGTTTTTTCTAGCGACAGTTCTCCGAACGCTGTTATTATTCCGTTAGTTACAAACGATTTAATTAAAAAGGAAGATTATACTTTTAGTATGGCGATTCCTGAAAAGGGAAACACAGCTAACAAAAAAGAGGGTTTTATAGTACCATCTGGTTACACACTTCTTTCTGGTTCTATAACTGCTGTTTCGTCTAGTGATGGCTTTGATGGTCAACACGTATCGTTGAACTTTAAAGAAATTTCCGCCAGTAAAGGAACGCTTACAGTTTATGGCTTTTCTGATTTAGCATATGAAGTAACTGTTAATGTTACTGTTACGCTACTTTTTAAATTTGCTAAAGAACTTTAATTAGATTCATTAGAGTAATAAAGGGGGGTCAAATAATACCCCCTTTTTATTAGTTTGCTAATGCTATACACAAAAGCAGTGAATAAACACACATCACAAAAAACAATGTTAATTCATTAAATAATCTTGCACTTATGGCTGATACCATAACTAGTACAAAAAACAAATTAAGTATATCTGTCATTTATATCACCTGTGTTTTTTTAAAATAAAATATTCTCCTAGCCATTCATTGACAATGGATAGACTAAAACTACCATATCCCTCATATGAGTTTTCACAATTAATAGGGTGATATATTATAGTATAGTAATTCCTATTGTCGATAATAGATACTTTAATTGCTAAAAAATCTACCAGAATCTTGTTACCATTATTGCTATTTTCAAAAACGCTTAAATCAATATCCATGTTTATTTCTCCTATTCTTAATTCATTTTATATAATTCTTGTATTACTGTTTACATCTATTTTGCCTATTCCGACGTGAACACAATCGTCTTTAGCCTTTAGCATAAGAATTTCTGCGTCATTTAATTTGTTGCTTGCAACACACAAACCAAATAATTCGTCTTTGCTAATATCATTTGTATGTAACACAACAACCATATTGCCAAACTGTTTTCTTACATAAATCATTACTTTTGTGCTTGAACTTAAAACCTTAGTTAAATCATATAGTGTCATATTTTACCTCTTTCTTTTCTTCATTCTCCGACATGCTTCACTAACGTATGCCTTATGGTTTGAATCATTATACTCAGCAACAGACGCTTTCATTATTTCACGCCTGTATTGAAAGTATTCTTCACAGGCTGAATGGCAATTTAAACATCTTTTGTTACAATCTTTACAGGGTGCTTTAATATTATCACCTCCTTAAATATAACATTATGAACACAATAGTCCACCATATCACTATTGAACCAGATACACCAATAATCAATATCATATATGGTCTTAAAGTAAGTAAATATAACAAAAAACAAGAAACAGTAATATTAGAATTAAAATGCTGATAAACACAAACTTTTTAAGCAATTTTTTCACCTACCATTTATAAGAATAATTAACTCCCTGTGAACTTTTTCTATTTTTAAAATAAGGAACTTTTTTAGCTTTTCGTATATTCCTGCAAGCTGTGTACCAATCGAGTGTGAATTTTTTTGTTTCGTAGTCACTCATACCAAAAACTATTTGTCGCATTATCTCACCCCACTTGAACCAAAACCATTTCTGTCACTATCTGTTAAATCTTCCACTTCAACTAGTTCAATTTCTTGCTGATTTCTTACAATCCTAAACTGTGCAATCCTATCGCCTCTTGCTATCACTGTATCTTCAACAGCATATGCAGAAAAACACCATTCATCATTCCTACCAGAGTATGAGTTATCAATAATTCCCATGCTATTAGTCATGAATATATGATATTTTCTAAAAGTAGACGATATTGGCAACACGTGCGCTTCATATCCTTTTGGGAGTTTCATAGCCACACCCAATGGGATGTTAGTGTATTCACCTTTTCTAATGTGTATTGTTTTACCTGCTTTTAAATCAATCCAGTCACCTAATGCGTATTTTTCTGGAAGAACCGAATTAAAATATCCATGATTCTTTGCTAATACTTTAATTTTTTTCGTCTTTGAAGAATAGTTTTCTATAGCTTCTTTAATTGCCAAAATATCGTGATATAGATAAGACAGTTCTTCATATGTAAGAGAACAGTTTTCTTTAGTTTTTTCCATATAATTCACTCCTTAATATATTGATATATTTTTCGGTAAAAGCTTTATAAAATAAATCAGCCTCATAATATGTCCATGAATTCATTAATATTTTTAAAGCATTTTCCAACTTATTCATTCTTATTACACGCTTAATTGCAAGTAAAGCCTGCTTTGCATCATATACTCTAATGTATTCGTTGTAATCTTCATCTAGCATAGTGTAAATAACTTTTCTTATCTGACTATCTGATTTACCGCATTTGATACGTTGATTCAACAAGTAAAACACCCCCGTCTATTCTTTTTGGAATTAATTTACATGGTACATTTAAGCCTATTTTAAAATCGTCAAATGTTCTAACGATAGGTTCATGTGTAACTTGATTGAAAAGAAATCTGTTAACTGGTGTATTCTCTTTATATTCAGCATACACAGCTTTTCCAGACATCGACAATTCAAACAAGTCTTTGCATCTCTGTGGCATTCCAGCACACTTAATGTTGTTGTACGGTTCTTCTATCTTCTGCAAATCTTCATGCGTTACATGTTCGATGTATGTTTTCTGTCTTGCAAAAATAGCTCTATCCCAACAGGATTCTAATTTCCATGCACAAAAATCAGTTTCATGTACTTTAATACCTGTAATCTGTTCTGGTGGCAAGTCACAGTGGATGCTATCTGTATCAGCATAAATAAAACCGTGTTCTTCAACACCATGATAGTTAGCTTGTGCCGCTCTTATAGTGAAGTTTCTGGCATAACTTGTTATAGCTGAACCAACAGGAATATAACCAGCTTCTTTATCTTTAGCTGTAATGTTTATGAATCCTATTGAGTTATCATCTTTAACATACGCTAATTTGAATGAAGAATCTGTTGATGAAGCCATTTTACCATACAAATTATTTAAAAATAATTTTGCAAGGGTACGTCTAGCGCCTTTGCTAGTCATCTTTATTTTTGCATATTTATCAATATATTCGTCAAAGATTCCTACTTCTGAACGAAAATAACATCCGTCAAGAATCTCAAAATCAACAAGTTCATAATGCTCAGTAATAAGAAAATAATCTGTCATGGTCAGTGTAAGTTCTACTCTTGTATCACATTCTTTACCATCAATATCAATGTATTTGTTGTAATACTTACCTGTAGATTTATCAAATACATCTGATGTTTGAAGCGACTCTGTTCCTTTATATAACATGTTTCCTTTTATCTGGATAAAAGGCAACTTTCCACTTCTCAAGTAAAATCTTGTTTTTATCCGAATAAAGAAATACATATTGCTTTGCAACGCTCTGTCTGGAATAAAGTTACCTGACCAAAACATTGGTTTTCCAACAGGGTATCTATTGCCCGACATAGAGTGCATCATAGACGGATACAACGAGTTAACGTCGGCTGTAGTTCCATTTGTGAACATCTTATTTTCTTTTCCTTTTACAAGATAGCACCATCCACCTCTATATGATTTTCTCACATATGAATCTACATTAGACTTTCCGTATACCTCAGAATCTAGTTCTATTTGTGTAACATCTGGAAATCTTCTTTTCCAATCATCTTCACCAATTATCTGTTTGTATTCAGCAAGACAACAACTTCCTATTGTAAGCCGATTATGACCCTCTTGAAAAACAATCTCTAGTGCTTCTTTGACAACCAGAACGTCGTTAGCTATATACTTCTTTTCTTTTGGTTTAATTTCACAGCCTGCATAACGAAAACCAGTATATTCCATGTCAAGTTTCTGATGTTTTGTTTTAAAGGCTTTTCCTATCTCTTTAACAGAGAATGGCAGAAGCTTCATTGAATCCCTAAATTCTATAACCTTATTGTTTACTTTGACTTTGATGCTGTACCATTGTCCCATTTCTGATATCGTATACTTGATTGTATTGTTGTACATATCTTTATCTTGATACCATTCGCAGGAATTAACGCCATCCCCTGTATATGCTTGTTTTAGGTGTAGTTTATTAAGAAAAAACGATATCCAAAAATTACCGTCAAATTTTAGGTTGTGAAAATAAACTATCAGATTAGATTTTAAACTGCTTAAATATTCCCATGTTTCGTCTATTGAATGTAATATAGAAACATCTTCTGTGAATATTTCTACAATGGCAGATGCCCAAACTTCTGTATTTTTCTGGCCCTCATAAACTGTCGTTTCAAAGTCCCCGACCAGATACTTTACTTTTTTAGGCCTTGCCATACTATCACCACCCATTTTCTGATTCATTCATCATTTCAGCCTGCACTTTTTCTTCAAACGTCAATGGAGAACCATTAATTATTTGCAGTAATTCGTCAGTTGCTTGGTTTACAACTGCAACCGATGAGCCCCACAGAACAGCAGAAACAATAACGTCTATATCATTCATAGTTCTTGACGCTTCAACTAACCTTCTTCCAACCTCAGATGTGCCAATGTCATTAATCATATTCAGTAGGAAAGACTGCATACTTTTTGAATAGGATATTGCATCTCTTCTTCTGCTTCTGCTCATGTCAACAGGTCTACTCAATGAAGATACAAAAGTTGAAGCCGCTTTTTGATATTCTGCTTCTTTTCTTTTGCGCACCTGCTCTATTTCTTCATCTGTTGTGTCTTTGTACCCGTAAAATAAATCTTCCTCTTCTGACGTAAACGTGCCGTATCGTGAAAGAAATTCGTCATCGAAGTTGTTAAATGCTATATCCTCTTCGCGCGGAAGATATGCTTCTGCCTTAAGGGTTTCAACATCAATCTTTTTTAACTTATTGACGTAAGCTCTTAATTCCTTACCTCTGAATCCTTTTGCCTTAATCTGACGCAAGGTTGGAATGTTTGTTGGAACATATTGAACGCCTTGCTTTTTAAGCTTACGCTCTAACCGTTTTATACGGTTTCGCTCACGCTCATATGCTGTTAATTTTCTTGACATGTTGTACACCTTTCTTATGTTTCACGTGAAACATTAAAAGTAAGAATGACGCTCACTGTATATCGTGAGCGCCTATCTACTTATTTAATTAGCCACTTTAAATTATAAGCTTTCAATATCAAGTACGCAGTCAACGTACTTGCGTCCTGCCTTTGACTGACCAGAAATTTTCTTGACAGGAAATGGAAACTGCATGACAACTTCAATGTTTTTAATTGAACGCTTGAATGTTACAGACTGTGTGCTGTAAACAGCTTTATCTGTTGTAATTATTGACATAAGTTCGGCTGTCTCGCCGTCCTCTTTTTCGTCAATAAATTCCAGATAACCTGCAACATTGATAACATCACCATCCTGTAATGTCTTAACAGTTTTAATAGTCGGTGCTGTGGTCATAAGATATTTTTCAATTTCTGTGAATTCTTTTGTCTGATTTGTTACTTTAATCATAGTTTAATTCCTTTCTTGTGTTGTATCGTGAACATAAAACAAATTGGTTAACAAGTTACATTATTCTTCGGACTGAGCTTTAACACTTGCAGGAAGAATCTCAGCCATCTCTAAGAACTTCTCTTCGGACATTCCGTACCGCTCTTCCTGTACCACTACTTCCTCTACTTTCAGTGGACGTACCTCTTTATGGTCATTTGTAATAACTTTCAAAGCTTCATCTGCTGAAAGTTCGCCAGACAGCTTGTATTCAAGCGTCTTAATTTCGCCAGACTGAATATCATATACTGTAGCTGTAGCTGTCGTGAATGGGATTGTTCTAGTTACCATGCGTTTTCTTGCCATTTCTTTGGCCTCCTTTTGTGTTTTTTGTTCGCTTAACGTCCATCGACGAATTGACAGAACGGGAGTCGAACCCGTCGGAAGTGTTCCGCAAACCTGCCTGTCAGCCTTTCTATGTGTAAGAAAGGAGGAGATAGTAAAGAGTTGTCAGTTCTCTTTACATTATTTATTATATCACTGTTGTACTGAAATGACAACAATTTTTTTGAAAAAAGTTTTGTTTATTTTTGCGCAATAGTTAGATATAACTAACTTCGCACATATTACGCTAGCAAACGAATGTTCTACTACTTGATCTTATAAGCGAAACTTAATATCGTGCCTGTTGACGCACCAATGAATCGCCATTCCTTTGAATATGACTGAATATATGGGAATCCGTCAAGCTCGTAAACTCTATCAGCTAGATAAACATTAAATTCATCTACACCGACTATTTGCAGTGCTCTTTTAAAGTCGACAACCATGTCGCCTAATATTGCTTTTTTAACAAAAATCATTCTTCATCCTCCTTTCCAATTAGCAACTGAGATATCAAACCAGCCACTATCAGTATTGCTATTGCTAGGCCTGCTATTGACAGGCCTGCGAAAATCATAACTCTCTCCATGTATGTTCTGACACATGCCTAAACTTGTTTCTGAATTTTGTTATGTGTTTTGCGGATGTTGCTGTGTGTTTTGCGGATGTTTCTGTATATCCGTAAACTAGTCTAAGAATATCATACATGTTGCCCTTGTTGTCTATAAAAGCAACGCATGTATTATAGCTTGTCAGAAAGACATACCCACCTGTTTTATACCACCAAGCTTGACATCTGTTTAAACGTTCTGATTCATCAATTTCTATTGATTGACTGAACCAAACTGGTTTTGCTAGTTTCCATGCTTTCTCTACCAACATATTTTCCTGTTTCTGAATCTCTTTTCTTGTCATAATTTATTCCTCCTTTTTCTTACAACGGTACTTATTGACCAAGTGCCACCTGAGGGAATCGAACCCTCAGTACACCATGTGGCTAATTAAATATATAGCAACGGCCATAATATTGTCCATGTTGCCTTACTTCAATATATCTTCCTTTATCACTACTTCTGAGTTTAGCCCGTTGCCATTCTTCATTAAAAGAATAACAAATAATCTCGCCCATGACTGTTTGTCTAAGACAGTAAATTTCTATTACATATCCCTTAGTAGTTCTATACAAATAGTTATTCACAAACAACACCTCCTAATTTACATTGCTCACGCGCATTATTAATGTAATCATGCATTGCTGAGTAACAATCAATGCCAACCAGATTTGATAAAAACAAACCAGATGCAAAACCACATGCCACACCAACATTATAATTTAAATCTTCAGTGTTCAATGAGTTTTTTTACAT
>OGES01001655.1_pt1 | contig 16973 bp, 13 predicted proteins | sample 1570711 | NCBI WGS metagenome assembly OGES01 (sample SAMEA2582133, study PRJEB24529) | metagenome | biome: Human gut stool | place: China | collected 2011 | reverse complement strand
GGGTCCATACTGGGTCAACTGGTTTCTGATGCTGGTGGCGGCTACCGGATTGCCACGACTTTGATCAATAAGTTTGGGCGGCGCTGGATTCAAGTTGCCGTAATTCTGGCATCGTTTATCATTGGTCTGGCACTGTTCTTTGAAGTTGGTCTGGTTGTCGTTTTGCCAATCATCTTCATCATTGCTAGAGAGCTGGACATGCCGCTGATGTACCTGGGGATTCCGATGGCAGCTACTTTGAACGTCTGCCACGCCTTCTTGCCGCCACACCCGGCACCAACGGCTATTACCGACATTCTTGGTGCTACTTTGGGTCACGTGCTGCTTTTGGGGATCATCGTCGCGATTCCAACGATCATTATCTCTGGTCCGGTTTTCAACTACTTCCTGCACAAGGTTTATCCTTCCGTTTACCGCAAAGACGTTGATATCTCGGTCCTTGGCGAATACAAGGAATTCAAGCTGGAAGAAACGCCTGGCTTTGGCATCTCCGTTTTGACGGCCATGATGCCGGTTATCCTGATTGCCGTTGCTACGATCTGCTCATTTGTACTCTCCAAGACCAACCCAGTCAACCAATTCATTCAATTCGTTGGTGCTCCAGATGCGGCCATGCTGCTGTCGCTGCTGTTTGCGATCTGGACGATGGGGCTGGCCCGCAGCGAAAAGATGAGCGAGATCTCCAAGTCAATGACGACTTCCGTTAAGCAGATTGCCATGATGCTGCTGATCATCGGTGGTGGTGGTGCCTTTAAGGAAGTTCTGGTTGAAGGTGGCATTTCCAAATACGTTTCCACGCTGTTCTCCGGTACCAGCATCTCACCAATCCTGGCTGCCTGGCTGATTACGGCATTGCTGCGGGTTTCGCTTGGCTCCTCGACTGTTTCTTCAATGACGGCAGCTGGTCTGATCGCACCAATGGCCGCCCACATGTCGCCAACGATGAGTGCTTTGATGGTGCTTTCAATTGGTGCCGGTTCGGTATTCTGCGATCACGTTAACGATGCTGGTTTCTGGATGATCAAGGAATACTTCGGCCTGTCACTTAAAGAAACCCTGCTTTCCTGGTCGACGCTGACTTCAGTATTGTCACTGGCTGGTCTGGCAAGCGTCTGGGTCCTGTCGTTGATCATTGCCTAACTGATTTTCTTAGCTAAAGATTCACTCTTAAAATACCAATAAAAGTGCGTGGATCCAGTTGTGGTTACGCACTTTTTTAACTAGTGCCGGGTTATGATAAAATAAATCTTACTAAGCAAACAGGCTAAAGGAAGAGGATTATGTCACAGCATGTAACAATCAGCGACGTTGCCAAAGCGGCGGGGGCCAGACGCAGAGCCATTTAGTGGGGGTATTGGTCGGGGATATTGCCAACCATTTCTCATCACTGCTCAGCAAGGGAATCTATGATATCTTGCAGCCAGCAGGTTATGATGTATTGTTGATGAACACCAACAACTCGCAAGAAATGGAGAAAAAGGCCTTAGATGATCTATATCAGCAGCGCGTTGACGGCATTATCGTGCAGCCAAACTCGCGCAGCTTTGAACAGTATCAATCAACTCTGCGCAATCAGACGCCGCTGGTTTTGGTTGACCGGGAAGTCGACGATCAGCCGCTGACGGTGGGCAAGGTAACCAGCGCCAACTTTGACGCCAGCTACCGGTTGGGACGGCAGTTGGGCAAAAAAGGTTATGCCAATGTAATTACGGTCAGCTCACGATTTGCCGAGGCTTCTGGGCAGCATCCCCGGATCAAGGGCTTTCAGCTGGCGGCCAGTGAGACGGGGCTGACCTATCATAATATTGAAATCAAAGGTCATGATGATGACTGGCTGGCAAGAGAATTGACACGTGTAATGGGGCAGCTTAATGGACGAACGGTCGTGATCTCATTGATGGGCCCGATCCTGTTTACGCTGCTTAAGATCTTTAAGCATGAAAAAGTAACGTTTCCTAAAGATCTGGGGCTGATCAGCTTTGATGACTGGAGCTGGTCGCAGTACGTTGGTGAAGACGGCATCTTTTTGCTGCGGCAGGACATGGAGCTGATGGGTAATCTGGCGGCGCAAAAGCTGCTGACTCAAATCAAAAACCACTCAACGATCAGTGATACGTCGATTCTGCCAGTTACGATTGATGAGCATCCTTCAATTTAATATAAAAACCGATTGATCAATGCGATCAGTCGGTTTTTATATTGTCGGAAAGCAGGTCGGTTATCTGTTTTATGTTCTTAAGATTTGCTGGGGCGGTGTGGCGCGATAGGCTTCGATGATCTGTAAAAGCGTGGCAGGAGACTCCTGCATGTCGCGCTGAATCCAAAGCGTAAATAGTGAGGCAATGCCGCCAAAAACGATTTCGGATGCATAGGGCTGCTTGATCTTGGGCTGCTGCAGGTTGGCATGCTGGTGAATAAAAGCCTGCGCCAGGGTTTGGGAAAGCCGCTCTTTGACTTGTCCCTTTAGATCGCTGTTTAAAAGAGCATGGGCAAAAGCAAAATTGCTCTGCACATATTCAATGATTTGGCTGATGGCAGCGGGTGAAAACCAGTCGTTGCGATCGCCGTTGTCCTGTTTTAGGATCGCGGCGATGCCAGTAAAGAAATCGTTGATCAGCTGCTGGGCCAGATCGTCTTTGTCAAGATAGTTCAAATAAAAGGTTCCGCGATTGATGCCGGCCTGTTTGACCAGACTGCTGATCGTCATTTTTTGAAACCCTTCTGTCTCTAAAAGCACGATAAATGCCTGCTTGATTTTTTCTTTCGAGGCTGTTTTGCGGATTGTTCCCATTTTTTTCTCCTTAAATCAACAACTTATTCATTTTTGGTCATCACAAACTGCATTGAATCCATTAAAATGTAGCGTAAAGAAATCAAAAAAGCAAACTGCTGATAGTAAAGAAGGGAAAACTATGGCCTTAATCGAAGTACGCAACAATACAAAAATATACCAGACTGGTGATGAAAAGCTTTATGCCAACAAAGACATCAGCTTTTCAATTGAAAAAGGCGAGCTGGTTATCGTTGCTGGTCATGACATTGCCAAATATGATCGTCGTGAGCTGACGACCTATCGCCGGCTGAGCGTGGGATTTGTCTTTCAGTTCTATAATCTGATTCCCAATCTGACTGCTAAAGAAAACGTTGAATTGGCTTCAGAAATCGTTCCCCAGGCGCTGGATGCTGTTGAAGCGCTAAAAGCCGTGGGACTGGCCAATCGCATCAACAACTTTCCCGCTCAGCTTTCCGGTGGCGAGCAGCAGCGAGTGGCAATTGCGCGTGCCGTCGCCAAGAACCCACAGCTGCTTTTGTGTGATGAGCCGACTGGTGCGCTGGATTATGAAACGGGTAAGCAGGTGCTGCAGATTCTGCAGGATATGAGTCGCGAGCATGGTTCAACGGTCATCATTGTTACGCATAACGCGGCTCTGGCTCCAATTGGCGATCAAGTGCTGCATATTCATGATGGTCAGCTGGTCAAGCAGGAACGGAATCAGCATCCGGCTGACATTCAGTCAATTGAATGGTAGGTGAGAATCTTGAGCAAGCGAATTTTATGGAAAGATGCCTGGCAGGCGATTACGCACTCGCTGGGCCGATTTATCGCGATCTTTCTCTTAATGGCCGTCAGCGCGTTTGCCTTGATTGGCTTAAAAATTACAGGACCAGATATGCGGCAGACGGCAACCAGCTTTTTTGCCCAACATCATCTGGCCGATACCACGATTACGTCGAACTATGGTCTGGACAGCCGCGACCGTCAGATCATTCGACAGCAAAAGAGCGTCAAGCAGGTTGATTTTGGTTATCTACAGGACAGTACGATTGATCAGACGAAGCGGGCACTGCGGATTTTTTCACAAACCAATGGCGTCTCAAGCTGGCAGATGGTCAGTGGACATCTACCGCGGCATGATGATGAGATTGCCGTCAGCTACCTGCTGAAGGGCAAGTATCATCTTGGCCAGTGGATCACGCTCAAGCAAGCGGGCTCGTTGAAGCATCGTCAGTTTAAGATCGTTGGCTTCGTACGTTCCAGCGAGTATCTGGATCGCAGCGACATTGGTCAGACAACGGTAGGGACTGGCCAATTGAGCGGGGTGGCCGTCGTTAAAAAATCAGCCTTCAAGACCGGGACTGCCTATGCAATCGCACGGATCACGTATAACCAGACGGCGAAAATGAATCCCTACTCTACGCGCTATACCAATTATGTTGAAAAACAGCAGCAGCAATTGAAGAAGGCCTTGAATCGACATGGAAAAACCAAGCAGCAAAAACTTGAACGTCAGCTGAAGGCAGCTCAGCAGCAACTTGCCCAGGCAACGCAGCAGGCCGCTTTGCTTCAGCAGAAAAATGCAGGGGCAGGCAATGCGGTTCTCATTCAGCAGGCTGCTGCGCTTAAAAAACAGCAGGCCAAGCTCAAGCAGCTGGGTTCGCCAACCTATACGCTGAGTGATCGAACGGAAAATCCCGGCTATGCCATTTACCGTTCCAACGCTGAACGAGTCGATATCCTGGCAAACGTCTTTCCGGTGCTGTTGTTTGCAATCGCGGCCCTGGTCAGCCTGACGACGATGACGCGTTTTGTGGAAGAAGAACGGATCCAGATTGGTACGCTCAAGGCTTTAGGATATTCAAATGCCGATGTGGCCAAAAAGTTTGCGCTGTTTAGTCTGTTGGCCAGTTCAGCTGGGGTGGCGCTGGGAGCTTGGGGTGGTTTTATGGTACTGCCAAAGATCATTTTTAAGGCCTATGCTGCCAACTCCACGCTCAGCGGCTTTCAGATCCACTTCTCATGGGCGCTGCTTTTGACGACCTGGCTGATTGCCATTCTCTGTACGACGGGCGCCGCGCTGTGGGCATTGCATCGTGACTTGAAAGCCAAGCCGGCCGCATTGCTGCTGCCTAAGCCGCCTAAGGGAGGATCACGCATCTTATTGGAGCGTTGGCATTGGCTGTGGAACCGGCTCAGCTTCAACTATAAGGTAACGATGCGCAATCTCTTTCGGTATAAGAGTCGGGCGTTGATGACGATCTTTGGCGTGGCGGGTTGTACGGGACTTTTGGTAATGGGCTTTGGCATTCGCGATTCGCTCAGCGGCATCAGCAACATTGAATACAGTCGGATCATCAAGTACGATCTGATCGCCGTCCAAAATTCGAACAGCTCTGCCAAACAGCAGCGGCAACTGAAAAACGAGCTGAACGGCAAATCAGTGAAGGGACATACCGGTATCTATTTTGAGCAGCTGACCAAGAAGGTCGGTGATGATGATGCCACGCAGTCGATCTCTTTAATCGTTCCAAACAATGAAAAAAACTTTAAGCAGTATTTCGCGGTCAAGAACCGGCAGACTAAAAAAACGCTTAAGCTGCCGCAAGATGGCGTGATAATCTCAGAAAAGCTGGCACGATTGCTCAACAGCTCAATCAAGCTTAAGGACGCGAGTGGAAAATGGCGGACGATGAAGGTTGCTGGCATCATGGAGATGTATATCGGTCACTATGTACTGATGAGTCCCCAGGCATACCAAAAGATTTTCCATCAGTCATATCAGACCAATGCGCAATTGATTACGCTTAAAAAAGGCGCTAAGCTGCAGCAGGAGTCGCAACGTCTGATGGCAACCGGCGCCGTAAAGGGGATCAATCAAAACGTCAATAATCAGCGGACGATTGACAACATCATGGGCAGTTTAAACCGCGTCATGATTATCTTGATCGGTTTAGCAGCCTTATTGGCACTCGTGGTTATCTACAACCTGTCCAACATCAATATTGAGGAACGGATGCGCGAGTTGTCGACAATCAAGGTTTTAGGCTTTTACGATCAAGAAGTGACGCTCTACATCTATCGCGAAACGATCATTTTGTCCGTGATCGGCATCCTGCTGGGCTATCTGGTTGGGATTGGTCTGCATCGCTTTATCATCTTGAGCTTACCGCCTGCCAACGCAATGTTTGATCCAACGATGACGCTGATCAACTTTATCGTTTCGGCACTGATTCCGGCGGTCATTACGGCGGGAGTAGCAATGGCTATGCACCACAAGATCCGAAGCGTTGATATGCTTGATGCATTGAGTTCGGTTGACTAGATGTGATTGACGAAAACCGTCTCTTTATGGGCGGTTTTTTTATTGGAAAATGCAAAAAAGGCATGATGAGGGGAATCATGCCTTTTTCGTGTTGAGATTTCTAATTGCAGGAAATTTTAAGAATTGATTTAGGAGCTGTATTTTAAAAAGTTAGTTGGCTAAAAAATCACAAACTATGTTGATTGCCTGTTTGCGGATTATATTGTTGGAATAGGAGTGATCACAGTTCGGAATCAATTTTAAAATACTGTTTTTGTAAACATCATTGTATCTAAGCGAAGCGGATGGATTGACGATGGTATCTTCTGTACCGTGGATTAAGCACACAGGACCTTCATAATGTTTGGCTAAATCGTACAAAGGCAGCAATTGAGCGATTCTAAAGTAGAATCCACCGATAGTCTTTTGATTTACCGTAATCGTATTGGGAATATGATGAGGATCATAGACGCTGCCTTGACAGATACCAAGTCGTGCATCGTCAATTAATGTAGCAGCGGGGGACATCAAAACCAGTTTGGCAATTACCTCGGGATAGTATGCTGCCATCAAGCTGGCAATGACGCCGCCTTGTGAATGTCCCAATAGATATATGTTTCGAACGCCTTTGAGTTGCCGTGCGAAATCGAGAACCGCATTTGCATCAGCGAGTTCATTAAGGATTGTCATTTCAGAAAGTGAGCCTTCACTTTTGCCGTGCCCATTGAAATCAAAACGAAGGGTGCCGAACCCATTTTGACGTAGGACCGGAGTCAGATCGTACAGGATTTGATTTTTGGTATAGCCAAGATCTGCAGCAAAGCCATGCATTAAAATGACCAGATCGAATTTATCTTGATCGGGAATGTCAATTAGACCATGCAAGAATAAACCATCACGTTTGATATTAATTTGTTTTTCCATTAGAAAAAGCCTTCCAATTTTTTAATTATCATAGGTGATGTGGTCGCGACCGTAAATAACTTTTGCATTCTTTATTTGGTCTTTACCTACCAAATCAGCAATTGATATGATTTTAAAACCATTTCTGAACAGAATTTGAATGGCATCATCAAGCGCGCTGGCATCAGCTGGTTGAAAGTCATGCATTAGGATAATATCGCCATCTTTTGCTTTTTCAATATTTTCTAATACTTTTTCTGTGCTGTGATGATCCCAGCTTTTGGTGTCCAAGGTCCAAACGATAAAAGGTCGTTCATCATCTATCTGTCCAGGAGTAAACTCGCCATATGGGGGACGAATATACTCTGGCTTGCGACCAATAATATTTTCAATAACATGATCGTTTTCAGTAATTTCTTTATTGGCCTCAGCTGCTGTTAGTTCTGGCAGATGAACATGATGTAAGGTATGGTTTCCAAAACAGAATAATGAGTTCTGGGCCTCCTTTTTCAATAACTCAGGATTCTTCAGAGCATGTTCGCCCCAGATCATGAACGTTGCAGGAACGTTATACTTTTGCAGTGTTTTAAGCACGATAGGAGTCGTATCTGCCCATGGACCGTCATCAAATGTAATTGCTACTTGCTTCATAATCTAGTATCGCCTCTTTTTGAGAACATCAGATAAACGATCTTAATCAAGTTCCTGGTAGTCAAAGAAATCAAACACAGCTGGCTGCTTATAGCCGGAGTAGTCGACAGCTACCAGGCCTACGAATGCTCCAGTAAAGAAACCGCCGTAGTGCTGCAGTACATAGTCGTCGGAAAGGATTGCCGCATCCAATACGACTGGAACTTCTTGCCAGTTTTCGCCGTCAAATGAGTATTCGTAAGTGTAGCTTAATTCACGAATCCTGGTCCGGAACCAAACGTAATCAGTTCCTTTAGGGATTTTAAAGTAGCTATAAATTTACCTTCTTGATCTGTGATAATTTATCTGTGATAATTTCAGCAATGCTTTCGTCTAATGAAATCTTGATTTTAGTGAAAGGTTCATAAGTTCCCCAGACTTTCACCTGCTTTTCACGTTGTAGTATCGCACCATCGCTGAATAGCTTAGGCAAATGCAAAATACTACTTAGCCTTCCTTTCATCGATTTCTTTATTCATACGGTTCATCAAGGCATCATTGATTGGGTATTTGGTGATAATGAAAATACCGATAATAATCAAAATAATTGGGATGATGGACTGCAACATTAAGATACCATGCAGAGTGTGAGCACTTTGGACTGACTTGCTTGCACTGAAGCCGATCAGTTTAAGAACGTATCCTGGAATAACACCACCGATGGCCATTCCTAAAGCAACTGCAAAGGAGCAGACAGAACTGATGATGGCATTTTCACGCTTGCCAGTCTTCCATTCACCATAGTTAACGACTTCTGGTTCAAAGGCCCACATGTAGCCGGTAACAACGATCATACCCATTGAAGTAAGCAGCTTACCAGTCATTGCCAAAGTAACGTTTTTAGGATCACCCCAAAGCAAAATTAAAAGACCAGCGATCAAAACGCCGCTCCAACCAATCATTAGTCCTTTACGTCCCATAACTCGTTTAAACCATGGGAATAGCGGAACTAAGATGAATGAAGGCAAGGTACCGAGCAGGTTGAAGTACTTTAACATCTTTGGTGCGTTCATGTTATAGGTGACATAGTAAGAACCGGTTGAGTTAACGACTGTCATGTACATGAATGCGATGATCAGATAAATTAAGAAGATAGCAAATGCTTTGTTGTCACGGATCTGCGTGAAGATGTCCTTAAAGGAAACGTATTGCATATCTTTTGAAGACATCTGATAATGCTCATGCATTGAGAAGAAACTGAAGAGCAGACCGATGAAAACAACGATGGCGAATAGCCCTAGCGTGATCAGCCAACCCTTTTGCGACTTTGGACCGGTGTAAGCACCTGACACAGCAGTGACCATGTATGGAACACCAAATGAAATGAACATTCCACCAACATTGGAACAGAACGTCCCGTATGAGTTAACTTGGGCAATTTCGTTACTGTCACGCGTCATCGCGGCAGGCATGGCTCCCATTGGTGACAGGAAAGTATTGAGCAGTGACAGGCCAACGTAGGTCGTATAGGCATAGATCAGCTTAAATACGTATCCTGTATTTGGAGTTACGAAACACAGGATTGAGAGAATGGCATATGGTACGGAAAGGTAGAGAAGGTAGCCTTTGTACTTGCCATATTTGGTAGTTCGCTTATCAACCCAGGTACCATAAATTGGACTTGCAACGGCATCAATAATACGAACAACCAGAAACATCGTAGCAGCATCGGCTGGTTTCAATCCATAGACATTGGTATAGAAAAACAACAGGTAGGTACTTACAACGTTGAAAATCAGATTAACCGATGCGGTACCTAGTCCATAGCCTAACTTTTCTCTAAAAGATAATTTTGGTGCTTTATCTTCCATAATATTTTCTCCATTGTTATTCTGCAACTGGAATTTTTATCGTGATTATGCTCATCTTTTTGGAGCTGATATTAATTTCATCATTTGAAATGCTATAGCTGGAGTAGCTTTCTTCCTTAACGTTTTCAGGCTCTTCGAACGTATTGTGATCATTCATCTCCTTACCCGCCAGAATCTTGGAATAGTTTGGAGCTCCCAGCTTATGATCGAATTTGATCGTAACGTCTTCATCAGCAGTAATGCTTGAGTTGCATACTGAGATGATGTATTCGCCATTCTTGTGTGAAATGGTGTAGCTGATGTCACTACCATTGTTGCAATAAGCATCAATCAAGTCAGCATCTTGATGGAACTTGTACATATCGAATACAAAGTAGGTTGGAGTCAGAATCATCTTGTCATCTTTTGTTAGAATCATTGCTTGCAGAACGTTTACCATCTGGGCAATGTTGGCCATCTTTACATATTTGGCATGCTTATTAAAGATATTGAAGGTCGTTGCGGCAATAATTGCATCACGAATGGTATTCTGTTGGTAGAGAAATGCAGGATTAGTTCCTTTCTCTGCTTTAAGCCAGGTACCCCATTCGTCAACTACGAGATCAACCTTATGCTCTGGGTCATAAGCAGCCATGTGATTAAGAGTATCGTTAATTAGATCGTCCATGCGTTTTGCACTGTATAAGAGACTCCCCCATTCGGTTACATCAAAATCAACTGCATCACCTTTATTGTCAAAGGTGTCAGTCAGTGCATAATGGTGAAGACTAAAACCATCCATAAAGTTATGAGCAATGTCCATAACTTTATCAGTCCATCCGAAGTCACCTTCAAGAGGACCACTGGCGATTTTATATATATTACCGTTGTATTCAGGAACGTATGTCTGATAACGACGGTAAACATCGGCATAGTAATCAGGGCGCATGTAGCCACCACCCATCCAGGCTTCATTACCAAGCCCTAAGAATTTAATTTTCCATGGTTCAGGATGACCGTTTTTGGCACGGAGATCGGCCATTGTTGAACCGGTCTTTGCCGTAATATATTCGATCCAGTCGGCCATTTCGCGAACCGTACCACTGCCAAGATTTACGTTAATGTAGGCTTCACAGCCAAGTTGACGGCACAGTTCAAAGAATTCATGAGTGCCAAAGGAGTTGTCTTCAACCACGCCACCCCAGCTGTTGTTGAAGATTTTTCGGCGATCTTTATAGTCGCCAATGCCATCGCGCCAGTGGTATTGGTCAGCAAAACTGCCACCTGGCCACCTAAGTACTGGAATATTGATTTTCTTCAACGCCCCAACAATGTCTGAACGAATACCGTTTATATTTGGAATATCACTTTCTTTGCCAACCCAAAGGCCACCGTAGATTCCGCGACCTAAATGTTCAGAAAATTGACCCTGAAGGTATTTACTTATTTTAACCTTCTCATCTTTTTGAGTAACGTATATCTTCATTGATAAACATCTCCTTAATAGATAGTTAATATTTACATTGCATATGATAGCGCTTTTTTGATGATATACAATACTAAAGTGAAATTAAATAATACATAATGTAATATAATTAACATAATTGTTAATTATATTGAGTTGATAAAAGATAAAACAAGTTGTATCATTAATAGTAAAGTTAATTGTTTAAAGAGGTTTGATATGGATATCTATGCAAATAAAGAATCACTGCCGGTCTTTTCAGCATTGGACAGTGAAACACGTTTAAAGATAATTGCTGCTTTGTCGACCAAGAAAATGAACGTTAAAGAGTTGTCTGAATATCTTCATTTGAGCAGTGCGATTACGATTATACATTTGAACAAGTTGGAAGAAGCCAACATTATTCGAACCGAACGTCATGGTCGTGATCGGATATCAATTCTAAAAGTTGATAAGATAAGCATTGAGTTTCCAAAACAGCTTTATGTTCCTTTCGAAAAGTATAATGTTGAGATTCCTGTGGGGCAGTTTACAAAGTATGACATTAAGCCTTCGTGTGGATTGGCGGACACCAAAGGATTTATCGGTGAGGTTGACAAACCTAGCTATTTTATGGATCCAAATCGATTTAAAGCAGGAATGGTTTGGTTTTCAGAAGGATTTATTGAGTACCAGATTCCCAATCATCTAAAGCCAAGACAAAATCTGGAAATGATTGAGATTACTGTAGAGTTGAGTTCTGAATTTCCGTTTTCTAATAATAATTGGCCATCAGATATTAATCTGAGTTTTGAAGGTAATCCAGTTGGTACATGGACTAGTCCAGGTGATTTCTCCGATACACGTGGTAAATACACGCCAAAATGGGTCTACAACGACATGAACCAGTACGGCATTTTAAAGAATTTTAGAATCTCGAAACATGGCAGTTTTATTGATGGTAAATATGCTAGTGATTTTAATATTAAAGATATTGACACTAGCTTGAGTTCATGGCGCTTGCGATTCAGTGTGGATGAAAGTTCGGAAAATGTTGGAGGAATGACTATTTTTGGCAATCATTTTGGCAATCATGATCAGGGAATCAATATACTTTGCTATTATAGCAATGCAGAAGATAATGAATAGTTTCTTAAAGGGGCAAGGAAGATTCTATTAATTGATATATGGTCGCGTTCGTAATTGAGCGCGGCTTTTTTATTGAAAAATATGAAGATCAGCAGGTTTGCGGCTGTCCAGAGAAACAAGTTGCCGGACTTGGGATTGGTCGATTAGAAATGTTGTTTTTAAATTTGCAAATGCTTTTGCAGATTAATTTATAGAAAACAACACGGTATAAAAGCATAAAAATTAATGGTGTAGACCATTATTGATTAAGATATCAAGCAATTCTTAGAATATTATTAAAAATCAGCCGATCTGCGTTATGATTATCAGCACCAACTAAAGCTAAGGGGGTTTGATAATTATGTTAAGTACGCTGATCTTTGCTTTGATTCCCATTTTCGTTACGATTGGTCTGGGCTATCTGGCGGCCAGACGCGGTATTTTTAATGACCAGGACAGCAAAAAATTCGTTAAGCTGGTTTTGACCTTCATGCTGCCACTGCACGTGTTTGGCGGTCTGTGGAGCACCTCGCGCAGGATTTTGATTGCCAACGTGCCGCTGATGGGCTGGCTGATGCTTTCGATGACTGGCTGCTATTTGATGATGATTCTGATCTATCGATTTGGTCTTCATAATTCAAGGCAGCTGGCCACGCTTAGAGCCATGTCGGTTGCCAATCCATCAGTACCGTTTATTGGCTCGGCCGTTTTGCCATTATTGTTCAGTACCAGCAACAGCGCGATTACGATTGGCATCTGTTCATTAACGGTCAATATCATTATGCTGCCGATTGCCTTTGATGCCTTGAGCAGTGATCACTCACCATGGAAACGGCTGGCGGCCACGTTTAAAAAGCCGCTGGTGATCGCAGCTGTTTTAGGATTTTTCTTGACGCTGTGCGGAACTCAGATGCCAAGTCAGCTGACCAGCACGTTTGATCTGCTTGGCAAAGGCGCAGGCGGAGTCGCGATTTTTGCGGCTGGCATCGTATTAGGCACGCGGCATCTATCGTTCAATCAAACGATTTTAGGAACCGTACTGTTGAAAAATATCGTCTTTCCGCTGATCGTCTTGCTGATTATGTGGATCGTGGGAACGCCGGCCGTTTTAAGACGTCTGGTCGTGATTGCATTGGCGATCCCAACAGCAACGATGCCATCGACTTTAGCCATCCGCTTTGGTGTCAATGAAAAAGAGCTGGCCTCAACCCAATTCTGGAGTACGGCATTTTCTTTGGTTACGCTGTCGGCATTCGTGCTGACGCTGGCCTAGTATTTGGTTGGACGCTTTAAAATCAGCGAATAGTCAAATTAAGCATGATTAATTCAAAAATTTACAATAGAGAAACAGCGCTGCAATGAACTATTTACAATGATCCGTTAGTCTTAACCATGGCATGTCAAGAAAGTTCCTAGAATTAGGCAAAACGTTTAAGCACGCCTGTTTCACAAAAAAGCGGCGTGCTTTTTTGTGTTAAGCTTGAATGGAAACTCAGTATATTTTAATTGAAATAGTTAACGACCGGTTCTGACAAAATAAATGATCAGCAAAAAGGAGTGATTTTTTTGAGTGAATTGATTGGAATGAAGAATAATCGGCTAATGGTTCCTGAGCATCCAGAGATTCCCTATTTACAAGGGGATGGAATTGGTCCAGAAATCTGGCAGGCCGCGCAGCCGGTGCTGGATGCCGCCGTCAGACGCGCCTATCAAGGACGGTGTGAGATTGACTGGCTGCCGCTTTTAGCTGGCGAACGAGCGCATGAGCTGGTTGGTGAATGGCTGCCGCAGCAAACCATTATGGAATTAAAACGGCATCTGGTCGCAATCAAAGGTCCCATGACGACGCCGGTTGGCACTGGTCATCGCTCAATCAACGTTGCCCTGCGACAAACGCTTGATCTGTATGCCTGTTGGCGGCCGGTTCGCTATTTTAAAGGCGCGCCTTCTCCAGTTAAACATCCAGAGCGGGTTTGTATGGATGTTTTTCGTGAAAACACGGAAGATATTTATGCAGGTATTGAAGCTGCAGCCCAATCATCAGCTGCCCAGTCTCTAAAAAAGTGGCTGCAAGAAACCAGTCAGCTGAATCGCGTACGTTTTCCCAATACGGCCGCGTTTGGCATCAAGCCGATCTCAAAAGAAGGCTCACAGCGGCTGGTTCAATCAGCAGTTGACTATGCGCTGAAAAATCATCGTCATTATCTAACCCTGGTGCATAAAGGCAATATCATGAAAGAAACTGAAGGCGGCTTTAAAAAATGGGGATATCAGCTGATTGATCAAAAATATGCCAAACGAGCCTTGACGATGCCGCGACTTGATAAAATTAAAAAAGAGCAGGGAGAAGCAGTGGCGCAACAGTTCCTCCAACAAGCCCAGACACAAGGAATGCTGGTCGTCAATGACATCATCTGCGACAATTTCTTTCAGCAGGCATTGTTATTTCCAGAGCACTTTGATGTTGTTGCCACGATGAACCTCAATGGCGACTATCTATCTGATGCATTGGCGGCGCAAGTGGGTGGCTTGGGAATTGCGCCGGGCAGCAACATTAACTTCCAGACCGGCTGTGCGATTTTTGAAGCCACACACGGTACAGCACCACAACTGACTGGAAAAGGTCTTGCCAATCCAACGTCATTGATTTTATCGGGCGCAATGATGATGGAATATCTAGGGTGGCGTCAGGCCGCGGAATTGATCAGAAAGGCAGTCGCACAGGCCATTGCCATGCAGAAGGCCACACCGGATCTGGCACCAAATGCCACGGCCCTGTCAACCAGCGAATACGGGCAGCTGCTGGTTAAACTCATCAATTCTTAATCAAAAGCCTAGTTGGCAAAAGTTGATCGTACCGACGGCGGATGAACGTTGAATCAGTCTTTGATGAAGCAAAATCCGAACAATAGGTAGTGCTGAATACGGTTGATTCTTGATAAAATGAAATATTTTTAAAAATTTAAAAAATAGCCAAATAAATTAACTGATTTTAAATTTGAAAATAAATTCGCAAATTTAAAAAATAAGGTTGACATTATCTTGAACAGAGATTATTATAATAATCGTAAATTAAAAGTTGATAAGAAACAAAGCATTCTTAACGGAAAAGATTCGCTTAGAACTGCAATCCTGTAAGCATTAAGAGTCCATCTTATCAGATTTTAATTCTTCATTAAAACTGCGCATAATCTTTAAGATCGCGTACGAAAAAACGCCAGTGGCTTACCGGTCACTGGCATTTTTGTTTGCATAATGATTAAATCACTGTCTAGTTCTTACTCAGCTGTCTGACGATTTATGGTCAACTACAATAATAAAACGCTGCCTGCCAGACGTTCTCTGACAAGCAGCGTTTTCAATTAACGACCATCTAGTAGCGAATCTCGTTGCGGGAGCGGCCGCCATTGGCAATTGTAATGGCATCATTGGAGGCAATCTGCACCATGTTGCGGGCCGCGGTCTGAGTAAAGAAGGCGACGTGGGGAGTAATGACTACGTTTGGCATGGCTGCCAGCTCTTTGTAATCGGCAGGAACGTCTTTTTCGGCCACGTTGGTTTGACCAAAGAAAGTCGTCTCGTCAGCCAGCGTATCCAGACCGGCACCGGCAATCTCACCATCTTTTAGGGCCTTGATCAAAGCCGTTGTGTCGATTAAAGCACCACGCGCCATATTGATCAGATAGGCAGTCTTTTTCATCTTCTTTAGTTCTTTTTCGCCAATCATCCCCCGCGTGCTTGGCAATAGCGGTGTATGTAGGGAAATAATGTCGGCTTCCTTGAAGATGGTTTCTCGATCAACGTATTCGGCAAATGGTTCTAGGGCTGGGTCATAGGCGATGTCATTGACCAGGACGCGGGCCCCTAAAGCTTTGTAGATCTGTGCCGTAGCTGTACCGATGTGACCGGCACCAATCAAGCCAACCGTGCAGTTGTAGATTTCATTGCTGATGAGCGTTTCATTCCAGCTGAAATCGTGGTTTTGATTCATGCGGGCATCAAAAATCCCAATGCGGCGCAGCAGGTACATGGCCTGGGCGACTCCCATCTCGGCAATTGCACGTGGCGAATAGCTGGCGACATTGGTAACGATCAGATGGTTGGCCTTGGCGGCATCCAAATCCACCATGTCGACGCCGACCATGCGGCAGCTGATCTGCTTGATGCCAAAGCTGGCCAGTTTTTCGTAAACCGCGGGACTGCCCATTGAAGCAGTCTGCAGAACCGTGATGGCATCAAAGTCTTTTGCCAGCTCAACCGTTTCGTCATTGAGCGGCTCATCAACCATCCTGAGTTCGGTTTGCGTCTGTTGGGCCCATTTTTCAGCGTAGGGCTTTTCATATGGGTGCGTACCATACATTAGCACTTTCATTTTAACGATTCCCTCCTGAATTTATTTATAAAACGACTAGTATTATCATATCACGAGTTGTATCAAATAAATAAAACGAATTACAAAATGTGATGAAAACATTTGCAAATAGAATTTTACTTAATAATCTTTAATGGTGAAGCCGTATGTCGAATTGATAAACGATTTGCCAAAGAAAAAAACAAAGCAAATCAAGTCCAGATGGTCGGCTGAAAAATATTACGAATTAACAGTCTGAAACGGTTAAAGCAGCCTGCTTAATTTTGTTAACCATTGATCAATGGCTGATGCGCAATAATTGGTGTTTGTTTAATTTTACAAATATTAGTTTTAAACGATTGACATTTTAAGGCGACTAAATTAATATAATGGCAATTCAATTAGAAAAATATTAGAGGAATGGAGGCATTCATTATGGATTTAGTCGTTGTAAATTTCATGGAAGATAACCAAGCAGGTGTCAGCCGACTGATTAGCGAGTTTCTGCATCGTCCCGTTACGGATCTGAATCAGGAAATCGTCAATCTAAGTGGGCAGACGATGGACGAACTGACAAAGGCCCGCAC
>OGES01001648.1_pt1 | contig 17049 bp, 19 predicted proteins | sample 1570711 | NCBI WGS metagenome assembly OGES01 (sample SAMEA2582133, study PRJEB24529) | metagenome | biome: Human gut stool | place: China | collected 2011 | reverse complement strand
GTCTCTCAGTCAAGTTCGATACTAGAATGTATGATGGTAATGAGGTTATTACCTTGTACTATCGTGCTAATGGCGTTTTTGGTTGTAAGTTTTTTACTGAAACGTATAATCCGCGTACTGACGGGGTTTGTTCGGCTATGAATAATATGATGAACTTCGTTTTTCGCCTGATGGGGCGTGGCGTAGGGAGTGATGAATGTTTCTATCGTTTGTGATTATGGAAGGTGTAGGTGTGGGTTTTATGCTGATGACGTGGGATGCGGCTATGTGTACTGCTTATTATGAGCTAGGCTACCGTGCTGCGCAAACTCTGCCCGCCTATAAGATTCGCGGTCTTTGGGATGTGGCTTGTAGGGAGGGTTATTGTGATTGTTTTCGTGAGGGTTATGTGCAGGGTGTTGCGGAACGTGAAAAAAAATACCCAGTATGATAGTGTCGCCGCCACGCGCGTGCTAAGGAAGGCGTGTTGTGGACTCGATTAAGGATTTGTATGCGCAACTGTTTGCTCAGTGGGCTGAGCGGGGCGCTCATATTGCCGCCGTTAGAGGGTATGAGCGTGGTACACTGGACGCCGCGGAGGGTAAGACCGAATGCGAAACGCTGCCTTATGATATTCATAGGATGTATGAGAATGATTATCGACGTGGATACCGTGAGGGGTATAATCATGGAAACGAGCAACCGGAATTTTAACAAGGTCGAGTATAACGGAGAACAAGTGGTGTATTGTTTGCGCATTACGTCACTTGCTTCAGAACATGCTATGTTCTCGATTTATTCGGAGGAATACACTGCATCGAATTACGTAATGGAACTGCAAACTATTGCGAAGATTATCAACGACGGGCACATTTACAAGGCCGATGTCATGTATCGTAAAATCAGCATCTATACATGTCAGGAATCTAAGGGAGGCTGGGAACGCTATGAGGAATGAAGATAATGACCGCACGAACTGGTTTGATGACGGCGTGCTTAATGACGACCGTGTGCGTCGTGTTATTCGTGGCCGCCGCCGTAATCTGCACTTGCGTGAATACAATCGTGGCGATGGTGATTGGGAGACGTTTTGCCGTACTGTAGCACTACTCAAGGACTTTTATGAGCCCCAAGGGGTGCAGGTGGCGTTTGCTGACAGCATTGGACATGCGGCAGACGTTTGCCTATCATTGTCCCCGCATACATCCCGTATTGACGCGTTGGCGCGAACTCAGAACATTGAAATGCTGGGCGGTGTCATCTATGCCCCGGCAATGGTGGCGTGGTGTGCGGTCTGCCACGTCAAGGGCGCATCATGCTATGAGATGTGCAAGACCTGGGACGGTGCCGAGTTTGCTCAAACTATCATCAAAATCGCGTGTCGCTGTTTTGACAACTTAACCGAGTCGCGGTATACTGATGAAGACATCGCAAGGATGTCACAACAGCAGCAACACTACAATAAGGTGGTATGATTATGGCATACATCAAGCGAGCAAAGCATTATAGTATCGTACGTGGCGTCATGCGCGGCGAAAACGGTGAACTTATTGACGCCGAAGTGGTCGTAGATGGCGCGTGCCGCACGGCTGACATGGCAATGAAGAAGGCCCGTAAGATTAATAAGGACATGCTGCCCATGTCCGCTGAATATCATGCGCAGGAGACGCGCATGGATGAGGCAATCTATTGGGCTAATTGTGAGTTTGGAGATGATACCATTGTCGACTATTCTGGGCCGGTGAACGGCAACGTGGTTGACGATGATATTATCTCTGAGTAAAATAAGTAATAACCCCTATAAGGAAAGGCAATAATCATGGCTGACAACGAACTGACTGTAATGGACGGCAATAATTTTGCGGCAAACGGCTCTAACGCCGTATCGCACTTCTTCGACACCTCTACCATGGACGGTAAGATGGCGCTATATAACGCCATGCAGACCGCCGACAAGGTTGACGAACACCTTAATGAACCGTTGCATGTCACCAACGTGCTCGCGCAGGCCATCGAGGTCGCTAATCAGGAAACCGGCGAAATTAACTCTTCCACCCGCGTCGTCATTCACGCAGAAGAGGGTGACTTCGCCGCCGCCTCGCCTACGCTGGCCCACGCTTTTGGCAATCTGTTCGCCATTTTCGGTACGCCGGACACGTGGACTGCACCTCTCGCCCTTAAGGTAGTGGAAAAGAAGAGTCGCCGTGGCTATAAGTTCTTCGACCTTGAATTGGTGTCCGAGAACAAGCGTAAGTAACGCGAATGTCCACACCATTTGATAATGTGGTGATGTCCCTATAGGGGATGTTGCCGCCAGACTCACCCCCCCGTCGTTTTTCATCTTTGCGGCGGGGGGGTGTTTTACACTCATAAGGAGGGGCTGTGGCAAAACGCGAAAAAAACCGACGAGCCAACAATCTGAAACGCAACGCCGCAATCAGGTCAGCGCAGGTACGTCAGGAACGAGCGGTAAGGGACTACAGTACCGGACGGCTTCCCAAGCAAATCACGGAAACGTTTTTGGGAAAACTCAGCGCCCAGCAGCTTGAACAGGTCGCGCGACGTATCGGACAGGAGTTCGGGGAACAACAGCAAGCCTTAAGGGCGCGGGATAACGAACCGTATCAAGTCGTGCCCGACGTGCAGATTACAAAACGTGACAGAGAGATGGCGGCACGACCTCTGATTACCGACGCGGAAATTGCCAACGCCCCGTCAAAACGGCGGAAGACGCTGCGTCAGCAGCAGCGCCGCCGGATTGAGGCGCGGCGGAAAATCAAACGTGCCCAGCAATTCGATGCGCTGAGCATGGCCGCCTATACTGTGGGCGAAGTGCGTGAGATGGAACGCGCGGGCGAATCACCGTTCGACGTGCTGGGCACTCATACGGTCGGAGGTTCGGCGCGTGACGACCTTACGCGGAGTCGAGCGAACGTATTCGGTACGGAACGTGGCATGAGCCATGCGCGCGCGATGATACGAGACGGAAACCGTGGGAAACTCAAACAGGAGATATTGGAGTACGCCGGGCTTGTAGGACGCGCGCCGCTACGCGCGGGAACCAAGCGGATTCCCGAAGACGAGGGGGCTACGGATTTTGGCAGGGTCGAGCAGCAGCTGGAGGCATTCGACTCCAGTGTTGCGCGAAAATTCGCGTCTTTGTCCGACCGTCAAAAACGCTGGCTGATGAACAACACGAATTTTAGCGCCGTGGTGCGTGAAGCGACATGGTATAATGATAAGGCGCATAAATGGGAAACCAAAGCGGACGCCGGTGATGTGGATACGCGAATCGACGAATGGATGACCAGCGCAGCACGACACTAAAAAAGGATGGCACATGAAAGAGCGTCGAACGGCGGCAACAGACGGCGCAACACTATTGACGGATGACGGTGTGGAACCGTTGACGGCCTCTGCCGTCATCCGTCTCACCATGCTCGATTATCATACGCGCGTATGGTGTGCCCACGGATGGCAAGACATCAAGCCCATAGTCGCCGAACTATTGAAACGTCTTCCGTTGCAACCGAACCCCAGCAAGGACGGCGTATGGGGGACGTTCAACATTCGTGGCCACTTCTACAGTTTCCGCGTGCGTATGGGTGGTATTACCGTGGATTTTCTGGACGTGCGCAATATCACGCGCGATGATGGGCTGAACGTCTCACGTGAGACGTTCGGAGGAACCACCGACCTGGGAACCACGTGGAACATCGCGCAGGAATGCGCCGCACTGAATCTCAAGGGCTCCACCATAGCGTCCATGGCGATGACCGATTATATCGACGGGGATTACGCCGGGTTCAAACGCCGTTTTCCACCACTGGATAAGAAGGATTATCGCCGGATGCGTCCCGCCTACTATGGGGCGATAGTATGCAGCAGGCCGGGCGAATACCGGGATTGCAGGAGCTGGGACGTGAACAGTCTTTATCCGAGCATCATGCGCGATATGCCCATGCCGGTAGGTGCTCCCGTATGGTATGACGGGGAATATCGGGATGATGACGATTATCCGCTGCATATCGATGTCATCTCGTTTGACGCAAGGCTGAAGACGGCCAAGACGGCGACGCTCACCAACATCCTACCCGTATGGGGGTATGAGGGCGAACGCCTGGATAGCACGCTTGGCGTCGTCACCATGCCGGTCACGGATGTGGATTGGCAGACGCTGACGGAAAACTACGACACCCACGTGTGGGATTATGTCGGCGGCTGGAAATTCCGCAAGTCACACGACCTCTATCATGAGTATGTGGACAAGTGGTTCCACGTAAAGCAGACCGCGACCGGGGAACGGCGGCAGATGGCGAAACTGCTGTTGAACTCACTGGTAGGGAAGTTCGGGGCGTCGCTCTACCGGCCCATGCTGCATCCGACGCCGTCCACGGATGGCGGAGTGGATTTTACCGTGGAACGACCCGAGTCGACCAACTCGCTGGCATGGCTGCCAACCGCCGCCTATGTCAACGCCTACGGGCGGCGAATACTCTCCCGCGCGATGAACGCGAACGCCGACCGCGTTCTCTACGCTGACACGGACGGCATGATTTTGGAGGGGTTGGACGCGCCCATTGGCATCGAAACGGATGACCGCAAATTGGGTGCGTGGAAGAACGACCACACCTATGAAAAACTTCGTATCCTTTGTAACCGTAAATATTGCGGCGTGGAAACGAACGGCGACACGGTGATGCGGTTGAGCGGAGTGCATCGCGCCGCCCCCATCCCTTATGACCGGTTTCTGCCGGGGTCTCGCCATCGTAATGACGATGGCCATACTTTTGTGCTATAATAATCGGTAGCGGGGTGTGCGTCCCCAGTCGATTCGATGGCCCGACCGACAGGCAGTCGGTAAGGCGATTCGGTCGGATGTAGACGTGCGTAGCCAACGCCCATCGACGGCGAGGGAACCCGCACAACCTAGCAACCCGGCCCGGCAGTGCGATTGCTGCCGGGCCACTAACTTTAAGGGGTGATTATGAACGACGCCGAAAACGATGACAAGCCGGACACCGCGCCAGACACCGAGCCGGACGCGACCGCCGGCGACAATGTGCCGAACCCGGAGCCGGAGGCTCGGGACGATGGCGAACCGGAGAATGCGGGAGACGATAGGAACGCCGATATGGCCAACCGTCTCAGCGCTCTCGAAGCGACCGTGGCCGAATTGTCGAAGACCATTGAGGCGATGCGGGACACAGCGGCCGAACACGTGCTGAACGATGGACCCGACGACGATAAGGAGCCGGAACCGTCCGAGATGACCGACGACGACTATAACGGCACCTACAGCACATTCGACGACCTTTACGAAGAATAACCATTGGAAAAGGAGCATTATCATGTCAACTACCCCCGTGGTGACGCCGAAGCAGCAGCTCAGGCCGCTCACCGAATTCAACAACGCCCAGATTCTGAACATGATTCGTAACGAGGCGTCCCCCGAATATCAACGGCGCATGCCCTCCGCCACCCAGATGAACATGGACAGGCAGATGGCCACCCTTATGTCCAGCACCCAGCTCAAGAACGAGTTCTACTCGGCGCTGGTCAACCGTATTGGCGGCACGTACGTCAACACGTGGCGGTGGAATAATCCATTGAGCGTTTTCCAGCGGGCCTCGCAGGCGTATGGCGATACGTGGCAGGAAATTGCCGTGGGCATGCCGTTGGCGCAAGTGTACGACCCGAATGCGGAATATCTCGGCGCGGATAACTTCCGCAAGTGGAAGGTCGACGTGGATTCGCTCTATCACCGTCTGGACTTTGCACACTGGTATCCGGCCACCACGGACGACAGGACGTTGCAGCGTGCGTTTACGTCCGAAAACGGCCTGGCGTCGCTCACCTCGCAGATTCTCACCTCGTGCTACAACGCGGCCGAAGTCGACCTTTTCGAGGCCATGTGTCATCAGTTCGTCGAGTACGCGAAGCTCGGCGGCTATTTCCGTGTCCACATGGACAACGACCTGAACGACATGGGGTCTACGGAAATCCAGGCCCGTGACATGCTGAGGCAGATTCGCGCGTGGGCCGATACGCTGAAGTTCGTCAGCACGCGATACAATGCGCGGCACATGCCGACGTTCGCCCGCCCCGACGAGCTCGTATTGTTCTGTTCGCCCGAGGTCAAGTCGGCACTTGACGTGCAGGGCCTGGCCACGGTGTTCCAGCGGACGGACGCCGAGCCGACCATCGACCGAATCATCGTCATTCCGCAGGACCGGTTCGGCATGGATGGCGTGCAGGCCATTCTCACCACCGATAAGTTCCTTATCGACATTCCCGTCATCAACGAGATGACCCAGCAGACGAACCCGGTGAACATCAACTCGGTCAATCATTATCTGCATGTCCAGCACATCGTCTCGGTGTCCGGCTTCGCCCCGGCCGTGATGTTCTGGACCGGCGCCGGTTCTACTGCGAACGCGGTGGCGCCGACCGGCACCACGGCCAAGACGCCGACGTTCCAGCTTAAGCTGGCCATGTACGGCGGTGGCTCGCAGACTCCGGCTGATGTGGCTCGTGGCGGCGCGGTGCAGGTCACCGCGGATACGGCCATCACCAATGACGGCACGGCTACGTTCCGTTCGGATGCGGTCAGGTATGCCATCGGCGATACCGCGAAGCCCAAGAGCGATTACACGTACATCTCGCCTACCGGCGTGCTGGTCGTCGGCCTTGACGAACCGAACACCACCATTCCGGTCACGGCCACCGCGCTGTACACCAGCCCCGAGACGCCGGAGGTGCCGGGCACCGTGTCTGCCGCATTGGACGTGCCGGTGGTCGGCGATGGCGTCATCGGTTTTAATCCGTCCATCATCGCGTCGATTGCCGTTACGGTCCCGGCGGTAGCTGCGGACAAGACGGTACAGGCGACCGCCGTGGCGACCATGATTGACGGACGCAAGGCCGATGTGACCATGCAGGCCTCTTGGACTTCCGGCGCTCCGGCGCATGCCACGGTATCCGAGTCGGGTGCCGTCTCCGGTGTCGAGGCCGGTGCCGTCGACATTACCGCCACGCTGTTCGGCGTGTCCGGCAAGCAAAGCGTGACCGTGACCGCAATCAGCGAAAAGTGATATAATGGGAGTGTGGCTTAAGCCACACTTTCTCACGGTGTGATGCAAGTCAAGACCCGGAATGTGACCCACGTGAGCGTTCCGGGTCTTGTCATATCGGAGGACGATGATGATTGATGACGTGAATCCCTACGTGGAATCCAGTTTTTCGTGGGCGGAGTGGACGCCCAACACCACATTGAAGCTCTGTCGTGTCCCGTGGGATGCGAGCTATCGCGATATCGTGCGGTTCGCTTCACGTGAGACGCAGCGGGAATGGTTCGACGGACTGGATGGCGTGGAATGCCGCCCGGCCACCATGCATATCTTCGGCGCGCCCGTGCGCATCGACATGCCATTCAACCAGGCGTCGAACTACAATTATCTTGTCGCCGTCAACGATTACCCCGAGCTGGAATCTCCGCGGGCATGGTATTATTTCATCGAATCCGTGGAATACATCAACGCGCACACCACACAGCTTACGCTTATGTTGGACGTGTGGCAGAGTTTTCAGCATGATGTGACGTTTGGCAGCTGTTATGTGACGCGCGGGCATATCGGCGTGGCCAACGAGCATCAGTGGGACGATTACGGGCGTACCGCGCTTGCGCTGCCGGAGGGATTGGATACCGGTGCGGAAACCGTCGTCACCTCCCAGTCGTACAAGGCGCTGATGTCCAGCAAGCCCGCGCAACCCGGATTCAATTCGCCGACCTTGGATTACGGCGTCATCGTCGTGGCCACGACCGACCTTGTGGCGTCGGGCGGCAGCGCCGAAAAGCCGTCGCTGAAAACCGCGCAGGGGTCGCAGTTCGAGAATCAATCCAACGGTACGGGAATCTATTATTTCGATACCGCCGACGATTTTACGCGCGTCATGCAGGCAGGCAGTTCGTTCCCGTGGGTGACCCAAGGCATCACGGCGATTTACGCCATACCGAAAATCAGCGCCGACTATGTCGCCGACGCGGGCCGCGAAGTGACGCAATTCTTTGGAAACGGCACAGCCGGCGTAATCAAGGGCCACGTATACACGTTCGTATGGGAGGCCAGGAGCGACAACCGGTACGACGACATCGTCTCCATCAGGAACTTTCGCGATAACTTCAACATTCCGAGCCGGTATCGCAATCTGAAGAAACTGCAGTGCTACCCGTATAGCATCGTGGAATGCTCATGCCTGAACGGCTCCAACGTCATCTATCGGCCCGAAGACATCCAATCCGACGACCTGGTCATCCGCGAAACATGGAATTACGCGCCGCCGTCCCCGCGTCTGAACTTCTACCCGGTGGACTATAATGCGAGCGGCGCGGCTACGGTCGACTCCCCGTCCGGCAACGGCGCCGGGTTGCCGATTGACGGCGGGGAGATGCTGAACGTCAGCTTCGGCATCACCAACTTCCCCCAGTTCATGGTGGTGAACAACGGGGCCGCGCTTGCCATGGCCAACAGCGCCTACAGCCGCGCCTACGCCGAGCAGTCGGCCGGGTGGGCCCAGCAGAAGGCGACCATGAGCGCCGCGAACACGCTGTCCCAGGCCGGTACGTCGATTCGCACCCAGCAGGAGATGACCCAACTGGGCGTCACCAACCGGAATGCGTTGAACACCATTGCGGCCAACTCGCTGAACCAGTCGCTGGCCATCAGTCAGTCGAACACCAACGCCATGACCGATCTGAATATATCCCAGAACAACGCGCAGACCGCGTGGGGGCTGGTCTCTAATGCCGGCAGCGCGCTCATGTCGGGGAACGTGGCCGGACTGGTCGGAGGCACCGTCGGCGGAATCGTACAGAACGGCATCACCAATACGGGACTGCGCGCCAGCCGTGACATCGCCAACGATACGGCGGCGGCGAACACGGCCAACAGCGTGGCGACCAATGCGGCGCAGACCTCACAGGCGAACTCGTACGCGCAACGCGCCCAGCAGATTCAGGGCACGTCCAGCGCTCTCATGGCCGGGCAGAACTATCGATTGGCCACGCGCTTCGCCGAGGGCGACTATGAGAACACGATAGCGGGAATCAATGCGCAGGTGCAGCAAATGCAGATGACCCCGCCGACCACGAGCGGCGCGGCGGGCGGCGATTCGTTCAACCTTGCCAATGGCATCATGGGCGTGCTGGTTCGTTTCCGCACGTGCGCCCCCAGCGCGTTGCGCTGCGTCGGGGAGTTCATGCTGCGGTTCGGGTATTTTGTCCAACGGTTCATTACCCCGCCCGCAAGTCTGCAATGCATGGAGAGGTTCACGTACTGGCAGATGCAGGAATGCTATGTCAGGGGCACGCTGCCCGAGCAGGCGCGATTGGCCATCAAGGGCATGTTCGAGCGTGGCGTGACCGTGTGGGGCAGGCCCGAGTATATCGGCGTGACCGATTGGGCGGACAATAACCCACTGCCGGGCGTCGGTTATGAGTGATATGATGATGACATGAGTAGGTCTAAGAAGAACCGGGTCGGCGGCGCGCTGCACCCGCGCGGCAACTATGCGAAGGCACGCGCCGCCAGCCTCGATTACATGTATTATCATCTGTTGGAAGAACTGGCGCTGAATCGATTCAGCTGGCGTGGATTGCCGCCGACGGTGGACGAACGATGGCTGGAAATGTGTCTGTGTGAATACGGGTGCGCCCTCTTCTTCGAAGACGGGCGCATAGGCCGGTTCCTGGTGACCCAGGCCGGATATCAAGGCCGACTGAATCTCTACAACAATCCGACGTGTTTCGAGCCGGTGGGCGTCAACTACCATTACAGGCAGCTTAAGGCGGGCCGTGAATGCATTCCCATCTGGGACAACCGCATGCGCATGTCGTTCAAGGACATCCTATGGCAGTATGCGCGGCGCCTCGCGGACATCGACAAGGCGTACGACGTGAATCTGGAGAGCCTGAAGCTGCCTACCATCATCACCGCCGACCCTCGGACCAGGCTCACCGTCCAGAATATGCTGCAGCAGCGGCAGGACGGTCAGGATTATATCATCGGCTATGATTCGTTGGACCCCGGCAGCATGTTCCAGCCGTGGCCGAACACCACGCCGTATCTATTGGACAAGTTCATCCAGCAGAAAGCGCAGGTGACTAACGAGGTACTGGGATACTTGGGCATCCAGTCCAGCGGTACGGAGAAGAAGGAACGTCTCATCTCGGATGAGGTGGCGCAGGCCAACGAAAAAGTGGACGTGTTCCGACTGAGTTTCCTCAAGGCCCGGCAGACGGCGGCGACCGAGATTAACCGACTGTGGCCGCAACTGAACGTCTGGGTCGAATATGCCGACTCGCAGTCGAGCGGCGTCCCCAACGCGCTGGATTCAAGCGCCGGTGGTACGACTGATATCGATATGCCCGTTTCATACGACGCGGGTATCGGAGGTGTGTTGTGATGCAGGATTTTAGCGCCTACGCGATGGAAACGCCCGGTGAGTACACCGAGACCCTTGGCAGTCTTGTCGCCATGGGGTATGACACGGACGACAAGCTGCACTTGTCCGCCGACTATTACCCGATTTACGATGAGTCTCACCGCGCGGAATTGAATGAGAAGATTATCCGCCATTACGCGCTTCGCGAGATTGGACAGGAAACCGCGCAACAGTTCGTCTTCTATCTGGGCATGACGATGGCGGAGATTATGCCCTATTTCAATGAACGCTACAGGACGCTGGACCTGGAGTATAACCCATTGGATTCCATGGACATGACCACGGACAGCGAGAGCGGCAGCGAATCCCAGTCGTCTGGCAAAGCGTCCAGTACGCAGGATTCGACCAGCTCCAGCAACAGCAAGTCGGATAATTCCAGCACCACCACGTCCAAGAGTTTCGATAGTGACGTACCTCAGACCGGCGTGGTCGGCGACTTCGCACGCTACGCCAGCCACGCGAATGAATCGCAGGCGGACAGTTCGGGCACCGCGTCCAGTTCACAGGATTCGACCAGTCACGCCACGGCGCAAAGCGCAACCGATTTTCAGCATGATTCGAGTAATTCCCGAGGTAAGAGTCATGTGACCGGGCGTAGCCAGAGCGCCATGAGCCTGATTCAGGAATACCGGAACGCCATCATCAACGTGGACATGGAAATTGTGCGCAGCCTCGAACCGTGTTTCATGCAGGTGTGGGGCTCGTATGATACCATTTTCGGTAACTGCCATAACTATGGAGAATGGGAGTAGAAATGTCAGCCAATGCCTTTGTTCCGCGCACCTATCCGCTGGTGCGCATCCCTACGTCGGTGCCGTTCACTTACCGTGACGGGGCGACCACGTTGCAGTTGATCGAATGCATCCGGTATAATCTCGACGGTTTGCAGTCCGATTTCAATACGCTGGTCGAACAGGTGAACCAGTCGATTGCGGACGATGATGCCGCCATCCGGCAACTCGCCGACAATCTGGTCAGCCAGATGGCCATCCTACGCGAAGAGCTTGTCCGGCTCATCGAACAGTCGCAGTCCACCGGACTGGCGTGGTCGCCGGTGTACGGCAGGCAGGACGCCTTGCAGGCGGTACTCGACGGCATGTACGACAACGCCCGCGATCATGCGTTGTTCTGGTCCGATTACGACGATATGGGGTTGAAGGCGTCTGAGTATGACGCGCTGGGATTGTCCGCACGTGAATATGACGTACGCGCGACCGATGTCGACAATTGCGTGCCGGGCGATTTTCCGGGACGCTCCCGGTTCCCGTACGGCAGGGGCGTTTCCGAGGGGCGAACGGGTCCGGCCTGAACCGGGTTGGACACGCGATATTCAGACGATTATAATATTGTTCGGGTAAGGATGCCTACCCGTAGTTTTGAAAGCGAGGAATCTTCACATGAGTAGTCTCAACAAAACCCCTCATTACAATCTCAGCCAGTTCGGTGACAGCCCGGACGACAAGCCGTCGTGGCGCGGTGATTACACTGCGGACATGAGTCGAATCGATGCGCAGATGTACAGGAACGCGACCGATATTACCACGGCGACGGCGGCGGCGAACAATGCGAACACGGCGGCGGGTCAGGCGAAGACCGCAGCCGATGGCGCCTTGACTCTTGCACAGTCCAATAAGGCCGGTATCGCCGAATTGGACGGCTATTTCGGCGAGCTTGGCGTCACCTCCTCGGTCACGGCGCAGAATCTGCTGACCACCATCAACGGTAAGGCCGATTCCAGCGACCTCGCAGGTAAGGTGGATGCCGGCTCCGTGTACACCAAGGGCGAGTCGGATGGCCGTTATCTGCAATCAGGCGGGTATTCCGGTACGGCGGCGAACATCAACGCCACCGCCACCAAGGCGAAGGACGACGCCGGTACGGCGAAGTCGATGGCCGCCGCCGCGCAGGCTTCCGCGAGCGCCGTCGCCGCCGTGACCACCGACCTTACCGAGCTGGTGTGGATTGGCGACAGTATCAGCACCGGCTATCAGCCGGGGGGGGATGCGCTCGCCGAAGGCAAGCGCATCCCCCAGTGCGTCGCGTCTAAGCTGGGACTCAATCTGCATGTGTTCGCCAATAACGCCAGTGGCTATGGCAAGGCGGGCGACGGGGGCAAGACGTTCCTTACTCTCGCCAGCGAGGCGCTTTCCTCGATGGATGTCGACGCCCGTAAGAAGGTCAAGTACGTGGTGGTCTGCGGCGGCAGGAACGATATCGGCGACACGTATAGTTCGGCGCTCGGCGTCTTCGACACGCTGCTGGGTACCGGACCGCGTGAGAGCCGGAATTTCCCGAACGCTTCGGCCCACGCCATTTTCCTCTGGGACAATGCGAGCATTCCGTCCGCGAACGCCCAGGCGATGAACGGCATCGCATCGGCGGCGACGGCGAATGGCCTGGCATGGCATCCATGGACGTGGACGCTCGGCATGGGCCACCCTGATTGGTTCGCCAACGAGAACGACCCTCATTACAATGCGGGCGGTTCGAATTACATCGCCGGCATTCTCGCTTCGACCATTGCGGGTGATTGCGAGCCGTGCGGGGGTGAGATTTCCGGCGAGGTCGGTATGACCGGCGGCTGTTCGGGTAAGCTTCACTGGCGTTTCGTGGGCGGCGTGGTGACGCTTACCGCGAAGTTCTCCGCCTCCAACCCGTCCGGCACCATTGCGAAGCTGCCGAAGTTCATCGACCTTGGTGATAATTTCATCATGATTCTGGGTGGTGCGGGCAATCAGCAGGCGTTTGCCCACTTGGCTGACGGCGATTTGCGGATTACCGGCGTCGTCGGCGGCGGCACGTTGTCCGGCAATTGCTGGATTACACCCCAGAGCTTCAGCCCTATCGGTCTGGAATAACGGCGTTCCACGCGAAACCTGGCTAATGCCCCACGGCTCACTGCCGTGGGGTATACTATTGTGTATGGACAATAATGCACTGTTTGCCATGTACGTCATCGGCACCGTTGAGAGTAATTGCGATTGGGGCGCGTGCAACTATGTGGACGCCATTACCATGGGCATGATGCAATGGTATGGGACGCGTGCCCGTAGTCTGCTGGAGCGCGGGCGTACCGCCGACCCAGACGGTTGGGCGACGTTCGCCACGGCGGCGCCGACGCTGGCCCGGCAAGTGCAGGCGAATTCCATCGATTGGACGACGCGCTATCTGTCCGCCGCCGAGGGCAACGCATGGAAGGCATGGGCGCAACGCGACGAAAACCACGTTTTTCAGGAGGCGCAATGGGATGCGGATTGGAACGGCTATCAGTCCACCATGGACGGGCATGGCTTTCCGACCGGGAATGTGAAGGAGCGTATCATGTGGGCGTGTGCCTACCATCAATCCCCCGCGCAAGCGCAGCGCGTGCTCGCGTCATGCTCCGCCACGGCTACGCTGGAGCTGATTTACACCACGATCTTGGCGGACGGAGTATTGGGCCGGTACCGCAATCGCTATACCACCGCATACAACTTGCTGAGAACATGGGACGGCACGTCCGCACCGCCCGACTTCGGTCAGGCCTCCGAGCCGTCCGTTACGCCGGGCGGCGACCGACCTGGCATCGATGGCAAGCCCGGCAGTACCGCGTGGATACAATTGCAGGGCGACAACCTCATATACCACAGCGGGGACGGTACGGCCGTTTTTGTGAAGGGCTCCGCACAGACGTGGGTATACAGGACTTCCGAATCCACCAAGCCGAGCGGCGGACAGACTGGCGGCGGCTCGAGCTCCGGTAGCGGCGGCGAAGACGCGGCACGTGTCGTGGAATGGTTGCGGGCGCGAATCGGCAAATACGCCTACTCGCAGGGCGCGGGACGGCTCGACCCGGATTCGAGCGGCTATGGGGATTGCTCCAGCGTGTGTTGGCGTGCGTATCAGGATGTTCTCGGCATCGATGTGGGCACTTGGACCGGTCAGATGGCGGGTAGGGGCACGCGCGTATGCGGCAGTTCCGACACGTCCGTGTCGGACGCCGTTGCCAAGGCGCACGCCGCCGACCTGCTGTTGCTGGACTGGGGTGCCTATACGCAGGCTTGGGACCATGTGGAGATGTTCACCGCGGACGGCAGGGACGAGACGCTATCCCACGGTGGGCCGGGGAATGGGCCGAATCTGTTTGCCGCGTCGGGGGAGATGAATATGGCGAGTCGATGGGAGATACGACGGTATATCGCCGACTGATGCGATGATGGACCGGTGGATATGTACTGGTTTATCATTGTCGTATGATATGATGGATGTTATGGATAAACTGCTGGCCGAGGGTGATTATTACGATTATGGGCGCGTACTATCGTATCACGCGCCCTGGATGTTCGTCATTGGTGCCCGCGGTCTCGGCAAGACCTATGGCGCCAAGAAACTGGTCATCGGTGACTGGATTAAAAAGCGTTGGCAATTCATCTATCTGCGACGCACGGCTGAGGAACAGAAGAACAAAGGCACGTGGTTTGCGGACATCGCGGAACAATACCCGGATTTGGAGTTCAGGGTGTCCGGCAATCAGGCGGAATGCCACTGGCTGGACGATAGGGACGCCACCACCGACAAGCGCGGAAAGACACGCCCGACATGGCATATCATGGGGTATTTCATCGCCCTCAGTCAGGCAGGACAGGTCAAGTCGGTCGCCTACCCCAAGGTACGGACCATCATCTTCGATGAGATATTTCCCGATAACATGCGTTATCTCGGCGGCGAGGTCACGGCGCTTGAAGAATTCTACAATACCGTCGATAGATGGAACGACCGTGTGAGGGTCATCATGTGCAGTAACGCCGTAACCCTCGCCAACCCATATTTCAGCGCTTTCAATATCAACCTCAAGCCACAGCTTGACAACCACACGCAATACCAGCGCTATTGCGACGGATTCATCATGGTCGAATTGGCGGATTACGGCGGATTCAGTGCCAAGGTCGCCATGTCGAGATTCGGTACGTTCCTACGCAACTATGACGAGAACTATGCAGACTATGCAATCAACAATGATTTTAGGGACAACGCCAATACCCTCCTCAGTGACTTCAACAACGCCGGTTATGCGTTCACGCTGAGAACCACCGAATACGGTATCTTCAACGTATATCAACAATTAAGCGATGCCGATGAGGTATTATATATCATAACAAAGAAACAGCCGAAAATCACCCGCGACTTTACGTTCGATTATCGGCTGGTCGATAATGATTGCATCATGCTCAAACGTTCGGATGATATGACGCAAAAGATATTAAACGCCTATCGCGTGGGTCGGCTACGGTTCGAAACACCGCAAATCAAGGCGGAATTCAGTATGATTCTTGGCGGCTTGTTACAACAATCAGGCATAAGAAAGTGAGGAAACGATGACGGAAACCTTATTTTACGAAATTCTAGCCGTACTCATGTTCGTCATTACGGACTACATTACCGGAATCATCGGCGCCGTAATGCACGGCAACTTGTCCAGCACGAAAATGCGGAAAGGTCTTGGGCATAAATTCGCCTATCTTTGCGTGTTCTTCATCGCATGGTTCATTGACTTCGAAATGGAACACATAGACATCGGTTTTCACAGCGCATTGACCCCGATAGTCACCATAGGCATCGTTCTCACCGAACTGTCCAGCATAATCGAAAACATCGGCAAAATCAATCCCGAGCTGGCACAAGCGGAATTCATGAAAATCTTCACCGACTATAATAAGGAGAATAACAATGGCGATACGAACACCACCGGCAGCCGTTGAATACGCACGGTCGGTCCTCAACACAGGCTATAACGGATACTGCCTAGCACACGTCCAAGACGCCTATGGGGCCGAACCGCGATACGCCAGCGCAATAACCGCATGGAACGGATGCAGCGAACCGCACACCACAAGCGATTTGGCGTCCGCACCATACGGCGCGCCCATCTACTTCTCGCAACCCGGCAACCCCTACGGACACATCGCGTTGCACCTCGATGGCGATACGATGTACACCACCGACAGCAGCGTCGGACACCCCCATGAAGACAGCATATCCAAGTGGATACGCCAATACGGATACGTGCCGCTCGGATGGAGCGGCGACATAGAAAACCAACCAATACCAGAATTAGGAGATGACGACATGGCAACCGCAAGTGACATCGCCGAAGCCGTATGGAATTTCAATCAGAACGGCGTCAAGATGCGCGACCGCGTGCAAGGTATCGACGCAGCGGCAAACAACGCGAACAACGAAATTCACCGCCTCAGCAAATGGGACGACAAAACCCACGCGTCGAACATGGGTAACTTGATTACCGAGCAACCCGTGAAGTACAACGGCACCACCGCGAAACTCGGAGATAGGCTCGGGTATATCGACGCACACACGCACATCATGGACACGCAAATCACCGCACTCACCGAAGCCGTAAAAGCCCTCGCCGCAAACCAAGGAGCAGACCCCGACAGAATCGCGGCAATCGTAGAGGAGGCCGTGAAGGAAAAGCTAAACTCGCTCACCATTACAGTAGAGTGATGTCATAACATAAATAAGCCCCGCAAACTGCGGGGCTTATTTATTAAGCAATAAGACCGTTCAGTA
>OGES01001647.1_pt1 | contig 17055 bp, 16 predicted proteins | sample 1570711 | NCBI WGS metagenome assembly OGES01 (sample SAMEA2582133, study PRJEB24529) | metagenome | biome: Human gut stool | place: China | collected 2011 | reverse complement strand
TGGGCGGCAACGAGGCCCCTCCGGCCATCATCTCCGTGTTCCTGGGCGATGAGCTGACGGCCATCCTGGATTCCATCATCAACGGCCAGGCCTATGTGGACAAGGCCAAGCGGAAGCTGGAGATCGGCGTAGACACCCTGCCGGAGATTCCCCAGGACACCACGGACCGCAACCGCACCTCGCCCCTGGCCTTCACCGGCAACAAGTTCGAGTTCCGTATGCTGGGCTCCTCCCAGTCCATCGCCAGCCCCAACGTGGTGCTCAACACCATCATGGCCCAGGAGCTGGAGGAGTTTGCGGACATTCTGGAGCAGTCCAACGACTTCCGGGCGGACCTGCAGAACCTGCTGCATGACACCTTCAAGGCCCACCAGCGTATCATCTTCGACGGCAACGGCTACGGCGAGGACTGGGTCCGGGAGGCCCAGCGCCGGGGCCTCAGCAACCTGCGGGACACCGTGGACTGCATGCCCGCCTATATCGATCCCAAGAACATCCGCCTGTTCTCCGGCCACAACATCCTCAGCGAGACGGAGATGCGGGCCCGGTACGAGATTCACCTGGAGAATTACTGCAAGGTCACGTCCATCGAGGCGGCTACCCTGCGGGATATGGTCATGCGGGGCATTCTCCCGGCGGTGAACCGCTACACGGCGGACCTGACCCAGGCCATCCTGCGCAAGCGGGAGCTGGTGGTCCCCTGCCGAGTGGAGGAGGACCTGCTGTCCAAGCTCTCCGGCCTGACCGCCAGCCTGTACGACACCATGGCGGCTATGGAGCAGGCCATGGACCAGGCCCCCGACGCCGAAGGCGGCATCGAGGCCGCCCGGAACTACCGGGAGGAGATCGGCCGCCGCATGGAGGAGGCCCGCCAGTCCATCGACCGGCTGGAATCCCTGACCGCCGCAGAATACTGGCCCTATCCCACCTACGCCGACATCCTGTTCTCTGTGTAAAATCAATCAACCAGCCCCGGGGGCCTCCCATTCAGGAGGCCCCCGTTTTTTCTGCCCGGCAGTTTATAATTAATTTAAAAAGCATTAATGTTCCTCTAATATTTCCGCCGTAAGATAGCACCAGAACGAAGGGGAACGACACCCCGGAACACAGAATATCAAGGAGGAACAACTTATGAAAAAGACCATCCGTAATCATATCGACCCCATCACCACCTGCCGCCTGGCTGAGGGCCTGATCCTGGAGCGCCGGGTCACCGAGAACGGCATCGACCTGCGGGTGATGCTCCAGCGCCCCCTGGAGGAGTATGACGGTCTGCAGACCGCCGCCGAGGCTGCCTACATCGAGCAGTACCTGGTGGAGAAGTACCGGGGTGTGGCGGATGTTGCCACCATTCTCCGGCTGGCCTCTTGAAAAACCGGCCAAAATCTGTTGCGCTGATACCGAGACCCGGCGACGCCGCCTATCCCATCCTGCGGGCGGCGCCGCCATGCTTTATAAAAGAGGAGGGATCCCCCTATGCACCTTCTGTTTGCCGAGGATCAGCCCCAGCTGCGCCGCTCCGCCCGGGAATACGCCCTGCTGGAGTATCTGATCCGCAACAAGGGCATCATCCTCTCCCGGGAGCAGATCGAAAACAACCTCTGGAACTATGACTACGCCGGAGGCACCAACGTGGTGGACGTATACATCAGCTATCTGCGCAAAAAGCTGGACGGCGGCCACGAGAAAAACCGCTGCACACGGTCCGGGGCATGGGCTGAGTGCTGAAGGAGGGCGTATGAGACATATCTCCATCAAGGTCCGCATGACCATCTGGTTCACCGTGGTGATGGTGGTCATTTCCTCCCTGATGCTGGTGCTCGTGATGCTCATGAACCGCAATCAGGTCACCAAACCCCCGGCGGCCCAGGTGGTGTCCGTGGTGACCCGCAACGCCGACCGGCTGGAGCGGTCTTTCGAGGTGGAGCGTCAATTTACCTCCGACGCCTCCCACGAGCTGCGGACGCCGGTGGCGGTGATCCTGGCCGAGTGCGACAGTCTGGACCACGGCCAGCCCACGGAGGAGGACTATCGCCAATCCGTGGACGTGATCCGCCGCCAGGGGCAGCAGATGTCCCGGCTCATCGGTCAGCTGCTGCACATCACCCGGCTGGAGCAGGGTACGCAGAAGCTCCAGCTGGAAACGGCGGACCTGAGCCAGCTGGTGGAGGTCCTCTGTGAGGAGCAGGCCCATCTGGCCCCGGAGGGCACCACGCTGGCGGTGCATACCCAGCCGGACCTGCTGGTAAACGGGGACGTGACCCTGCTGTCCCGGCTGCTGACGAACCTGATCTCCAACGCCTATCGCTACGGGAAGCCCAACGGCCATGTGTGGGTGGACCTGCGCCGGGAGGGCCAATGGGCCGTGCTGTCCGTCCGGGACGACGGCAGCGGCATCGCCCCGTAGGACCGGGAGCGCATCTTCCAGCGCTTTTACCAGGTGGACGCCGCCCGGGGCAAGGACGGCAGCGGCCTGGGCCTGTTCATGGTGCAGCAGGCGGCCCGGCTCCACGGCGGCTCCGTCACCGTGGACAGCCGGATAGGGGAGGGGAGCACCTTCACCGTCCGTCTGCCGCTGGCAGAATAAAACAAAACGCCGGACCCTATCGGGGCCCGGCGTTTGTGCGTATTCAGATGCTTTCGTTTACCTTCCGGGCAAATTCCGCCGCCAAGCGGGCCTTTTCCGGGTCCATGAACACCGTGTCATAGCCCTGGTGCCGCTGGGCCAGCATACCCAGCAGCCGCAGACGGGAGTGCTTGCAGTAACGCTGCATCCCGGCCTCCCAAAGGTCCGCGCCCTTTTCCACGGGATAGCCGCAGGTGGCGATCAGGGCCACGGGCTTGTCCTCCCACAGGGACGGCCCCTTCTCCCGGCCATAATACTTGTTCATTCCGTATACCAGCCGGTCCAGGACCGCCTTCATGGGCGGGGTGCAGTACCAGGAGTAGATGGGCGTGGCCAGCACCAACAGGTCGCAGGCCAGCACGCTGTCGAAAATCTCCTGCATGTCGTCTTCCTGGGGGCAGCCGAACACCGTCCAATCCTGCTGACACACCCGGCAGGCCCGGCAGGGCCGGACCTCCAGGTCATATAGCCAGACCGTCCGGCAGGACCAGCCCAGCTTTTCCAGCTCCGCCGCAAAGGGCGCCGTCAGCGCGGCGGTGTTGCCCTGCTTCCGGGGACTGGCCAGCAGGATACAGGCCTTTTTCATGTTCCTTAGCCCGGAGGCCAGGTCATATCCCGGCCGGACAGCACATGGAAGTGCAGGTGATGCACACTCTGACCGGCCTGCTCACCGATGTTGGACACCACGCGGTAGCTCTCCAGCCCCTGCTCCCGGCACAGCCGGGCGATGACCTCGAAGATGTGGGCCACCACGGCGCTGTTGCCGCCGTTTACCTCCGCCACGGAGCCGATGTGCTCCTTGGGGATCACCAGGAAGTGCGTGGGGGCCTGAGGCGCGATGTCGTAAAAGGCGTAGCACAGCTCGTCTTCATACAGCTTGTTGGAGGGGATATCCCCGCCGACAATTTTGCAGAACAGGCAGTTGTCGTCTCGCATAGTCATGCTCCTTTCGTTATTTCCACTCTCCCGGCTTCAGGAGAGCTTTTCCGACACAAAATCGTCCACGGAAGCCAGGGCGTCGTCCACCTTCAGCAATTCGGTGCCGCCGCCCATAGCGGAATCTGGCTTGCCTCCGCCCTTGCCGCCGCACACGGCGGACACGGCCCGGACCAGGTCGCCGGCCTTGATGCCCCGGGCCACGGCCTCCTTGCCGCACACGGCCAGGAAGGATACCTTTTCGCCGTTGATGCTGGCGATGACCGCCACAACGCTGGGGTCCTTATCCCGCAGGAAGTCGCCCATGGTACGCATGGCGGCCACGTCCATGCCGGTGCGGGTGGTGGTGATCACATGCAGGCCTCTCACGGTCTTGGCGGAGGCCAGGAACTGCTTGGCCTCGCCCAGGGACGCCTCGGCCTTCAGCTTATCCAGTGCCTGGCGCAGCTGCTTCATCTCGTTGGCCTGCTGCTCCATGCGCTCCAACAGTCCGGCAGGTGCGGTTTTCAGAAACTGCGCCGCCTTGTGCAGAACGCCCTGGCTGCGCTCCATGCCCTGCAGGCTCAGCTTGCCGCAGGTGGCCTCGATCCGACGCACGCCGGAGGCCACGCTGGTCTCGGACTTCACCCGGAAGGGACCGGCCTTGGCGGTGTTGTCCACATGGGTGCCGCCGCAGAACTCGATGGACACATCGCCCATCTCCACCACTCGGACGGTTTCGCCGTATTTTTCGCCGAACATAGCCACGGCGCCCTTTTTCTTGGCCTCCTCGATGGGCAGGACCTCCGTCACCACGGGATAGCCCTCCAGAATGGCGTCATTGACCAGCTCCTCCACCTGATGCAGCTCCTCCGGGGTGATGGCCTCGAAGTGAGTGAAGTCGAAGCGCAGACGGTCCGGCTCCACCAGGGAGCCCGCCTGGTGCACGTGGTCGCCCAGCACCTTTTTCAGGGCCGCATCCAGCAGATGAGTGGTGCTGTGTGCCCGGCGGATGGCCTTGCGGCGCTGGGTGTCGATGGCGGCGTGTACGGTGTCGCCCACATGGAGGGTGCCCTCCGTCAGGCGGCCATAGTGCATGAACTTGCCGCCCTTGTTCTTCTGCACGTCGGTGACGGTGAATTCGGCGGTTTCGGTGTGAATGGTGCCATGGTCGGCGACCTGGCCGCCCATTTCGGCGTAGAACGGGGTCTGGTCGAGGACAAGAATTGCATCCGTGCCGGACGTGATCGCACCCTGAAGCTCTTCGTCGGCGACGATGGCGACGATCTTGCCCTCGGCCTCCATGTTGTCATAGCCCACAAACTCCGTGGCGGGGATGTCCTTTCCGAACTCCACACCGGCCCAGCCCAGGTCGCCCAGAGCCTTCCGGGCCTCACGGGCCCGCTGCTTCTGCTCCTGCATCAGCTGGCGGAAGCTCTCCTCGTCCACAGTCATGCCCTGCTCGGCCACCATTTCCGCCGTCAGGTCGATGGGGAAGCCGAAGGTATCATACAGCCGGAAGGCGTCGGCGCCGGAAAACACCTTCTCGCCCTTGGCCTGGTGCTCCGCCAGCAGGTCGGAGAAAATCTTCATGCCGCCGTCGATGGTGCGGCCGAAATTCTCCTCCTCGGTGCGGATGACCTTGGTGATATACGTCTGCTTTTCCCGCAGATCGGGATACTGTCCCTGGTTTTCATGGATCACGGTATCCACCACCTGATACAGGAAGGGATCGTTGACGCCCAGGAGCTTCCCATGGCGGGCGGCCCGGCGCAGCAGACGCCGCAGCACATAGCCCCGCCCCTCGTTGGAGGGCAGGATGCCGTCGCAGATCATAAACGTGGCAGAGCGGATGTGGTCGGTGATGACCCGCAGGGACACATCCCGCTTTTCCGTCTCGCCGTAGTGGGCCCCGGTGAGCTGGGACACCTTGTGGGTGATGTTCATCACGGTGTCCACGTCGAACAGGCTCTCCACATTCTGGCACACGCAGGCCAGACGCTCCAGACCCATACCGGTGTCGATGTTCTTCTGCTTCAGCTCGGTATAGTGGCCCTGTCCGTCGTTGTCAAACTGGGAGAACACGTTGTTCCAGATCTCGATATACCGGTCGCAGTCGCAGCCCACGGTGCACCCGGGCTTGCCGCAGCCGAACTCCGGCCCGCGGTCATAGTAAATCTCGGAGCAGGGGCCGCAGGGGCCGGAGCCGTGCTCCCAGAAGTTGTCCTCCTTGCCGAAGCGGAAAATGCGCTCCTTGGGGATGCCGATCTCCTTGTTCCAGATGTTGAAGGCCTCGTCGTCGTCCAGATAGATGGAGGGATACAGCCGGTCGGCCTCCAGGCCCACCCACTGGGGGCTGGTCAGAAATTCCCAGCTCCAGGCAATGGCCTCGTGCTTGAAATAGTCGCCGAAGGAGAAGTTGCCCAGCATCTCGAAGTAGGTGCCGTGGCGGGCGGTTTTGCCCACGTTGTCGATATCGCCGGTGCGGATGCACTTCTGACAGGTGCACACCCGGTGGCAGGGGGGCTCCTCCTCGCCCTTGAACCAGGGCTTCATGGGGGTCATACCGGCGTTGATCAGCAGGATGGACTTGTCGTTCTGAGGCACCAGGGAAAAGCTGGGCAGACGCAGGTGGCCTTTGGTTTCAAAGAACTTCAGGAACATTTCCCGCAGCTCGTTCAGGCCGTGATAGGGATGGGACATGGTTCATTACTCCTTTATCTCAAATTGTTTTTATTGATTATCTTTCGTGGGGCACAGGGCGGCGATCTCCTCCTCCAGGGCCCGGTAAAACTGCGCGATGTGCCATCCGTCCGCCAAGGCGTGGTGGGCCTGGATGGATACAGACAGCTGGGTCATGCCACAGCGCATGAACAGCTGCCCCCAGCTGATCCGGACGTTGCTGTCCGCCGGAGTGCAGGCCGGGTGGGTCAGGGACGTGTAGTTCAGCCACGGCAGGCAGGAGGCAAAGATGATGGGGCTTTCCGCCCGGCGGTCCGTTTCGATGGTGCCGCCCTGCCGGGCCGCTGCCTGCTGCACGCGTCCCATGGCGATGTAGTCCTCATAGGGCACCCGGGCCGACTCCATCCGGCAATAGGCATAGCTGCCGTCTGGCTTCATCTCGGTGAAGGATACCGGGCACTCGTCATACTCTACCACCTGGCCGTCCTCAATGCGCCGCCGCAGCTCCGGCACCCGGTTCACCGCCCGGTGAATGACATACAGCATGGTCAGGAAGATAGGCTTGTGCTCCGCCCGCAGCCGCAGCTCCAGGGCCGTCACATCCAGCTGCACCGTTACCCCGGCATAGGGGAAAGCGTAGCCGCTGAACAGCTGAAACTGCTCCCGCCGCGGGTCCATTTCCATATCAATTACACGCCGCTCCATAATCGCCTCCTGATAAACAAAAACGCCCCGCCCCACATAGGGGCGAAGCGATGCTTCACGGTACCACCCTAATTAACGGCCGGAGCCGTCATCTCAGTCATCCGGTAACGGGGATGGGGCGTGCGGCTCGTCGCCGCCGGCTCGGAGATGGCCCTCTGCCCTGTGACCCGGCGGGCTCACACCCTTTCCCGCCTCGCTTGTGGCGCACTCCGCGGCAGATTCTTCTCGTCATTGCCTTTGACGTTCTGTATTTTACCACAGATCCGGCCGTTGTCAAGGGTTCCGCCCGCTTCCGGTCACAATTTTTTCACATTTTCCGCTCCAAAGCCGCACTTGACGCTGGGACGGGTCTATTGTATAATAAACTGATTTATACTAAAACCTGATAAAAAGATCGAAAAGTTTTTTACGGCAGTATTAATGTGCGGAGGTATACCCATTATGTGGATCGCGGATGGCTGGAAGGATTATGAGCTGCTGGACTGCGGCGGTGGAGAAAAGCTGGAGCGCTGGGGCGACCAGATTCTGGTGCGGCCGGACCCCCAGGCCATCTGGGAGTCGGACCGGAAGAACCGGGGCTGGCGCACGGCCAACGCCCGCTACAGCCGCTCCAGCACCGGCGGCGGCCACTGGGACAAAAACAAGCTGCCGGAGAACTGGCCCATCGCCTATAAAAACCTCCGCTTCCAGGTGAAGCCCATGAACTTCAAGCACACCGGGCTTTTCCCGGAGCAGGCCGCCAACTGGGATTTCGCCATGGAGCAGATTCGCCGGGCGGGCCGCCCCATCCGGGTGCTGAACCTGTTCGCCTATACCGGCGGCGCCACGGTGGCCTGCGCCAAGGCAGGGGCCAGCGTCTGCCATGTGGACGCGGCCAAGGGCATGGTGGCCTGGGCCAAGGAAAACGCCCGGGTCTCCGGTCTGCAGGATGCCCCCATCCGCTGGATCGTGGACGACTGCGCCAAGTTCGTGGAGCGTGAGATTCGCCGGGGCAAGACCTATGACGCCATCATCATGGATCCCCCCAGCTATGGCCGGGGTCCCGGCGGCGAGGTGTGGAAGCTGGAGGAGAATCTCTATCCCTTCGTGAAGCTCTGCGCCCGGGTGCTGTCCGATAAGCCCCTGTTTGTGATCCTGAACTCCTACACCACGGGCCTGGCCCCGTCGGTGCTGGGCTATATCCTGCAAATGCTGGTGGGCCGCCGCTTCGGCGGACACGTCACCTGGGACGAGCTGGGCCTGCCGTGCACGGATTCCGGCATGGCGCTGCCCTGCGGAGCCACCGGCCGCTGGATGAGCAAATAAAATTTCGCAGAAAAGAGACAAAGCAATGCAGCCAATGATTCAGACCGACGCCCTCTCCTTCTCCTACCCGGTGGAGGAGGGCCAGCGCCGGACCACCGCCCTGGACAATGTGACCCTGTCCATCGAAAAGGGCAGCTTTGTGGTGGTGCTGGGCCACAACGGCTCCGGCAAATCCACCCTGGCCAAGCACATGAACGCCGTGCTGCTGCCCTCCGGCGGCGCGGTGTATGTGGAGGGCATGGACACGAAAAAGGAGGAGCTCCTGCTGGAGATCCGCCGCCGGGTGGGCATGGTGTTCCAGAACCCGGATAACCAGATCGTGGCCAACGTGGTGGAGGAGGATGTTGCCTTCGCCCCGGAGAATCTGGGGGTCCCCACGGCGGAGATCCGCCGCCGGGTGGACGACGCCCTGGCGGCGGTGGGCATGACGGAGTTCACCCGCCATGCCCCGCACCTGCTGTCCGGCGGACAGAAGCAGCGGGTGGCCATCGCCGGCGTCATCGCCATGGAGCCGGAGTGCATCGTCCTGGACGAGGCCACGGCCATGCTGGACCCCTCCGGCCGCCGGGAGGTGCTGGACACCGTTCACCGGCTGAACCGGGAGCGGGGTATCACGGTGGTGCACATCACCCACCATATGTCCGAGGCGGAGGACGCCGACCGGGTCATCGTCATGAACGACGGCGTGGTGGCCATGGACGGCGCGCCCCGGGAGATTTTCTCCCGGGTGGAGGAGCTGCAGGCCCTGGGCCTGGCGGCCCCGGACACGGTGGAGCTGCTGCGTCGGCTGAACCGGCACGGCATGGATCTGCCCTTGACGGCGATCACGGTTGACGAGTGTGCCCGCGCCATATTCCAGGCGCTCCATGGCGCGGAAGGGAAGTAAGCAGAGTTGGAACCGATCATTCGTATAGAACACCTGACCCACACCTACAGCGCCGGAACCCCGTTCCAGCGCAGCGCGGTGGAGGATGTCAGCCTCGATATCATGCCCGGCGAGTTCCTGGGCATCATTGGCCACACCGGCTCCGGCAAGTCCACCCTGATCCAGCACCTCAACGGACTGCTGCGCCCCACCCAGGGCCGCATCCTGCTGGACGGAAAGGACATCTGGGCCGAGCCCAAGAAAATCCGACAGGTCCGCTTCCAGGTGGGCCTGGTGTTCCAGTACCCGGAGTACCAGCTGTTTGAGGAAACGGTGTACAAGGACATTGCCTACGGCCCCGGCAACATGGGCCTGGACCGGGACGAGATCGACCGCCGGGTCCGGGAATCCGCGGCCCTGGTGGGCCTGACGGAGGACCAGCTGGAAAAGTCCCCCTTTGAGCTCTCCGGCGGACAGAAGCGCCGGGTGGCCATCGCCGGGGTCATCGCCATGGAGCCCAAGGTCCTGATCCTGGACGAGCCCACGGCGGGGCTGGACCCCCGGGGCCGGGAGGCCATTCTGGCCCAGATCCGGGCCTATCACCGCAAGCGGGGCACCACCGTTATCCTGGTGAGCCACAGCATGGAGGAGATCGCCTGCAACGTGGACCGCATCCTGGTGCTGCGGGGCAGTCATGTGTATATGGACGGCACGCCCCGCCAGGTATTCCGGCGGGCCTCCGACCTGGAGGAAGTGGGCCTGGACGTGCCCCAGGCCACCAAGATCGCCCTGACCCTGCGCCGCATGGGCCTGAACATCGACACCGCGGTCTACACCGTGGACGAGCTGGAGCAGGCCCTGCTCTCCATAAGAGGGGAGGCGGGCGTATGCTGAGAGATATCACCCTGGGCCAGTTTTTCCCGGGCAATACCTTCATCCACCGGCTGGACCCCCGCACCAAGCTCCTGGCGGTGATCCTGTACATTGTGGCCCTGTTCAACGCCCAGGGGGTGGTGACCTACGCCATCGTGACGGCGCTGCTGGCCCTGTGCATCATCGTCTCCCGGGTGCCCTTCCGGTCCCTGACCCGGGGCCTGAAGCCCATCTGGGTCATCGTGGCCTTCACGGCCATTATGAACCTGTTCTTCACCAGCGGTACCCCCCTGGGCGCCGGCTGGCTGCTGAGCCATATCTCCCAGGAGGGTCTGCGCTCCGCCATCTTCATGGTGCTGCGGATCGTGATGCTCATCATGGGCACCTTCCTGCTGACCTACACCACCAGCCCCATCTCCCTGACGGACGGACTGGAGAGTCTGCTGTCCCCTCTGAAGAAGCTGCGTCTGCCCGTCCACGAGCTGGCCATGATGATGTCCATCGCCCTGCGCTTTATCCCTACCCTCATCGAGGAGACGGACAAGATCATGTCCGCCCAGAAGGCCCGGGGCGCGGACTTTGAATCCGGCAATATCTTCCAGCGGGCCAAGGCCCTGGTGCCTATCCTGGTGCCCCTGTTCATCAGCGCCTTCCGCCGGGCCGACGAGCTGGCCATGGCCATGGAGTGCCGCTGCTACCACGGCGGCGAAGGCCGCACCGCCCTGCATGTGCTGCGCTTCCGCCCGGCGGACCTGTGGGTCCTGACGGGCTTTGCGGCCCTGACGGCGGGGGTCATCGCCCTGGGGCGGCTGGGAATCTGAAAGAGGTACGCTATGCGCAACATCGCACTGATCCTGATGTACAACGGCACCGCCTATCATGGGTGGCAGGTGCAGAAAACCGAGGTCACCGTGGCCCAGACCCTGGAGCGGGGTCTGTCCATGGTGTGCGGCGAGCCCATCAAGTGCACCGGCTGCGGCCGCACCGACGCCGTGGTCCACGCCGAGCACTATGTGGCCAATTTTCGCACCAATTCTCGTATTCCCGTGGACCGGCTGCCCTTCGCCGTCAACACCCATATTCCCGAGGACATCGTGGTGAAGGCGGCCTATGAGGTGGCGGAGGATTTCAACGCCATCGGCTCCTGCATCAAAAAGGAGTATACCTATCGCATCTACAATTCCCGGGTGAAGAACCCGTTTTATGTGAACAGGGCGTATTTTTACCCCAAGCGCCTGGACGAGGAGGTCATGGACCGGGCGGCCCGGATGTTCGAGGGGACCCACGATTTCGCCGCCGTGCGCAGCGTGGGCACCAACGTCCGCAGCACCGTCCGCACCATCCACTACTGCCGGGTCCGGCGGCAGGGGGACCTTTTGGAATTGAAGGTCTGCGCCAACGGCTTTTTGTATAATATGGTACGGGCCATCACCGGCACGGTGCTCTACGCGGCGGAGGGGAAGCTGACGACGGAGGAGATCCCTGTGATCCTGGACAGCGGCAACCGTACCCTGGCCGGGCCCACCGCCCCGCCGGGAGGTCTGTACCTGACAAGGGTGTGGTATGAAGATGAAAGACTCAATGGACCGGATGGAATTTGACCAGGGCAACCTCCAGGAGGAGGCGCCCCGCCGGGTGCAGCGCCGGAAGCGGCCGGAGCTGAAGCCCATATGGTTTGCGGCGGTGGCCGTGGTGCTGCTGGCGGTGGTGCTCATCGCCGCCCTGACGGATACCACCGCCTTCGACGGGCTGCGCCGCAGCGTGACCTATGCCCGGGCCAAAAAGGACGAGACCGGCTGCGCCCAGCTGTACCACTACGCCGCCGACCGCACCAGCTGCTTCGCGTCTCTGGACGGCAGCCTGGCCATCGTCACCAACAGCCAGCTGCTGGTGATGCAGGAGGACGGCCAGGTGGTCTGCAACGAGACTGTAAAGTGGACCTCCTGTACAGTGACCGGAACCGGCAGCCTGGCCGCCGCCTACGACATCGGCGGCAGCGACGTGTATGTCCTCAATGCCCAGGGCCTGGTCCGCAAAATCACCTGCGGCGGCGAGATTCTGTCCGTTACCCTGACCCGGGAGGGCCGCCTGGCGGTGACCCTCAACGAGCGGGGCTACAAGGCCGCCGTGGAGGTCTACAACGAGGACGGTGTAAAGGAATTTGCCTTTCATTCTGCCGACAGCTTTCTGATGACCTCCTCCGTGTCCCGGGACGGCAAGGAGATGGCTGCCGTCACCATGGGCCAGTCCCAGGGCTCCTTCACCAGCAGCATCGTCCTGTATAAGCTGGACCGGCAGGAGGCCTACGCCACCTGCGACCTGGCCGGCGTGGCGGTGTATGACCTGGGGCTGGTAGGGAAGCGCTACTGCGCCGTGGCGGAGGACAGCCTGCATTTCATCGACCAGAAGGGCCGGGCCGCCGCGTCCTACAGCTATGACGGCGGCGTTCTGCGCCGGTGCAGCCTGGGCGGCGACGGCTATGCCGCCGTGCTGCTGGGCCGTTACAAGGTGGGCAGCCAGCTGCGCCTGGTGACGGTGAACAGCGACGGCAAGGAGCTGGGGTCCCTGGACCTGGACGGCGATGTGCTGAGCATGTCCGCCTGCGGTCGGTATGTGGCGGTGCTGTTTGCCGACCGGCTGGTGATCTATAACAAAAACCTCAAGGAATACGCCACCCTGCAGGGCGTCAGCAGCGCCGGTGATGTGCTCATGCGCAGCGATGGCTCTGCGGTGCTGGCGGGCTCTGCCGCTGCCAGCGTGTTCCTGCCCTGACCCCGAAAGGAGAGTGTCCATGTCCGTATTTGCCGATATCCTGGTGCTGGCGGCCCTGATCGCCGCCGCCTGGCTGGGTGCCAGACGGGGCCTGCTGAAAAGCCTGGCGGGCCTGCTGATCGTTGTGGTGGCCCTGCTGGGGGCCTCCTGGGCCGCCGACCACCTGACGGAGCCTGTGGCCCAGTGGATCGAGCCCCGGGTGACCCAGCGGGTGGAACAGAAAATTGAGGAAAGCCACGCCGCCGACGCGGGCCAGATGCTCCAGGCTCTCAGCTTCCGGGGCGACAGCCTCCAGAAGCTGCTGGACACCGTTTCGCAGCGGGTGCAGGAAACAGGGGAGAGCCTGATCCGGGCGGTGAGCCTCAGCGTGGCCCGCTCCGTGGCCAGCACGGCGGTGTATGTGGTGTCGTTCTTGGTGCTACTGGCGCTGCTGTGGCTGCTGATGAAGCCCCTGAACGCCCTGGTCACCAGGCTGCCCCTGATCAGCACCGTCAACGGTCTGGGGGGCGCGGCTCTGGGCCTTGTGTGCGGCGGTCTTACGCTGTTTGTGGCCGTGTGGGCCATGCAGCGCTTCGGCTGGCTTCTGACCCCTGAACTGATTGACAGCACCACACTGCTGAAATTCTTTGCAACCCAGACGCCCCTGGGCCTTCTGGCGGCGCTGTGAACAATTTACCCAGATAACGGAGGGAAACCATGCAACCGACTCTTTGTTCCAAATGTAAGAAAAATGTGGCCGTGGTCTTTATTTCCCGGCAGAATGAAAAGGGCGAGATGGTCAACGAGGGCCTGTGCCTGAAATGCGCCGCCCAGCTGGGCCTGCCCCAGGTGGAGGAGATGATGAAGCGAATGGGCATCTCTCCGGAGGACCTGGAGAACATCAACAACGAGATGATGCAGGCCTTCGGCGGGGCCGAGGAGCTCAGCGACATGCCTGCCCCCCAGGATGAGGACGACGAGGACGACGGCGAAAGCGGCAAGACCGCCACCTTCCCCTTCCTGAACCGCCTGTTCGGCGGCAGCAATCCCCCGGCGGAGAAGTCCGACGCCCCCTCCGGCCGGGAGGAGGCCCCCAAGGGCCGCAAGGCCGATAAAAAGCACAAGTACCTGGACAGCTACTGCATCAACCTCAGCCAGCGGGCCCGGGACGGCAAGCTGGACGCGGTCATCGGCCGGGAGGAGGAGATCCAGCGTGTGGTGCAGATTCTGAACCGCCGCCAGAAGAACAACCCCTGCCTCATCGGCGAGCCCGGCGTGGGCAAAACCGCCATTGCCGAGGGGCTGGCCCAGCGCATCGCCGCCGGGGACGTGCCCTTCAAGCTGCGGGATAAGCAGGTATACCTGCTGGACCTGACGGCGCTGGTGGCGGGCACCCAGTTCCGGGGCCAGTTTGAAAGCCGCATGAAGGGCCTCATCGAGGAGATCCGCAAGCTGGGCAACATCATCTTGGTGATTGACGAGGTCCACAACATCGTGGGCGCCGGCGACGCCGAGGGCAGCATGAACGCCGCCAATATCCTCAAGCCCGCCCTGTCCCGGGGCGAGATTCAGGTCATCGGCGCCACCACCTTCAACGAATACCGCAAGCACATTGAAAAGGACACCGCCCTGGAGCGCCGCTTCCAGCCGGTGACCGTCAACGAGCCCAGCCTGGAGGATACCCTGAAAATTCTCCAGGGCATCGCCCATTACTATGAGAATTACCACGGCGTCTCCATCCCCCAGGGGGTGCTGCGCCAGGCGGTGGCGCTGTCCGAGCGGTACATCACCGACCGTTTCCTGCCGGACAAGGCCATCGACCTGATCGACGAGGCCTGCTCCGATATGAACCTTCACGACCCGGATATCAACCGCCGCATGGAGGTCAAGCGGGACCTGGAGAACGTCACCTTCGAGCGGGAGAACCTCATGTCCGCCCAGCCGGCGGAGGGTCAGGAGTTCACCCAGGAGGAGCTGGACGCCCGCTATGCCCGCATTGCCGAGCTCCGAAGCCAGGAGCTGCGGCTGCAGCAGGAGCTTTCCGACCTGGAGGCCAAGGGTATGCCCCAGCTGACCATGGACAACATCGCCCGGGTCATTGAGATGTGGACCAAGATCCCCGCCAGCAAGATCAAGGAAGAGGAGTTCAAGCGCCTGTCCCAGCTGGAGGACCGGCTGAAGCAGCACATTGTGGGCCAGGACGAGGCGGTTTCCGCCGTGTCCGCCGCCATCCGCCGCAGCCGCGTGGGCATTTCCCCCAAGCATAAGCCCGTCAGCTTCATTTTCGTGGGCAGCACCGGCGTTGGAAAGACGGAGCTGGTGAAGCAGCTGGCCGCCGACCTGTTCAATACTCCGGACGCCCTGATCCGCCTGGATATGTCGGAGTTTATGGAGAAGCACTCGGTGTCCCGCCTGGTGGGCTCCCCTCCGGGCTATGTGGGCTATGACGAGGCTGGCCAGCTGACGGAGAAGATCCGCCGCAAGCCCTATTCCGTCATCCTGTTTGACGAGATCGAGAAGGCCCACCCGGACGTGCTGAACATCCTGCTGCAGATTCTGGACGACGGCGAGGTCACCGACGCCCACGGCCGCAAGGTGAACTTTGAGAACACCGTCATCGTCATGACCTCCAACGCCGGGTCCGACAAGGCCGCCGGGTCCGTGGGCTTCGGCCGCAGCGCCGATGACCAGGGCCGGGAGCGCACCATGAAGGCTCTGCGGGAATTTCTGCGTCCGGAATTTATCAACCGCGTGGACGAGATCGTCTATTTCCACCAGCTGACGGAGGAGAACTTCGCCGCCATCGCCCGGATCATGCTGGATGAGCTGCGGGATTCCCTGCGGGAGAAGGGGTATACCTTCACCTATGACGACGCGCTGGTTTCCCACCTGGTGCACTCCTCCTATTCCGCCGCCTACGGGGCCAGGAATCTGCGCCGCTGCATCCAGAAGGAGCTGGAGGACCCCATGGCGGTTCAGATCATCGACAGCTTCGAGCACCCCATCACCCAGCTGCGGGCCACGGCAGAGGATGGCAAGGGGCGGCTGGACACGCTGTAAGGAGGGCGGTTTCATGCTGTTTCGCAAGGATATCGAGCCCCGATGCGCCTACTGCACCCAGGGGGTCCGCATCAACGAGACCCAGGTGGCCTGCGTGAAAAAGGGCATTGTGGCGGCGGAGAATCACTGCTTCCGCTTCCGGTATGACCCCCTGAAGCGGGTTCCGCCCCGTCCGGCCCAGTTGTCTACTGACGGACTGAAAGAGGAAGATTTCAGCCTATAAAACCCACAAAAATACACAAAAGAGGGGAAATATCATGACAACTGTTTGGGCCGTATATTTCAGCGGCACCGGAACCACGGAGCGCACGGTAACGCACATCGCCGGGGAGCTTGCCCGGCTGCTGGCGGCGCCCTGCCGCAGTCTGGACTTCACCCGGCCCCAGGTCCGGCAGCAGGAGCTGGATTTCTGCCAATCGGACCTGGTGGTGCTGGGAACGCCGGTATACGCCGGGCGGGTGCCCAATGTGCTGCTGCCGTTCCTGCGGGAAAAGGTCCGGGGCGGGGGAGCGCTGGCGGTGCCGGTGGTGCTGTTCGGCAACCGGAACTATGACGACGCCCTCATAGAGCTGCGGGACATCCTCCAGCAGGACGGCTTCCGCTGCGTGGCGGCCGGAGCCTTCGTGGGGGAGCACAGCTTTTCCCGCACCCTGGGAGCAGGCCGTCCGGACGATGGGGACATGGCGGGACAAGCCGCTTTTGCCCGGGAAATCTGCGAGAAATTGGCGGGACAAGCCGGGACAGAAATGGCCCCCGTATTGGTCCGGGGCGAAACGCCCATCCGCCCCTATTACACCCCCCGGGACCGCTACGGAAACCCCATCAACATCCTGAAGGTGAAGCCGAAAACGGACCCGGACAGGTGCAGCGGCTGCGGCCTGTGCGCGGAGCTGTGTCCCATGGGCTCCATCGACCCGGCGGACGTGTCCCAAGTCAGGGGCATCTGCATCAAGTGCTGCGCCTGCGTCAAAAAATGTCCCTCCGGGGCCAAGTACTTCGACGACCCGGGGTATCTGTTCCACCAGCATGAGCTGGAGGACGTCTATACCCGCCGGGCGGAAAACGAGTGGTTTGTGTAATCGGATCAGGCAGCCCCCTGCTTTCACTTTCGGGAAGCAGGGGGCTGCACATGATGTTACCCCTCTTTGGGCAATCGGACTCTTTACGTCCGGGGAAATCCATGTTACCATGGGAAAAAACGAAGGGAGGCAGTACGGATGGAGCAGCCAAGGATTTTCCGCTATGACACGGTGGACTCCACCAACACCGTGTG
>OGES01001644.1_pt1 | contig 17088 bp, 8 predicted proteins | sample 1570711 | NCBI WGS metagenome assembly OGES01 (sample SAMEA2582133, study PRJEB24529) | metagenome | biome: Human gut stool | place: China | collected 2011 | reverse complement strand
TGTTGAAGAACGTAACGCAGATTTTGCGTGTGAAAGAGCCTTCGTTCATTTCGAAAACCACATCCTGACGCTGCCACTCACCGCGTGCCGACGTTCCCTTCGTCACGGGCAGTATTTTGTAAACGGTTCCTTCGAATTCCATAGTGTAAATAGGGTTTGTTTGCGACAAAGGTAGCAATTTTCCGGGACATTCGGAGCCTTTCCCGCGGAAAAAACGCCTGACGTCCGAAGATCGGCGGATACGGCGTTTCTGTCCCGGAACCGCGGCGTGCACCCCGTTCCGGTCGGCTCCGTCGGAGGTTCGGCCCTTTCTTTTTGCTGCCTGTTACAGTGGTCTGCGGCCCGTAATCCGTATAAAAAAGCAGGGTCCGGTTTGCTTTTTTTGCTTTTTTTGAATTATCTTTGGTGCTGTAATGATATTTTTTATTTGTCGGAGCGTTCTGCCGGGCTGTCCGGTTTCGGCTGCGTCCGGCGTGTTGGCACCTTTGTCCATGATGAAAAAACTACTGCTTTTTGTTGCGCTTCTCGGCCTCGCGCTGCCCCTGCGGGCGCAGGACGACAAGGCGCTGGCCGCCGCCGCTGCGAAGGCCGACCTGAAACTGATGTCGTTCAACATCCGCTATTACAAGCCCGGCGCCGACGGCGACAACGGCTGGGTTGCGCGGCGCACCGCCTGTCTGGAGATGATCCGTGCGGAATCGCCCGACGTCATCGGCTTCCAGGAGCCGCACCGGCCGCAGATCGACTATCTGAAGGTGAACCTCCCCGAATACGCCGAGGTCGACATGGGGCGCGACGCCGCGACCGACATCGAGAAGAAACCCGACGGCGGCGAGCATCTGATGATCATGTACCGCCGTTCGAAATACATCCTGCTCGACAGCGGGTTTTTCTGGATCAGCCCCACGCCCGAATGTCCTTCGCGGGGCTGGGACGCCATGTGCCGCCGCGTCACGGTGTGGGTGCAGCTCAAGGACCGGAAAACCGGAAAGGAGTTCTTCTATTTCGACACCCATTTCGATCATATCGGCAAGCAGGCCCGCGCCGAATCGGCCCGGATGATGGTCGCCCGGATGAAGCGGATCGCCGGTGAGAAGGCCGCCGTCTTTCTCTCGGGAGACCTGAATACGACCTACGACAACGCCCTGCTCGACCCGCTGAAGGCGTGGATGCAGTCGGCGCGCCATGCGGCCCCGGTGACCGACGAACTGCCGACGTTCAACGACTTCGGCAAGCGTTCGCTGTGGATCGACTTCATTTTCGCCCGCAACGCCCGTGCGCTGGCCTACCGGACCCTTGTCGATTCCGGGCGTTACGGCGTTCCGTTCCTCTCGGACCACAATCCCGTTTACGCGCTCTACAAACTCTGAATCCGCCGGACGGCCGACAAACCCGGATACAATCAAATTCCGATACCATGAAGAACCTTTCCCTCGTTTTCCGCAGCCTCGCGTTGCCCGTGCTGCTGCTGACGCTGAACGCCGCCGGTGCGCAGGAGAAGCAACCGCTCCGTTACGTCGATGCCGCGACGCTGACCGTCATCGGCAAGAGCATGCCCACACCCAAACTGTTCCAGCGGGTCGACACCGCCCGTTACGAACTCTGGCAGCCCGTGAAGAACTACTCGGCCTTCTCCACCGGACTGGCCGTCGTTTTCCGCACCGACAGCCGGACGATCCGCGCCCGGTGGAAAACCGGCGGATACGGATTGGGCCACAACATGACCGCCATCGCCCGCAAGGGTCTCGATCTCTACATCGAGCGCGACGGGCAGTGGGCCTACGCCGGTTTCGGCTGGCCCAAGGGCGACAACCACGACAGCGCGCTGGTCGAGTATATGGACGAGGGCGAAAAGACCTGTCTGGTCTACCTGCCCCTGTGGGACGAGGTGCTTTCGCTGGAACTGGGCATCGACGGCGACAGCCGCATCGAGGCCGTTCCGAACCCCTTCCGCCACCGGATCGTGGTGCTCGGGTCGAGCATCACCCACGGCGCTTCGGCCGGGCGTCCCGGCATGACCTGGACGGCGCGGCTGGCCCGCCGGATGGGACTCGATTTCCTGAATCTCGGTTACAGCGGGCAATGCAAGCTGCAACCCGAATTCGCGCGGATGCTGGCCGAGATGGATGCCGACGCCTTTGTTTTCGACGCCTTCTCCAACCCGAGCGCCGGGGAGATCGAGGAGCGGCTCGACGCCTTCGTGGCGACCGTCCGCAAGGCGCATCCCTCGACGCCGCTGATCTTCATTCAGACCGAGGTCCGCGAGACCGTGAATTTCAACCTCCGGGCGCGGAAATTCGAATCCGACAAGCGCGCCGCCGCCGAAGCGGGCGTCCGGCGGCTGATGAAGGACGACCGGAACATCTACTTCATCGACTCCCGGGGGATGATCGGCACGGACCACCTCGGGACGGTCGACGGTTCGCACCCCTCCGACCAGGGTTTCATGTACATGACCCGCCATCTCGAACCGCAGCTGCGCAAGATTTTCCGGAAATACGGAATCCGCTGATCCGCAGACCGGCAGGGCCGCAGCTTTCGGGCTGCGGCTTTTTCGTTTTTTGGGGCAGGAGGTTGCAAATCTGAAATTAATGCTATCTTTGCTTCCGGTATGACCGAAGATTTCATTCAGGAAAACGAGGATCGGGAACTGTTCCGGCGGATCAAGCAGGGGAGCGAGGAGGCTTTCCGGGTGGTTTACGGGAAGTATCACCGGATACTCTATGCCGTGGCCCTGAAGATGCTGAAGGACCGTTCCGCGGCCGAGAACGCCGTGCAGCACGTCTTCGTGAAACTTTGGATCGGGCGGCAGGAGATGACCGTCATGCTGAGCCTGCGGAACTACCTCTACACGATGACCCGCAACTACATCCTCAATTACCTGCGCAGCCGCAATACCGAGCTGGTGCACAGCTACCGCCTGGCGCAGCTCATTCCCGAGGCTTCGGACCCGCTCGACGCGCAGATCGAGCGCGAGGATCTTTTGCAGATGCTCGATACGGTGATCGCGGGGCTTCCGACCCAGAAGCGGCAGGTCATGTACCTGCGCAAGGCGGGCTATTCGAACCCCGAGATCGCCGAAATGCTCAATCTTTCGGTCAACACCGTCCGTTCGCACTACCAGGAGGGCGTCAAACTCCTGAAGAGCCGTTTCGGCCATATCGTCCTGCTTATCTTCATCCTGCAAACTTTATTTTTATGAACAGACCTTCGGAAGAACTTTTGCATAAGACGCTCGAAAACCGCGCCACCGCCGCCGAGGCCGCTTCAGTCGCCGAGTGGCTCGCCACCGATTCGGGCCAGGCATGGGCCAGCCGCTACATCGGCCGCGACTTCGACCGGCAGGAGTCCTGCGGCGACTACGAGCGGGAGGAGGTCGCCTCGGAGCGCATCTTCGCGCGGATCAAAACCGCCCTCACGCGCAGCCGGCGCCGCCGCATTCTTTTTCGCGTCGCCGCCGTCGTGATTCCCGTCGCGCTGGTGCTGGGCGTCGCCCTGCGTCTCGACCGTCAGGTAGGGGGCATCTTTTCGGATGCGGAGTACGGCGAATTCGTCGTCGACCGGGGGCGGCGTACGCAGTGCCTGTTTCAGGACGGCACGGTCGCCCACCTCAATTCCGAGTCGAAAATCCACTATCCCGTGAAGTTCGGGCTTTTCGAGCGTCGCATCCGGCTCGAAGGCGAAGCCTACTTCGAGGTGACCCACAATCCCCGGCGGCCGTTCGTCGTGGAGTTCGAGGGCGGAGAGATCCAGGTGCTCGGCACGTCGTTCAACGTCAAGGCCTACCGCGACGATGACATCGTCGCCGTAACGCTCGACGAGGGGCGCGTGGTGCTCGACGACCGTCGCGGCGGTCGTTTCGAGCTGTCGCCCTCCGAACAGCTGCTCTACGACCGCCGCTCGGGCGAGGGGCGGATCGTCCGCGGAGCCGACGCCATGCGTTATTCGATCTGGAAGGACGACGTGATCTCGTTCCGCGACACGCCCCTTGCAGAGGTGCTCGAAACCCTTTCGCGGTGGTACGACGTGCGCTTCGAAACCGACGGACAGCCCGATCGCCCCATATCCTACACCTTTGCGACCGACAATACGCTGCTGGATAATGTTTTGCGTGAAATGGAACTGATCTCTCCGGTGCGTTTCGAACGCACCAAAACAGAAATAAAGGTAAGTTTCAGATAAAAAAAAGAGTTTCGGCTCATCGTTTTTTCCCGTTTGCGTGTCTATTCTGTGAAAAGCGCGCAAACGGGCTTTTTAGTAAACAACTACCTAAACTAATCTGTATGAAACGAATCAGACTACTATTTCTGATGCTGCTTTGTGTAGCCGGGACGGCCCTGACGGCCCGGGCGCAGAAAGTGACGTTGAATTTCCGGAATGCCAAGCTCGAACAGGTGTTCGGGCGGATTACCGAGCAGACGGGCTACACGTTCTACTATGCGCGTCCGACGGTCAATCCCGACAAGGTCGTCAGCATCGCCGTCGCGGATGTCGACGTGCGTGCGGCGCTGAAACAGCTGCTGGCGGACGACAAGGTCGAAATCGAGATCCGCGACGGCAAGATTTACCTTTCCCCCCCCCGGCAGAGTGCCGCTGTGCCGCAATCCGTTAAGGGCGTCGTCCGGGATGCCGCGGGCCAGCCCGTTGTCGGGGCCGCGGTGATCGTCAAGGGAACCACCCGCGGCGTGAGTTCCGGGACTGACGGCTCGTTCTCGTTCGAGGGTCTGGCTGACGGCGCCGTGCTGCAAGTCTCGGCGCTGGGCTACGCCACTGCCGAAATCCCGGTCGGCAACCGTTCGTTCGTCACCGTGGAGCTGAAGGAGGACGCCACGCTCGTCGACGAGGTGGTGGTCGTGGGCTACGGCACGCAGAAGAAGGCCAACCTGACGGGCGCCGTCGACCAGGTCTCCTCGGAACTTCTGGAGAACCGTCCCGTGGCCAACGTCACGCAGATGTTGCAGGGCGCCGTGCCCAACCTCAATATTTCGCTGGCCGACGGCAAGCCCAACCGCTCGGCGTCGTACAACATCCGCGGCAAGACGTCGATCGGCGCGGGCGGATCGGCTCTGGTGCTGATCGACGGCGTCGAGGGCGACCCCGCGATGCTCAACCCCAACGACATCGAGTCGGTCTCGGTGCTCAAGGACGCAGCTTCGGCCGCCATCTACGGTTCGCGCGCACCCTACGGCGTGGTGCTCATCACCACCAAGGACCCGGGCAAACTCACCGACAAGTTCACGATCAACTACACGGGCAACGTCTCCATCCAGCAGCCCACGGCCATTCCCGACGTCGTGGACGACGGTTACGTCTATTCGCGCCTCTTCTACGACGCATGGTACAACTACCGCTTCAACGAGCCGACGGGCTTCAACAACTCGCAGGACTTTTCGCGTGCGTGGCTCGACACCTTCCGCCAGCGCAAACTCGCGGGCAACAAGCTCGAAACGACGGTCGAACCCGACGGCAAGTATGTCTACTACGGCAATACGGACTACTACGACGCACTTTACAAGGATACGGTGATCGCCCAGACGCACAACATCTCGGTCAGCGGTTCGAACGGCAAGATCAGCCACTACCTTTCGGGGCGTCTGTACGACTACAACGGCCTGTTCAACTTCACGCCCGACACCTACCGCACGATGAACCTCCGTTCGAAGGTCTCCTCGCAGGTGTTCAAATGGCTGAAGATCAGCAATAACTTCGACTATACGCACGACCACTACCGTCAGCCGATGGGTTATTCGAAGGAGGGCGGCGGCGTGCTGTGGCGTTCGCTCAACGACCAGGGGCACCCTTCGTCGCCGATCTTCAATCCCGACGGTACGCTCACCAAGTCGGGCGCCTACGCCATCGGCGGCCTGGTGACGGGCAACAACTGGCTCGACCGCACGACCAAGACGCTCAAGAACACCACCACGCTCAACATCACGATGCTGGAGAACCGCCTGCGCCTGACGGGCGACTTCTCGTTCCGCACCAAGGACTACACCGAGACCAAAAAGACCACGGCCATCCCTTACAGCGCCTACGAGGGCGAAATCGTCTACCTCGGCACGCCCGAGACCGACGACGTGATGAAGGAGTCGCTGCAACTGACGACCTATATCGCCACCAACGCCTACGCCGAGTTCGAGGACACCTTCGCCGAGAAACACTATTTCAAGGCGCTGGCCGGTTACAACTACGAGCAGCAGGACTACAAGTCGACCTACTCCGAGCGCAACGGCCTTCTGATGCCCGACGCCGACAACATCAACTTCGCGCTGGGCGACATCATGTCGATCACCGCCGGCGGCAGCCGTTGGCGTTACGTGGGCGCTTTCTTCCGCTTCAATTACGCCTACGACGACCGCTACCTGCTCGAAGTCAACGGCCGCTACGACGGCTCGTCGAAATTTCCGAACAACTCCCAATGGGGCTTCTTCCCCTCGGCTTCGGCCGCCTGGCGCGTTTCGCAGGAGAAGTTCTGGAACGTCAGCCCCAAGGCCGTTTCGAACCTCAAGCTGCGCGCCTCGTACGGTGCGCTGGGCAACAGCAACGTCGATCCCTACACCTACCTCGAAACCTTCGGCCTGTCGACCTTCGGAACCGGTTCGGGCGATGCGGCCCGCTACCTCTTCGGTCAGGCCAAGCTGCGCTACACGAGCCTCCCGGGCCAGATTCCCGACAACATCGGCTGGGAGACCTCCAAAACCTTCGACGTGGGACTGGACGCCGGTTTCCTGAACGGGCGGCTGAACCTCACGGCCGACTACTACATCCGCAAGACGGTGGACATGTACACCGTCGGCCCGACGCTTCCCGACACCTTCGGAGCGACGGCCCCCAAGGGCAACTACGCCGACATGAGCACCTACGGCTATGAAATCGCGTTGAGCTACAACGATTCGTTCAAGCTGGCGGGCAAGCCCTTCAATTTCGGAATCAAGGCGACGCTGGCCGACTATTATTCCATAATCGACCGCTATAACAACGCCTCGCGCAAGCTCTCCGATTACTACGAGGGGCAGCGTCTGGGCGAGATCTGGGGTTTCGTCTGCAACGGGCTGTTCCAGTCGCAGGCCGAAATCGACGCGGCGTTCGGCGGCAAGGGCTACAAGAATGACATCATGCAGACCTCCGAGAAGTACATCACCTATCCGGGCGACATGCGCTTCGAGGATCTGAACGGTAACGACGCCATCGACCGCGGCAGCAGCACGGTCGACGATCCGGGCGACCGGAAGATCATCGGCAACTCCGAGCCGCGCTACCTCTACACCATTTCGCTCAATGCCGACTGGAACGGTTTCTTCCTCTCGGCGCTGTTCGACGGCGTGGGCAGACAGCAGTGGTTCCCCAGCGACGAAAGCCTTTTCTGGGGCATGTACAACCGTCCCTACAACCAGGTTCCGACGTGGCATCTGCAAAACTACTGGACCGAGGAGCGTCCGAACGCCTACCTGCCGCGCTACGTGGGCTACTACGGCCCGATGAACGCCAATACGGTCAACGTCAATACGCGCTACCTGCAGGACGTGTCGTACATCCGGCTGAAGAATCTTCAGTTCGGTTACGAGCTGCCCAAGCGGTGGATCTCGAAGATCGGTCTTTCGAAGGTCTCGGTCTACTTCTCGGGCGAGAACCTCTGGAGCTGGTCGCCGCTCTACCGCCACACGAAGGATTTCGACGTGACGGTGGCCAGCAAGAAATCCGACTCGGATATTTCCAACAGCAAGGGCGACGGACATAACTATCCCGTGATGCGCAGCTTCAGCTTCGGCATCTCGATCACCTATTAAACTGTTTACGTGCTATGAAAAGATCAACCTATATATGGAGTCTGCTCGTGGGCTGCGTTGCGTTCGCCACGTCGTGCGACCTGACGGAGGACGTGCAGGTGAAAGCCGACAAGTCGATGATCTTCGGATCGAAATCGGGTCTCGAACTCTACTCCAATTCGTTTTACAAGGCCCTGCCGACGCTCAAGAACGGCTTCATGCAGGACAAGATGTGCGACGTGGGGGCCGTCAGCAACACCGACACCTTCATCAAGCGGGGGGCCTACAACACCGAGACGGCGACCAGCTGGAGCTGGGGCGCGCTCAAGAACGTGAACTACTTCATCGACGGCTGCAATGATCCGAAATACTGCACCGTCGAAGCCGAGACGCGCGACAACTACCTGGGCATCGCCCGTTGGTTCCGTGCGTGGTTCTACTACGACAAGCTGACCACCTACGGCGAAGTTCCCTGGTTCCCCAACGACATCCAGTCCTACCAGAACGACGTGATGTACAAGGACCGCGACAGCCGCGACGTGATCATCCGCAACCTGATCGCCGACCTCGATTTCGCCTACGAGCACATCCAGGCCACCTCGTCGACCGGCAGCGCGACGCTCACGCGCTGGGCCGCCGCCGCGCTCAAGTCGCGCGTCTGCCTCTTCGAAGCGGCTTACCGCCGTTACCACAACCTCACGGGGCTTGAGATAACCCCCGAGGAGCTGTATCGCGAGGCCGCCAAGGCCGCCAAGCTGGTGATCGACAACAGCGGTTGCTCGCTCAACACCGCCGCGGGCAAGAAGGGCGCCTATCGCGATCTGTTTTACAGCGAGACGCCGCTGACGCAGGAGGTGATCCTCGCCGTCTGCGCCAACGAGAAATCCGGCATCTTCGGCGAGCAGAACTGGTGGTTCAACGCCCGCTCGTACGGACTGTGCTGGAGCCTCGTCCGCTCGTTCGTCCACACCTACCTCAAGCAGGACGGCACGCCCTTCACCGCCGCCGCCGACTACGCCGTGAAATCCTTCGCCGAGGAGATGGAGGGGCGCGACCTGCGCCTGGAGCAGACCGTGCGCGGCCGCAACTTCCTGTGGGACGGCAAGACGGCGGTCGCCGACATCAAAAACCTTTCGCTCACGGGCTACCAGGTGATCAAGTATACGCTCGACGAATCGAAGTACGACGGCGGTGCGAAGAACATCAACAGCATTCCGCTGATCCGCTATGCCGAGGTGCTGCTCAACTACGCCGAGGCGCAGGCCGAACTGGGGGTGATCACCGATTCCGAATGGGCGCTCACGGTCGGTGCGCTGCGTAAGCGCGCGGGTATCACGGGCGGCACGGAGACGCTGCCCACGACCGTCGACAGCTACCTGCAACGCACCTTTTATCCGGACGTGACCAGCCCCGTGCTGCTCGAAATCCGCCGCGAGCGGGCCATCGAACTCGTCGCCGAAGGCATGCGCTTCGACGACCTGCGCCGCTGGAAGTGCGGATCGCTGATGGAGACCCTGCGGTGGAGCGGCATTCACATCCCCGGGTTGGAGCAGCCCGTCGATGTCAACGGCGACGGCGTGAACGACTACTACTTCACCGAAGGCGAGGTTGTGTCGGCTCCGGCGGCCTACAAGAACATCGCCGTCCGCGTCAATCAGGACGGCGTGGGGCTTTATGCCGAGGCGAATCCCGTGTCGGGTTACGATCTGGTCTACAAGACCGGTGCGGGCGACCGCTACTGGTATCCCGACGGGCGCCAGTACCTCTATCCGATTCCCGCCAAGGTGATCCGCGATTACAGGAACGCGGGCTATACGATCTCGCAGAACCCCGAGTGGGACAACGAATAAATAAAAAGCAAGACCATGAGAATATTCCGTTATTTACTGACTTTTTCGTTGAGTTTCGCCTTCGTTTTCGCCGCCGGGTGCAGCGATCCGAAGCCCGATTACTCGGAATTCTACAAACCCCAGCCCGGCGACGAACCGGAGGAGCCGGTCAATCCCGGACTTGAGGACAATCAGCTGAAAGTCATGTCGTTCAATGTGCGTTACAGCTCGGGCGACGACGGTGCGAACAGTTGGGACAACCGCAAAAAGGCCGTTCCGGCGATGTTCGCCGACCAGCAGCCGACGGTGCTCGGCGTGCAGGAGGCGCGGCTCGACCAGAAGACCTACATGGACGAGAACTGCGCGGGCTACAAGAGCGTCGGCGTGGGCCGCACCGACGGCCAGAATGCCGGTGAGTTCATGGCCATCTACTATCTCGCCGATGCCGTGAAGCTCGAAAAGTGGGGGACCTTCTGGCTCTCCGACACCCCCGACGTCCCGTCGGTCGGCTGGGACGCCTCGACCTACCGCACGGCCACGTGGGCCTTGTTCACCCACTACAAGTCGGGCCGCAAGTTCTTCTACGTCAACACCCACATCGACCATGTGGGGCAGGTGGCGGCCCAGAAGTCGATGGAGCTGATCGAGGCGAAGATCCGGTCGCTCAACCCCGACAACCAGCCGACGGTGCTGACCGCCGACTTCAACAAGATGCTCGACAGCCCGATTTTCGACGGCGTGAAGAAGTTCATGGCCGACGCGCGCACGACCGCTCCCGTGACCGATAACAAGGCGTCGTTCAACAACTTCGGCGGGGCGACCAACTACCCGCGCATCGACCACATCTTCAGCTCGGGCTTCACGCCCCTGCGCTTCGCCACCGTCGACCAGCGTTACGAGAAGGTCCCCTACATTTCGGACCACTATCCCATCGCGGCCGTGTTAGAGTTCAAGTAATCCTGCAACCAAAGCTCAAAACCGATTGAAATGAAACGATTTATCTATATGCTGGCCGCTTTCGCCCTTATGGGGGCCGTCTCCTGCCAGCCGGACGAGGAAGTGGCGGTCCACGCCTCGTTCACCACCGACAAGGAGTCCTACGACGTGGGCGACCCGGTGGTGCTCACCAACACTTCGACGGCCGAAAACGCCCTGATCGCCATCTGCAAATGGGAGCTGGGCAAGGGCGTCGTCTCCTACGAAACCACTCCGGAGAACATCTCCTACGATCAGGCCGGAGAGTATGTCATCAAGCTGACCGTTACCTCCGACCGCGGGGCGAAGAAGTCGTCGTTCGAGAAGACCATTCGGGTCGTGGACAACAACATCCGGCCCGTGGCCGACTTCACGTGGTCGCCCGAGAAGGTCGTGGCGGGCGAACCGGTGCAGTTCACCGACCGTTCGACCGACGAGGACGGCGAGGTGGTGGCCTGGGAGTGGAAATTCGGAACCACGACCTCCGACAAGCAGAATCCCGAATTCACCTTCGCGGCGCAGGGGGCTACGGAGGTCTCGCTGACCGTGACCGACAACAAGAAAGGCAGGAACACCAAGACGGTGACCATCGACGTGGGCCGCGGCGCCATCAGCCTCGACCTGCTCTGGTCGTACCCCTACGACGACACGAAGGACGCCTATGTGTTCGGCACGTCGCCTGCGGTCAGCCCCGACGGCGAGTATGTCTATGTGACTTCGACGGGTTATTCGCTGGTCTGCTTCACGAAGGCCGGCGAGCGTCTCTGGGCCTTCGACATCGGCAAGGACGGTGCGTCGGCCGAGAACAACAGCGGTTCGATCAAGGTGCAGTCGCCGACGCCTTCGGTCGACGAGGACGGCACGGTCTACGCGCTGGCGGGCTTCAACGAGCCGAACAAGGGCGCGGGAGGCAGCGCGTTCTACGCCGTCAGCGGCGGCGCCGGGGGCGGCTCGCAGGTCTGGCATGTGAATACGGGCGTGAACACCAGCTTCCGGTTCCTTTCGCCGGCCGTCACCGAGAAATACCTCTTCATTGTGGCGCGCAACGTGCCTTCGGGGCACCAGAATTTCCAGGTCTACGACAAATCGTCGGGCGACCTGGTGGACGAGCGGCACGTCAACGGCGGTTCCTACGGCGGCGTGCTGCCGCTCAAAAACGGCATGGTGATCGCCGGTACGGGCGGCAGTCACGGCATGCGCGTCTTCTTCCCCGACGGCGCGGGCAAGTGGAAATTCTCCTGCGTGAAGTCGAACGGCCGCGAGCACAACTACGGCGGCAGCGGCAAGGATGCTACGTGCGAGGCGCCGAACGGCACGCAGCCTGCGTCGGGTCCCGGCGGCAAGGTCTACATCCTGTTCCAGAACCAGGGCGTGCGTGCGGACAAGAGTCTGGGCGGGGGTGTCGTCTACTGTTATGATCCGGCAAAGACCGTCTACGGGCAGACGCCCGAACCGGACTGGTACTGTCCCGTCAAGGGCGACTGCGCCCAGTCGGGCATGGGCGTGGCGCTGGGCGAGGACGGCACGGTCTACGCCGCGACGCAGAAGACCGGCAGCGTGGCGGCCCACGTCACGGCCATCTCCGCGCAGGGCGTGAAACGCTGGGAGCACGCCGCCGACGGCGACATCAACGGCGTTCCGGCCGTCGACGATCAGGGCTTCGTCTATTACAATGACCGGACTACGGGCAAACTGGTGAAACTCCGCCCGGAGGACGGCTCGCGCGTGGCGGAGATCAAGCTGGCCGACGAGCTGCGTTCGTCGCCGACGATCTCCTACGACGGCACGATCTACGTCAACGGCATGAAGGATGACAAGCCCACCGTCTTCGCGGTGAAGGGTGCGGCCGAGGGCTGCGCCGCGTCGTGGTCGCAGCAGGGAGGCAACCCATCCAAAACCGAGTATATGTACTGATCCGCTGAAAATCAGGGATGAGCGGGCCGCGTCACACGACGCGGCCCATTTTTTTCGGCCTTCGTGTATGTCGTTTCCGGTAAAATTCCCTCTTTATTATGAAACGGGCGCAGGAACCGGGACGAAAAGAACCTCGAACACAATTCTAAATTTCAGCAGATGATCCGAAAACTATTGGTGCTGTTGCTCTGCCTCACGGCGGCGACGGCGACGGCGAAGAAGCCCAAATCCTCCGCTTCGAAGAAGGCGGAGAGTTTGGCCGAAAAACCGAAGGAAAGCGATTACGACAAACTCTTCAAGGAGAAACATACGGTGGCCGACGGCATGTTCCGCCTGCACGACGTCAAGGGGAAGCTCTATTTCGAGATTCCCGATTCGCTTTTCGGGCGCGAAATGCTGCTCGGATCGACCATTTCGGAGGTTTCGGACAACGCTGCGGCGACGACCGGCTCCAAGTCGGACTATCCGCTGCACGTGGTTTTCACGCGCAACGACCGTTCGGTCCAGCTGCGTACGGTCAACTGCGAGAACATCACCGACGAGACGGGGGCCTCCCGCGCGCTGGCCGAGGCGGTGAAGCGGAACACGGCCGATCCCATCCTGCGCAATTACAAGATCGAGGCCTGGAACCGGGACAGCACGGCCGTGGTGGTCAACGTCACGGACCTGTTCGTGGCCGACGTGGAGGAGATGTCGCCCTTCTCGAAGTACGGACTTTATACGGCTTTCGAGCTGAAGAAGACCTTCCAGAAGGAGCGTTCGATGCTGGGCGAAATCAAGGCTTTCAGCGACAATGTGGTGGTGCGCAGTACGTTGAGCTATATTTTCACGCTCACCCGCGGCCGCACGACGCTGGTCAAGGACCAGCCGCTGACGGCCGTGATGACCCGTTCGCTGGTGCTGCTGCCCCGCGAGCCTTACCGTCCGCGCATCACCGACAGCCGCATGTCGGTGTTCCCGACCGGCAAGGTGCTTTTCAGCGAGCGCGAGCAGCGCGCCAAGGTGATCTACTACGCCCACCGCTGGCGGCTGGAGCCGTCGGATATGGATGCCTGGAAGCGCGGCGAGCGGGTCGCGCCGAAGAAACAGATCGTTTTCTACGTCGACGACGGATTCCCGGAGATGTGGAAAAAGCATATTTTCGAGGCCGTCGACCAGTGGAACGAGCCTTTCGGGCGCATCGGATTTAAAAACGCCATCGCCGCAAAGCCCTATCCGAAGGACGATCCCGAATTTGATCCCGACAACATCAAGTATTCGTGCATTCGCTACGCGCCGATCGCCATCGCCAACGCCATGGGGCCTTCGTGGGTCGATCCGCGCAGCGGCGAGATACTCAACGCTTCGGTCTATGTCTACCACGACGTGATGAAACTGCTGAACAACTGGCTGTTCGTCCAGACGGCGCAGGCCGACGAGCGTGTGCGCGCCGTGACGATTCCCGAGGAGGTGATCGGCGACGGACTGCGCTACGTCGTGGCCCACGAGGTCGGCCATTGCCTGGGTTACATGCACAACATGAGCGCCTCGGCGGTGATTCCTGTCGATTCGCTCCGCTCGCCGTCGTTCACGCAGAAGTACGGCACGACCACCTCGATCATGGACTACGCTCGCTTCAACTACGTGGCCCGGCCCGGGGATAGGGAGCGCGGCGTGAAGCTCACCCCGCCGCGTTTCGGCCTCTACGACTACTATGCCGTGAAATGGCTCTACACGCCCGTGCCCGACGCTGCGACGGCTGCCGACGAATATGCCGTCACTTCGAAATGGATAACCGGGGCCGCCGCCGATTCGGTCTACCGTTTCGGCAAGCAGCAGTTCAGCCGCTCGATCGATCCCCGTTCGCAGTCGGAGGATCTGGGCGACGACGCCGTGAAGGCCTCGGGCTACGGCATCGCCAATCTGAAATACATTCTCGGCAACATGAACGCCTGGATCGGCGCCCAGGACCCCGATTTCTCCCAGCGGCGCACCCTCTACGACGAGGTGCTCACGCAGTATATCCGCTACCTGAACCACGTGCTGGCCAACGTCGGCGGCATCTACTTCGCCGAGAAGATGGAGGGCGACCCCGTGGAAGCCTACCGCAGCGTGCCGCGCGAACGCCAGCGCGAAGCCCTGCTGTTCTGTCTCGCGCAGCTCAAGGACATGAAGTGGCTGGACAACGCCGAACTGATCCGCGACATGCCGCTGATGGGTTCGCCCGCCGAGTCGATCATGGCCTCGCTGGTGTCGGTCGTCGTGGCCGCCCCGGCGCGTGTGGCTTTGAGCGCCGCGCTGGCCGAAAAGGAGGCCTACACGCCCGAGGAGTGCCGCAGGGATGTCTATGAATTCGTGTGGGCTTCGACGCTGAAGGGCCGCACGCCCGATGCGCTGGAGATGATGCTCCAGCGCGAATACGTCCGCAGTCTCAGCCTTTCGGCCGGGCTGAAATACACCGGGACGGGGGCGCGGGAGGAGAAGAAGCTGGTCTCCGACGAGGGACTGATGCCCGTTCCCGCCTTCCTCGGGGAGCATGCGGCCCGCACGGCGGCGCTCACCGCCTGCGGGGAACGCTGCGGCCACGACCCCTTCGAAACCTTCTCCGCCGCGCACCGCGTCGACACCGCGCCGCTGCTGGGCTACGGCTCTCCGCGCCTGAACTACTACGACCCGCGCAACACCGAGGCCGGGGATTATGCCGCGCTGCTCAAACTGCGTGCGATGCTCCGCACGAAGAGCGCTTCGGCGACTGGCGAAGCGCGCCTGCACTACGAGTTGTTGCTGCGCAACATCGAGAAAGCGTTGAAAAAATAAATCTTCCGGACCATGATGAAACTGTTTAAAATAGCTTTCCTTCCGCTGCTGGCGGGAATCTTGCTGCTGCCGGCGGCGTCTCGGCCCGTCCGGGCGGCCGGTTCGGCCGCCGTGGAAGCCGGAGCCGGGGACAGGAAGCGCGACAAGAAAAAGAAGCAGGAGGCCGATACCGCCGCCAAGGCGACTCCCTACGAGAAACTGTTCAAGGACAAGCGGGTGGAGACTGTCCGCGGCGGCGGGCTGACCCTGCACCTTACTGCGGACAAACTCTCCCTCGAACTCCCCGATTCGCTGCTCGGCCGGGGGCTGATGATCACCACGACGATCGAGCGGACGGGCGATCCCGGCGACGGACTGGCCCACCAGCAGCCCGTGCCGCCCTACATGGTCGAGTTCGGCCGCGGGAAGAGCGACACGCTCCTCTGCATGCGGGAGTTCGCTCCGGTGGTGATCGTCGACGGCAGCCCGGCGATGCGTGAGGCCGTCGGGCGGAGCAACATCGGTCCGATCGTGGCCTCGTATGCCGTGAAGGCCCGCACGCCCGACGGGAAATCGTCCGTCGTCGACGTCACGGCGCTTTTCGTCGGGGACGTCAAACGCCTGCGTCCGATCGACCCCGAGGGCGGCAACACCTACGGCGGCTGGATGACGGCCAAGGCCGATTACAAGAAGGACCGTTCGATGCTGACCGGCGTGATGGGCGGAAAAGGGTGCGTTTCGGTGGTGGGAGAGCTTTCCTACGGCACGACGGTCAGCTTCCTCGGTCTGCTCGACCTGTGGAAGGACAAGCCCCAGTCGATCGTCGCCCGCCGCACGCTCCGCGTGCTGGGCGATCCCGAACGGCGGATGCGGCTCTGCGACCAGCGGCTCGGGCTGGCGGCCAAGGCGTTCAAACGCTTCTCGGACCGGGAGCAGGAGGCCAAAACCGATTATTACGTCTGCCGCCGTTCGATCCTCGACAGCGCGGGGAAGGTGCGTCCCGTGGTGTTTTACGTCGACACGGCTTTCGACGCTTCGGCCTATGCCGCCGTCGAGCGGGGGCTTCTGCTGTGGAACGATGCCTTCGCGAAGATCGGCTGCAAGGATGTCGTGCGGGTAGAGCCTTTTCCGGCTGATCCGGCTTTCAACGACAACAGCCTCTATAACAACTGCGTGCGGCGCACGGGAACCTCCAATTCGGAACTCTACACCGCCTCGTGGGTCGATCCGCGCAGCGGTGAAATCCTCGGGACCGACATCTTCGTGCCCTTCAATTTCACGGCCGCCATTCAGAAGAAGCTGCTCCTGACGTTGTCGGCCGCCGACCCCGAGGCGCGCACCACGCAGCCTTCGGCGCGTCAGATCGCCGACGCCCTGACGGCCATGGTGGCCCGCCGTGCGGCCTCGGCTTTCGGCGTGATGCCCAACTACGCCGCCTCTTCGGCCTATCCGACCGACTCCTCCGTTCGCCGTCGTTTACGCGGGAAAACGGCCTGGCGGCGTCGATCACCGACGACGTGTTCTACAACATCGTCGCGCAGCCGGGCGACAGGGAGCGCGGTGTGAAGCTCGTGGCCGATGCGCTGGGTCCTTACGATTACCTGGCCGTCGAGTGGCTCTACAAGCCCGTTCCGGGGGCTGTGACGCCGCACGACGAGGTTCCGGAGCTGCGCCGCCTGCTCGCCTCGAAGGAGGGAGACCCCCGCTGTTTCTTCGCGCAGTACGCCTCCGGGACTTACGATCCCCGCGTGGGGGCCGGAGACCTGGGCGACGACCTGTTCCGGAGCGTGGCGCTGCAATCGGCCAATCTGAAATATGTCGCCGAGCAC
>OGES01001640.1_pt1 | contig 17116 bp, 15 predicted proteins | sample 1570711 | NCBI WGS metagenome assembly OGES01 (sample SAMEA2582133, study PRJEB24529) | metagenome | biome: Human gut stool | place: China | collected 2011 | reverse complement strand
GAAAAAAGTTCAATTGATCGGTTTCGGTACTTTTGAGGTACGTCACCGTGCTGCTCGTAAGGGTCGTAACCCACAAACTGGGGCTGAAATCGAAATCCCAGCTTCTAAGGTTCCTGCATTCAAGCCAGGTAAGGCTCTTAAGGATGCTGTTAAGTAATTGTTCAGTTACTAGCAAAATAAAAACGTGCTAAGTTGTATAGCTTGGCACGTTTTTTGTGTACAATTATTGTGTTAGCACAAATGAAAAGAGTGAAAAAATGACTTATTCTGAACAACTACTAGATGCAATTCAAAACCATGACTTTTCTGATAATCATATTCTTCTTAAAAAAGCACTTGAAAATGATGATCCGGAAGTTTTAGCTTCTTTAGCTGAAAACTTAACTGATCTTGGTTTTACTGATCTTTCTAAGGCAGTTTACCGCTATTTGATTGCTCAGTTTCCAAGAGAAGATTTGTTTAAGGTATACTTAGCTGAAATTTTACTAAATGATGGCGATGAAGATGATGGTTTGCAGCTTCTATATGATGTAAAGCCGGAAAGTGATGCTTATATCGAGAGCTTGCTTGATTTAGCTGATTATTACCAAAGTAATGGTCTGATTGAAACAGCGCGTCAAAAGCTTCTAGAAGCGCATAAATTAGCTCCTGAAGAAGATGCAATTAACTTTGGCTTAGCTGAACTTGACTACTTAAGTGGCGATTATGGTGAAGCATTAGGACTATACCGCGAGCTTGCAAAAGAAAACAAGACCTTTGGCGAAGTAGTCCTAAGTCAAAGAATCGCTGCCTGTCTTGCAAAATTAGGTGAGTACGAAGAAGCGGCCAACGAGATTAAGAGTCATGAAAATGATATTTTGAGCATTGATGCATTATATGAAGCAGGTTTAATTATGTTATCTGCGGGCGATAATAAGGCAGCAATTAAGTACTTAGATCAAGTAATAGAAACTCAACCTGACTATGTAAATGCCTATCCATTACTTGCACAGGCTTATGCAGCAGAGGATAACAATGAAGAAGTATTGAGAACTGCTCAGACGGGACTTTCTTATAATGAACTAGATGAGGTCTTATATAGCTTAGGTGCTAAAGCAGCTGCTAACTTAAATCAGTTAGACGAAGCAGAACGCTTGCTTAAGAAGGGGCTAGAAATCGCACCAGACAATAGTGACTTACGTTTGCAGTTATCTAACTTATATCTACACCAGCACCAAGATGAAGCTAATATCGCCTTATTTAAGGATCTTGATGATGAAGAACTTGAACCACAAGCTCACTGGAATATGGCTATCTCATATCAAAGACTTGAAGACTATGATAAGGCTAAGAGTGAATTCTTACTGGCATATCCAGCCTTTCAAAAGAATGCAAGCTTCTTAAGACAGATGATTAACTTGTTCTATGAGTTGCGTGAGATCCCAACAACTAAGGAATTGATCAAGAAGTATCTGCAAATTCAACCTGACGATATTGATATGCAAGATATGTTAGATGAATTGAATAGTGAAGAATAATAAAGCGACTGTTTAGAAAGTAATAGCTTTTGATCGTAAAGAATACCTCTCAAAGATAATTTGAGGGGTATTTTTTTATAGTAATTTATCCAATTGTTTGTTAAACTTTCTCAGACTTAGCTTCAGTTTAAAAACTTTAAAGATACTTAATTATACTTTTTGTAGTTTATTTATATTTCTCTGCATATTAGCGATTGTGCGATTGCAGTTATTACGGTTATATTTTTGACTTAAGTTTTTGATATAAGCTTTGGGTAATTTGACTCCATAAATTTTAATCAAGGACTTATTTAGTGAAACTAAGATTCTGACAAGTTTGCGATTGAATTCTTCTTGATAAGTTTTATTTTTTGCTTTAGTTAATTTGGCTCTTATAGTATTAAAGTTATTTCTTTTTGGATATTGGTAAGAATCAGAATCTAGCTCATTTTTTAGAAATTTCTTGAAAGCTGTTAAATCTTTTTTAGTGGGATCTTTCATAGTAATACTTACTAAACCATATAATTTCAAGAAAGTATCTTGATTTTGAAAATTTAGTGTATCAATCATTGATGTAATGTTAAAAGGAATGAGAGTAGTATTGTCATCGTTTGCAGCATATTTTTCTTGCTTGCGATAAGCACCGACGAACATATCTGCCATTTGAATGCCTAATTCTTCTTTACTATCACATGTTTGATAAGTAAAAAATATGTTGTTTTTCTCGCCTAGATTTTTGATTATTTGAGAAAGTAGCTTGCAGCTAAAATATTCACTTTCAAGCTGAGAATTTAAATTAGTTTGATCAAGGTAAATATTTAATTTTAAGTTAACAACAGGATTTTGCTGACGTAGATCTTCAATAATTCTCTTAATTGGGTAAATGTAAGATTGAAGCATTAATACTTGTTGCATAATCGTATTATCAAGAGAATTATCGTGCTTATGATAAGTAGGGCGTTGGTAAATATAAGCATTAGTTAGAAAAGGCTTAACAATATCTAACGCTAATCGATTCATCGTGTCTGAAACATTTACACTCTTTTTCTCTTTTTTATAACGAGAATGATAAATTTTTTGAAAATATCGGTTATATAAATCTTTTAGTTGAAAGGTGGGGATGACTAAAAAGCCTGTATAGAACTTTTCAGTTGTATTGTCAGATTGAGATTGAAAAGAAATGCTTTCATCAATAAAAATACGAAATTCTTTGATATGACGGCGAGGTTAGAAGAGTTTCTTTAAGATCATGATTTTTCTCCAAGTAAATTTGATAGAAGTATTATATCGAACGTAAATTCTGAAAGAAAGCGAACAAGGAAAATATTTTTGAAATTGTATTTTTTTATTCATATTTTTTATTATGTAAAATTAAAGTGGGATAAACTTTTGTTTTTCGATATTTTTCGTTTCTTTACAACGAAAGTCAGATAGAATAATACATAGAGATATTATGAGTAGGAGAAAATGAATGGCTATCGAAAAAGCAGAGTTAATTTTTGAAGATAAATTAATCCATAAATTAGAAACTCTTGGCGGAGTTAAACAATGGAAATATGAACCTTCAATTAAAACTACAGACCAGCTTTGGAGTAACTTTAAAAATATTCTAGAAGAGAATAATCGTGACAAATTAGATGAACCATTATCTGAGGGTGAATTTGCACAAGTAAAACGAATTATCACCAACTTAAAAACGCCATATGAAGCAGGTCAATTTTTATATGGTCTTAATGGTGTGTCCCAAGTCGAGGTTGACTTAGATTCAGGAAAACATGTGTACTTAACTGTATTTGATCAAGCTCAAATCGGTGCCGGTAATACTAGGTACCAAGTCGTTAACCAAATTGAAAGAAATGCAGTAATTCCTGGCTATCCTGATCGACGTTTTGATACAACTTTGTTGATTAATGGATTGCCAATAATTCAAATTGAAGAAAAATCAGACTATCACGATGTTGATGAAGCGCTGAATCAAATGCATCGCTATATTCATGAACAACAATATGGTGATATCTTTTCTACCTTACAAATTTTAGTAGGGATGACACCACATGATGCAAAATACATGGCAAGAACTACAGATGAGATGTTTAATAAGACTTTTGCCTTTCAGTGGCAGCGTAAAGAAGATAATACTCCTGTGTTAGATTGGCATGAGTTTACTGCAAGCATGTTGTCAATACCAATGGCGCATCAAATGGCTACTAACTATATGATTTTAGATGGTACGCCAAGAAAACAAATGATTAAAGTTATGCGCCCATACCAAGTTTATGCAGCTAGCTCAATAATTGACAAAGTTCGGCAACATGATTTTGATATTAACGACCAAGAAATTGGATATATTTGGCATGCGACTGGTTCAGGTAAAACTATTTCGTCTTTTAAGACGGCTTGGCTTGCTTCAAGATTGCCAAATGTAGACAAGGTTATATTCTTAGTTGATCGTGTTGCTCTTACTAATCAGACCGTTGATGAATATAGTGCTTATGATCCTGAAAAAGGAGAAAATGGTAATGGCGGTGTGGTTACTGATGCAGCAAATCGATGGGTATTAGCTAACAAAATAAAATCTAAAGGTAATGGGATTATAGTAACGTCTATTCAGAAGATGGCCGCTTTAGTCAAAGACAGGAAAGGTATTAATGACATTGCCAAGAAGAATATCTTATTTATTGTCGATGAAGCCCATCGTTCAACTGCTGGTGATATGCTTCAAAGCATTAAGTCTACTTTTACTAGATCTGCTTGGGTAGGTTATACCGGTACACCTAATTTTGATAAAGCTCCTACTACAAGAGATATTTTTGGAGATTTGATTCATGCTTATACCATTGTTGACGCTATTAGGGACGGAAATGTTCTAGAATTTAAAGTTGATTTTGAAACGACACTATCTGATGAAGTCTTAAAAGAACAATACTTACCAGCCTATTTTAAGGCAAGATATCCTAACTATAGTGAAAAACAAATTCAAGATAGAATTGAAAATCTTCAACCAGAAGATATGGACGACATGATTGAGCCCAGTGTTTATGATAACAATCAAAAGCACGTCGAGTTAGTTGTTAAAGACGTTTTAGATAATTGGGACAAGCGCTCAAGAAATAGTGAATATAACGCCTTATTTACTACTCACGTTGGAGGTAATAAAGCTTCAACACCAATGGCAATGATGTTTTACCGAGAATTTAAGAAACAGAACGAATTGCGTAAAAAGCCTTTAAAGATTGGCATTACTTTTAGTCAAGATAATTCTAATAGTGACAATCAGTTAGAAAACAATATGTCTCTTGAAGAAGCAATTAAAGACTATAATGAGCAATTTGGCACTAGTTTTGGTGTTAAAGACGCGAAAGAGTATACGGAGCAGTTAGTTTCGAGGTTAAATCGAACAATTTATGATGGAAACTACGTTGATCTTGTTATTGTAGTTGACCAGTTGCTGACGGGATTTGATGCTCCGCAATTAAATACTTTGTATGTAGATCGGACTCTGCAAGGCTCTGCTTTAATTCAGGCATATTCCAGAACAAACCGTGTTTATGATATGCAGACTAAGCCATTTGGACGAATTGTAAACTATCGTTGGCCAGTTCAAAGCGAAAAGCTAATGAAAAAAGCTTTAGCTGAATATGGCGATAAAAATTCTGCTAATGAACAACAAGCATTAAAGGTACCAACGACGACTGGTATAATTTCGCCTAGCTTCAAAGAAGTAAAAAAAGAGCTAAAGAAAGTTGTTAATAGTCTGAGTGACACTACCAATAATTTTACGAGCGTGCCTCAAGACTTAGAAGCCAATAGACAGGATCAAATGCTAAAAGACTTACAGCAATATAACCATTTGATGTCAATGGCTAAACAAGATGATCAGTATGATGAAAAATCTCCTGAAAAGTTTTTGAAAGAAATTGGATTATCTCAAAAACAAGAAGAAGTCTTAACTACAACGTTAGCTATTACCTTAAAGAAGAGAATTGCTAAACGCAGGAATGTTGATTTTGAAGCTATTGATTTGAGTATGGAGCATGTCAAAGAAGTCAAGGTATCGTACACCTACCTGAAACAATTAATAGCTGAGTTAATGAATCAAAAGCATGAAAAGCAGGAAGAAGAAGCACGAAAGACTGCCAAGAAGATTAGAGAACTTTCTGATCGGATGGAAGATCGCAAGAAAGCAGAGCAGATTAATCAATTTGCAGATAGTATTTTAGAAAACAACTTGACAGCTCCTACATATCCTGTAAAACAAGATGATATTGATGAATTATTAGAAACTTATTCTAATCGCTCTATGCGTGAAGAGATCCTTGCTTACAAGCGCAAATGGGGCTTAGTAGATATTAAAGACAATCAAAGAGTTAATGAAATTATCTATAACCACGTTCAAGGGATGGATGATTTAAACATCGATGGAGATTTAGATAACATTATTCGTGAAGCATCGCTGGTTTATAAGACTGATGCAGAAGATGAAAAGGTTAGAGCATTAGCTAAAATTAAATATCGAAGAAGACTAAGAGAAACTTTAAGTGAATTTGCGGACGACATTACTAAGAAATATTAGGAGAAATATATAAATGACTACAGCTAAAGAAGTGACAAGCCAAATCTGGGAAATGGCTAATCGATTAAGAGGAAACATGGATGCTTCTGAATATAGAAATTATATTTTAGGTTTCATGTTTTACCGTTATTTGTCTGAAAGACAAGAAAAGTATTTATTTGATAATAAAGTGTTTGATGAAAACCCGGATGATATTAGTGGCATTAATGAAGAATATGCCAAAGAAGCAAGTGGCGAGTATCTTGCTGATTATTTGGATGATATTGCTGGTTCATTGGGATATGCAATTGAACCACAATATATGTGGCGGACGATTGTCGATGAAGTAAATAATAATACGATTACACCTGATACATTTCAAAATATGTTTGAGAGTTTTGATAATAACTTACGCTTGAATAGCAAAGCTACTCAAGACTTCACTGGTGTATTCGATGATATGAATTTAAATAATTCACGATTAGGTAATACTACTGCAGCGAGAGCAAAAGCATTAACACAAATTATAGATTTAGTTGATCAAGTAGATTATCAAGATGATAACGGCAAAGATATATTAGCTGAGATATATGAATTTCTGATTGCTAAATTTGCAGAAAATTCTGGTAAGAAAGCTGGAGAATTCTATACTCCGCATCGAGTCTCTGAAGTATTAGCTAAGCTTGCCACTGTTTCTTTTGACCAAAGCATTAGTAAGCCATCTGTATATGATTTTGCATGTGGAAGTGGTTCACTATTGCTAACTGTTCAAAAAGAGATAAAAAATAAAATTTTATATTATGGTCAAGAGTTAAATACTACTACATATAACTTAGCACGTATGAATTTATTAATGAATGATGTCTCTTATGATCGAATGACATTGAAGAATGCCGATACTCTCGAACAGGATTGGCCAGATGGAGTGGATGCTGATCATCCTCGAAATTTCGATGTCGTTGTTGCTAACCCTCCATATTTGCAACGTTGGGATAATAGTGATCGTAAATTAAAAGATCCACGTTTCAAAGATTATGGATTAGCTCCAAAGACTAAAGCTGATTATGCATTTTTACTGCACGGTTTGTATCACCTAGATCAAAACGGAACTATGGCAATTGTTTTACCTCATGGTGTTCTCTTTAGAGGAGCAAAAGAAGGCAAAATTCGTGAAGCTTTACTTAAAAAGAATCAAATTGATGCAATTATTGGGATGCCTGCAGGCTTGTTCTATTCAACAGGAATTCCGACGGTTATATTAGTTCTTAAGAAAAACAAGGCTAATAAAGGTGTTCTGTTGATTGATGCATCTAAGGGATTTGAAAAAGGTAAAAACCAAAACGTTTTGAGAGATGAAGATATTGATAAGATAATCAATACTTATAAAGAGCGTAAAGATGTTGAACGTTATGCTCATGTAGCTTCATTCGATGAAATTAAAGAAAATGATTTTAATTTAAACATTCCTCGATACGTTGATACTTTCGTTCCAGAACCACCTGTTGATTTGAAGAAAGTGGCTGCTGATCTTCATGAAACTAATATTGAAATTCAAAAAAACCAGAAAGAATTAGTAGGGATGCTTAAAGAATTGACATCTGACGATGACGATATAATGGATGGATTAAACGCCATTATTAAGGAATTGGAGGAAGAAACTCGTGACTAAAAGTGACGATAAAAGAGTACCAGCATTGCGGTTTAAAGGCTTCACTGACGAATGGGAGCAACGTAAGTTAAAAGATATTACTTAGCGCGTTGAGGGAAATAATGGTAACATGAATCTTCCAGTTTTAACTATTTCTGCTAAACAAGGGTGGATGACACAATCAAATAGATTTTCATCAGTAATTGCTGGTGCCGAAAAAAAGAAATATACGCTATTAAAAAAAGGCAATCTTTCCTATAATCATGGTAATTCTAAAATTGCGCCCTTTGGAACTGTATTTATGTTAAAAACTTATTCAGAAGCTTTAGTTCCAAAGGTATATCATAGTTTTAAGGCCAAGAAAGATATTAATCCATATTTTCTTGAAGTATATTTTCAAACCAGAAAGATGGATCCTCAATTGCGTAAATATATTTCTTCATCTGCTAGAATGGATGGTCTTTTAAATATTACTTATAGTTGGTTTGAGCAAGTACGTTTATTTCTACCAAATATAGAGGAACAAAATAAATTAGAAAAATTATTTGACATCCTTAATAAACATATTGAACTTCAGCAACGGAAATTGAATGATTTAAATAGCATGAAATCTGCTTTACTTCAAGATGTTTTTCCGAACACTCAAGGCATTAAAAAAATTAAGCTTTCTACACAAGAATGGAATTTGCAAAAAATAAGTTCTATTTTAAAGAACGAAATCAAAGAAATAAAAATGGAATGCTTTTATCAGTATCCATTTCCAAAGGAGTATATCCTTTTTCAGAGAATGATAGAAAAGACAATTCATCTAATGATAAGAGCAATTACAAAGAAGTAAAAATAAATGATTTAGCTTATAATTCAATGCGCATGTGGCAAGGAGCTGTTGGTGTATCAAAATATAATGGAATTGTTAGTCCAGCATATACTGTTATTACGCCAAAAAAAGAAGAAAATCCAAATTTTTATTACTATTATTTTAAAAACAAAAGAATGCTTTTTAATTTTAGACAGCATTCACAGGGATTAACATCAGATACATGGAACTTAAAATTTCCTTTATTCGAAAAGATTTTAATTCAAGTTCCATCTGATAGAGAGGAGGAACAAAGAATATCATCTTTATTCAAGCAAATTGATAAATCAATTAAGTTAAGTAAGATTCAAATTAAAAAGCTAACTAGTATCAAGCAATTCCTTCTCCAAAATATGTTTATCTAAAAACTCTTGCAAAAATATAACCTCCTTAAACAATTAAGTACGTGACTTAATTGTTTAAGGAGGTTTTTCTATGTCACAAAAGAAATATAGCACCAAGCTATTTTACAAGTATTACCTTGATTGGATTCATATTTACAAAGATAATGCTGTTCGACAAGTTACTCTTGATAAGTATTATTTAGTTCAAAAGCGATTGAAAGAACTTGCACCGAATCTACATATGAATGAACTTAATCGTCGTAACTATCAACAGATTCTAAATTTGTATGCACGTAATCATGAAAAGACTACAACTTTAGATTTTTATCATCATCTAAAAGCTAGCCTATTTGACGCGGTAGACGATGGGTTACTAAAAAGCGATCCAACAAGGCGCGCAATTATTAAGGGATGCAGTCCTAGTGAAAAGAAAATAAAGTATTTAAATTTGTTTGATTTGCAAAAGTTACTTAGATCATTAGATTTAAGTTCTGAACTTAATTGGGACTGGTTCTTTTTACTAATTGCTAAAACTGGTTTACGATTTGCTGAAGCGTTAGCTTTAACTAAAGAAGACTTTGATTTTGAAAAACAGAGGATAATTATTAATAAATCATGGAATTACAAAGAAAAAGAAGGTCATTTTCAACCTACTAAGAATGAATCATCTAATCGTTCTGTTATGATAGACTGGCAATTAATGCAGCAATTCCAATCCTTAATTCGTTCTAAAGAAGATGATCAATTGATATTCTTTGATAAAGATCAGCGAGTATATAATTCTACGTTAAATCAGAAGCTGGCAACATATTGTGAAAAATTAGATATTCCGATCATCTCAATCCACGGTTTGCGTCATACTCATGCTTCGCTACTTTTATATGAAGGGGTTTCTATAGCTAGCGTAGCTAAAAGATTAGGACATAGTAATACGACTACAACGCAGGAAACATATATTCACATTATTCGTGAACTTGAAAATAAAGATAATGATAAAATTTTACATCATTTATCACAATTAGGTTAAACAAAAAGGACATCGGGTAGTGATGTCCTTTTGTGCTAGATAAACATGTTTTGGAGAAGGAATTGTTTTAAGTTATTAAGATTTATAACTTTTTTTTCTTTTAATTCAATTTTTTGATCTAATTTATAAAATGTGGTTCCTATAGATTGTTGAATCGAATCTTTTGGAATTTTTACGAGTGTTTTTTGTAAATCTGATATTTTTAAGTTACCAATTGATCCATTTCCACCAGTTATTAATCTAGCTAATTGACGCTTATACCAATCGGAATCTAATAAACAATTAATAAAAAAGGGATTCTTCGCATGCAAAAGAATCATAAATCCACCTGCTTGATTTTCATCGTCATACAGGTATAAAGCGTGTTTACCAACTAAACTTACTGTACCATTAGCAGCTGTTATTAGAATGTCATATTGTCTTAAAGAATGTTGAGGATCAGTTATATTCTTTTTTACAAATACATCATCATGATTATAAACTAACTTCGAATTCTGAATATTAGATGACCGCAATACTCTAACTCCTGCATTATTAGTTATATCAGAAGGATGGTAAGTTAATCCTCGGTTTAATTGAACTATATCTTTAAATCTAACAGTTTCCCAATTATGGTTAGAAAATACTCTTTTTATTAACTCTTGTTTTATAGTTTTTAATTGTTCCAATTTTCGTTGCTGAAGCGTGATAACCAAAGACAATAATTTTAAAATTTTTGATATTCTTTCTTGTCCAATTCTATTATTCGGGATGCTCAAATTCAGCTCAAAAAAATCTTGAGGACTGATATTCAATAAACCATGATTTCTTGCTCCTTCGGTGGCTCGTTTATAAATTTCTTTATACCATTTTGTTGAATCAAAATACTCTTCTAAGTAATCAGTATTTATAGAAACTGGTTTAAAGGCAATATACAGAGTCGATAAAACACCTAATTTATAATTATTTAATCGTTTAATAGCTCCGAAAGGATAATCTTTTGAATAGCTTTTATTATAAGCAAACTCGCCATTCTTTAATAAAAGATAATTTTCTAGTTTTTTACTTGCAATCTGTTTATCAAAAAATTTACGCTGATCTACTAATCCATATTGAGCAGAGATAGTTAAAGGTAGCGTTGAATCTAAATTTAAATTTTTTCTACTAATACGCTTAGTAATATCTCCCAACTTACGTTGCTCCCAAACAAGAATATATGAATTTAGAATAATAATCTTTGATATACTTGTTTTTGTAATTAAAGATTAAAATGTAGAGATTATAGTAATTTATAGTATATAGAAAGTCGAGATGACAAGATTGAGTGATAATCTAAATGCTGAGGCTAATATGAAATATAACTTACTTTTAAAGAAAAATATGTTAGATGATTTTTCAATTGATGCTGGTTGGATGCCTCTAAAATCTTATACTAATTTGTTAACAGATAAAGATAAGTTTAAATATGGTACTTTGAATTATAAAAATGGATTGATGACATTAGATCTTTTCCAAGGATGGCCATTAAAACATGGAGCTATTACTTTTGGGACAAAATTAAGACGGATTAACAATATTTTTGGATGTGTCGCTGATAGTAATATATATTACATATTTATTCCTAATATTGCCAAAAGTGATACGCTTCATTTTCCCTTTGCTATAAACAAAACAATCATGGAATTTAATACAGTTTTCCATAACAGATTATCTTCCAGATGAAAAAGTCACATTAAATAATTTGATTTTAGATTACGATATGTTAGATAGATGGATTGCTCCAGCACAGAAATTTGTGGTTAAAGATGATATGTCCTTATCAATAGTTAGTTCTGATAACATATTTTTGTCTAAGTTTACTTTTGAAGGACGAGTATTTAATGTGTTTTTAGTGGAAGATATTTCTGAAAGAAGTAAAAATGAAAACCGAAATGTTATCTATACTAATAAAGCGTATTTATTAATAAAAGGCGAAAATAACATTTCAACTTCTGATGCAATATACTTCGCCACTGAATTTAGAAAGATATTGTCAGTAATCCTTGCTTGGCCAGTTAATACAACACAATTATCAAAACGTGGGATAAAAGGGGATAAAGCTACTCAGGTTTCTGAAGATGTATATTTTTTAGAAACGAGATCGCCCAAAGAAATGCCTGAATTAAGTGCATTTTATACGTTTCAATTTAATACAGATATTAATTTCAACAAAATAGTGTCAAATTGGTTTAATGCTAGTTCAGAATTAAAGATATTAATACAAGACTATTTATTAACAGTTAGCTATACAATGAGTATGCAAAATATGCTAATAAATTTAACACAAGGAATCGAAGCATTTTATAGAAAAGAAAAAGTTATATTTTATAGAAGAGGGAAAAAATTAAAAAAAGACGAGTGTCTACTTAATAAAATAAAAAAGATGTTATGTACTTTTTCTGATGAATTCATAAATAAGGTTGAAAAAGATATAGGTATGAATATAAAAAAGTGGGCAGAGTTAATAAAGAATACACGAGTTTTTATTGTTCATGGAAATAAAAAAGGAGAAATTATTGAAAATACAACAGATTTATGGCATTCAGTACAACTACTTCAATATTTAGTACAAGTATTCATTCTACAAGAATTAGGAATGATAGATTTAAGTGAACAGAAAGAATTTAATCAAATAAATAAAATATTTAGTTCTGAAATAATTTGATATTTTATAGCCCTTTTGTCTTATGGGCTTCCTCAGATAGTCTGTAATTAGATAGACATATTTTAAATTAAGAATTGCTTTAATATAACATGATATTTGATCGGAAAAACAGGAGTAGAAAAATTCTATTAAATCTTAGTATTACATGAACTATGGACTTTGATTTAATAGGATTTTTATTTATACAAAAGTTTAAAAGTATCCGAAATAAACTTTCTTGGCTCGAAAAAATGCATGCTCCCAAACAAGAAGAGAGTAAATCTATGGTAATAATTTTGATATACTAGTTTTGAAATTTAATACTAGAAGATGGAAAACAATAATGACTAATTTCACAAACATGAATAGGCAAGATCAACAAGCCTATTTAATGAAACCAATAATTGATGAGTTGAAACAAGTTGGTGGTCAGTCAACTACTAAAGATCTAAAAAGAGCAGTAGTTGAAAGCGACGAAAATATCCCAGAAAATATACTAACTATGTATAAAACATCAAGAAAGGGAAGAAAATACTTACCGTTTAATTTCGCCTTTAACTTTGCTATTTCTAATTTAATTATGGCGGGAATGCTCGAAAGACCCAAACAGGGCATAGTAACTTTGACTGAAAAGGGACCCCAATACAATGGAACCAGTGAAGAATTAAGTACTTCAGTTTACGAAATTTCACTTCCTCAATGGCAAGAAAAAATTAATAAGAATAAAAAAGTAAAAAATTCTCAAAAAGACATTAAGGAAGATGAAGCAATAACTGATGAGGAAGATTGGAAGAGTAAACTTCTTGATGCGCTGCTCAGTTTAAGTCCTGCAAAGTTTGAACTATTTTGTCGTGGTTTAGTAACAAAAATGAATGTAGATATTGATGAAAATATTGGTACTAAACTTACAGGTGATGGCGGACTTGATGGTTATGGCTATATTAGAACTGATGATTTTAGGACGGCACGTGTTGCGATACAAGCTAAAAGATGGGATCCTAGTAATTCAGTATCATCACCAGAAATTGATAAATTTCGTGGAGCAATGGATAAGTTTAGAGCTGAATATGGCATTTTCATTACTACTTCAACTTTTACAAGAGATGCTATAAAAGCATCCCGTGCTGGCACACGAGTAATTACTTTAATTGATGGTGAGCATTTATTAGATTTAGTTGCTAAATATGAGTTATACGTAACTAAGAAAGTTATTACGACTTACGAACTAGATGATTTTTTTGAGGATAAGGATTAAGAAAATAGATATGAAGAATACAAAATTTAAAATAATAACTGGATGTTTAAGTTTATTATACTTATTTACCATGACTGGATGTTCAAATCATAGTTCTACAGTGAAACATGTAAAAAGTACGAATAATGCGTCACTCATAAAGAAAAGAAGTGTAAAGAGTAGTAAAAGCAAGCAAAAAGTTGAAAAAAGTAGTAATAAACCAGTTAAAAAGCAGAGCGTTCAATCTCAAAATGTACAACAATCTGCTAAGAGCAATGTGCAAAGTCAGCCTCAACAAAACAGGGCTAATTCACAACAATCTGTCACAAAACCCAAACAAAATAATACAACTCAAACTAATCAATCTCAGAATACGCAGCCACAGTCTCAACTGCCGCCAGCTAATTCTTTATCAGATTTTGTAAACAAATATGGGGTGTCACCGTCACTTTATTTAATGCAACATAACAATATGAGTTCTAAGCAGGCACTTGAAGCAGTACCAGATAATATGAAAACTTCTGGTGAATTACAAACTCAACATAATATGGAACAAAATAATAATTAAAGCAAATGTCCAAAAAAGAAAAACTATATAATTTCACTATGGCTATTTTAGCCGTAATATCCATTATTCTTGTTATCCTAGACTATGCTTCAGTTATTAATTTAAATACTGGAATATGGATGTGGGTAGACAATGGTATCTTAGTAATTTTTGCGATAGACTATTTTTATCGACTGACTATCGCAGAAGATAAGTGGAGTTTCTTCAAACATAATATTTTTGATTTATTATCAATCATCCCTGTAAATGGATTTTTTACACTTTTCAGATTAGCTCGACTAGGGAGACTAGCAAGACTTATACGGTTGCTTAGAGTTTTGCGCTTAGTTGGTTTAACTGGTAGATTGAGAAAAATTCTTTATACTAATGGTTTAATTTATCTTTTATACACTAGTCTTAGCCTTTTAATTGTTGGCGCAATTACTTATTCTATGACCGAGCATGTTTCCTTAGCTCAGTCATTTTGGTGGGCAATTGCCACTGCAACGACTGTTGGCTATGGTGACATATCTCCGCATACCTTTGTAGGAAAAATAGTAGCCTTAGTTTTAATGCTAGTAGGAATTGGTGTAATTGGGATGTTAACAAGTTCGATTGCGACATATTTTGTGAGGGAGGATAATAAGGCGGACGATAAAGACGTGCAACTAGAAAAGATCATGCAAAAGTTGGATGAAATTGAAAAACAAAACCACGATTTAAAGGAAGAAATTCAAAAGTTAAAACAGAAATAGCGCCAACTCAAGCTACCTGCCACAAACCATGGCAGGTAGCTTATTTTTATCCAAAATTAAATAACACAATCACAACTCAACGCTGCTAATTATTATACAAAGCCGTAGTCAACACTTATAATATTCCTTGTAAGCGATAACAAAGGTAAGGAATATAATTAAGGTTATTCCAGAGCGTATTGTTAAAGAAAACACTCCAGATGTTGATGCGGTTTCTGGTGCATTTGCTACAAGTCGGGCAATCAGCGAAGCCGTCCGCAAGGCTTTGAAGAATGTGAAGGAATAAAATAATTTACAATCACAATGCGGTTGTAAAAACGGTCGAAAAGCTTTTCGACCGTTTTTTGGTATAATTTAAATTAAAAATTGTGGCGCATTTAAAGATGAATATTTAACTGCACTAAAAATAACATATAACAAAAAATGTCAGGGAAAAAGAAATGATTGATTATAAAACGTTAAAGCATAGTGATAATGGAATGCCAACTTGGGATGCTTTTCTTGGTCCTGTATTGCAGGTGGCAAGTACTAAAAGAGAATGGATAGGGAAAGAATTGGATCAAGCAGTACTTGATGAAGTTGATTTACCTGAAGAACTTGCTAATTTAAGATATGCATCTAAATATCACGATTTAATCGCATATAATCGTGTCGGATGGGCCTTAAGTGAGCTAAAATTATCGGGTTTACTTAATTCACCTAAAGAAGTATCTATAGGATAAGTGAAACCGGAAAAGAAGCATTAGCTAAATACGGACTGAATATTACACGTGATTTCGTTCATTCTCAGCCAGCATATATTGAACACCAAAATAAGTTGAAAAATAAAAAGGAAATTGATAATGATATCACTGAAGATCAAACTTTTGAATTAACTGAAAAGCAAATCAAAGATTGGTTTGATAAACAAAGTAGTGATTTATCTGAACAATTAATTGCTAAATTACGCAGTACAGATCCTTATCAATTTGAACATATGATGGTCCGGCTGTTAAATGAGATGGGATATAAAGGGACCAATGGACAATCCGTCGTAACTCAGAAATCTAATGACGGTGGCATTGACGGAATTATTAACCAAGATCCATTGGGCTTGCGTACGGAATACGTACAAGTTAAAAGATATTCAGAAAAGAATATTGTAGGTAGTCCAGAAATTAATAGCTTCTTTGGTGCACTTAGACGTAAACAAGCGGATCGTGGTGTGTTTATCACTACTTCTTCTTTTACTAATGATGCAAGGGATGCTGCAAAACAGTTAAATATTGCCTTAGTTGATGGTGAGATGCTGACAAATTTGATGATTCAGTACAAAGTTGGGGTACAAATTCGTCAAAATTATGAATTGTATGATATTGATGATGATTTCTTTGAAGAATAAAAATTCAAAAGATTATAAGCTAAAATTATAGTTAGTTTGAATGAAGCAACAATTTTACGCGCGCAATAAAAAAGGTCGAAAATCTTTTCGACCTTTTTTTAACCGTAAATAGATTGAAAAATAAATTTTTGTTTTTGTGAAGTATTGAAACTCATTGATATCATAGAATTCTTATTTTAACTCTCGCAAGAATTAAGGAATATAAAATATGGCAACAGATTAGTAGAAATCTGTTGCCATTTTAATTAGTTTAATAGGCAATCGATTAAATTAAGTTTTTGGATACCGTTGTAATTTGCTGTGCGGTTGATAGTGTCTAAAGTTAACAGATATTTAGGGTAAGAATCACGAATTTGCTCTAGCGATCTCAATTCGCGTTTTAAAACTTTTTCATCCATAGTGGTTAAAGCAACTTGATAATAGGAAAGCTCATTCATATCGTTAATCCCGACAAAATCCACTTCGTATTTATTGCTTTCTCCAACATAAACTGCTTTATTGCGTCTAAGTAACTCTAAATAAACAATATTTTCAATAATATGTCCGCGGTCTGCGTCCCGATAGCCAAGTAACATATTGCGAAACTGCTTTTGGGTCACCTCGTAGTTATAGCC
>OGES01001633.1_pt1 | contig 17177 bp, 13 predicted proteins | sample 1570711 | NCBI WGS metagenome assembly OGES01 (sample SAMEA2582133, study PRJEB24529) | metagenome | biome: Human gut stool | place: China | collected 2011 | reverse complement strand
CGGGCCCCCGTCAATTCCTTTGAGTTTCAACCTTGCGGTCGTACTCCCCAGGCGGGGTACTTATTGCGTTAACTCCGGCACAGAAGGGGTCGATACCTCCTACACCTAGTACCCATCGTTTACGGCCAGGACTACCGGGGTATCTAATCCCGTTCGCTCCCCTGGCTTTCGCGCCTCAGCGTCAGTTTTCGTCCAGAAAGTCGCCTTCGCCACTGGTGTTCTTCCTAATATCTACGCATTTCACCGCTACACTAGGAATTCCACTTTCCTCTCCGATACTCTAGATCAGCAGTTTCCATCCCATCACGGGGTTAAGCCCCGAACTTTTAAGACAGACTGACTGATCCGCCTGCGCGCGCTTTACGCCCAATAATTCCGGACAACGCTTGCCACCTACGTATTACCGCGGCTGCTGGCACGTAGTTAGCCGTGGCTTTCTATTCCGGTACCGTCAATCCTTCTAACTATTCGCAAGAAGGCCTTTCGTCCCGATTAACAGAGCTTTACAACCCGAAGGCCGTCATCACTCACGCGGCGTTGCTCCGTCAGACTTTCGTCCATTGCGGAAGATTCCCCACTGCTGCCTCCCGTAGGAGTCTGGGCCGTGTCTCAGTCCCAATGTGGCCGTTCATCCTCTCAGACCGGCTACTGATCATCGCCTTGGTGGGCCGTTACCCCTCCAACTAGCTAATCAGACGCAATCCCCTCCTTCAGTGATAGCTTATACATAGAGGCCACCTTTCATCTTTCCTCGATGCCGAGGTTAGATCGTATGCGGTATTAGCAGTCGTTTCCAACTGTTGTCCCCCTCTGAAGGGCAGGTTGATTACGCGTTACTCACCCGTTCGCCACTAAGATTGATAGAAGCAAGCTTCCATCGCTCTTCGTTCGACTTGCATGTGTTAAGCACGCCGCCAGCGTTCGTCCTGAGCCAGGATCAAACTCTCTATAAATCGTATCAACACAGCGTTTCCGCTGAGCTAATCATTTTACAGAGCTATTTTCCATAGCTTCATAAACTCTGCTCAAACACCGGGTAATTGACTAAACCCCAGCGTCCGAGCTTTTCAGTTGCACATCTTCATGTGCTCCCGTCTGGTGCTTTGTTCGTTCATTGTTTAATTTACAAGATACACGCCCCGCATCCGCGGAACAGTTGGTATTTTACCACAAGCAGCTTCGTTTGTCAAGAACTTTTTTCGACATTCTTCACATTTTTCGAAACCGTTTGTCGTTCACCGTCTTTGCAGACGACTTATTTAGGATACCACATCGAGCTCGCTTTGTCAAGAACTTTTTTCAGGAAGTCTTGATTTTTTTCAGCTCTCTGTGTTCCCGCCGCGGCTCTCGCCGACAGCTTTGTTAGAATACCACCCCATTCCCCATTTGTCAACACCTTTTTCCCGCATTTTTCAACTTTTTTATCCCTGCCAGAAGGTGAAATTATGGTCTGTACAGTTATAATTTCGTTCACTTCTTGCAGGCCATATACACCTATATTATAATGTGCCAAAAGGCGGCCCCGGGGGAATGGGACCGCCTTTTGGCAAGAGATGAAAGAAAAGAATAGAAGGGAGTATCTGATGGGTGCTCTCGCCGCCCCGTCAGTCCAGGATGTTGGAAGCTGTCACCCAGCGGCCCGCGTCCTGCCGCAGGGTCACGCTGCCACCAGGATAGCGCAGGGTCACGGTGCCGTCGGGGTTGTGGCAGCCGTACTGGAAGCGGACATAGCCCGCATCACCGGCCGGTGCATAGTACGCGTCGAAATCCGCCAGGTACACCAGGCCGTGGAAGGCGCTGTCGGACATATCCGCCAGACCAAGCCCCGTGCAGCGCAGCAGCAGGTCCTCCAGCTCCGCCACCGTCAGGCGGGCGCAGCCGTCCATACCCAGCTGCCGCAGCTCCCGGTCGGACAGCTCCCGGCTTCCGGCCCCGGCGGCAAACAGGGACGCCAGATCCATATCCTCCGCCCGGTCATAGGAGGCGGCCAGGAACAGGTTGGGTCCCCGGGACGGCAACACATTGAAGCAGCTGCCGCCGAACCAGCGGAGCTCCTGCTCCGTCAGCAGGCTGGCCCCCTGGGGCAGGGTCACCCGGGGCTCCTCCGCCGGGGCTGCGTCCTGTCGGACCGCCGGGGCGGAGAAATGCACAGGCTCGACGGTATTCCTCGCTACGCTCTGCCCGCGCAGGCCGCAGGCACACAGCCCCAGCATCAAGCACACTGCCAGCAGCAATACCGTCTTCTTCATGGCGACTCCTTTCCCGAGGTGAATGTTGGTTTTTCCCTTACTGTACTTGTAGTATACAGGAGTTTCCCGGCAAATTCATCTCAAAATGGTGAATAATAGTTACAAAACGGTGACAATATGGTTAAAATTTGGTACACCTTATTTCGCGGTTGCAATAGGGACGGAGATACGATATAATCATAAATTAGGTATTTTCACAGGAAGGAACACTTCGCTCATGTGGTACATTGTGTTATTCGCCGCCCTGTTGGGGGCGGATCAGCTTATCAAATACTGGACGGTGGAGCACCTGGCTCTGGAGGAGTCGGCGGCGTTTCTGCCGGGGATCGTGCAGCTGACCCGGGTACATAACTACGGCGCGGCCTGGTCCAGCTTCTCCGGCCAGACCACGGCCTTGGCGGTGGTGACGGTGCTGCTGATGGCGGCGGTGGCGTATCTGCTGGTGCGGCGGATCGTGCGCCATCCCCTGGGCGTGATCGCCGGGGTGATGATCCTGGCCGGAGGCGTGGGAAACCTCATCGACCGGCTTTTCCGGGGCTATGTGGTGGATATGTTCGACCTGACCCTGTTTTCCTATCCGGTGTTCAACTTCGCCGACTGCTGCGTGGTGGTGGGGGCGATTCTGGGGGCCGTGTACTACCTGTTCTTCTACGACAAATACGACAAGAGGGAACGTCCGCATGGAAACGATACGCCTGACGGTGACAAGTGAAGAAGCGGGACAGCGGGCGGACAGTCTGCTGGCCCGGCGGCTGGAGGGCCTGACCCGGTCCGCCGCCGCAAGGCTCCTGGAGGAGGGGCGGGTCACGGACCGGGGCCGCCCGGCGGCGAAGAACCTGCGGGTCCAGCCGGGCCAGGTGCTGGAGGTGCAGCTGCCGGAGCCGGAGGAGCCGGAGGCCCGGCCCCAGAATATCCCCCTGGACGTGGTGTATGAGGACCGGGACGTCATCGTGGTGAACAAGCCCACGGGCATGGTGGTGCATCCGGCCCCTGGGCACCCGGACGGCACCCTGGTCAACGCCCTGCTGTATCACTGCGGGGAGAGCCTGTCCGGCATCGGGGGCCGGAAGCGCCCCGGCATCGTCCACCGCATTGACCGGGACACCAGCGGCCTCATTATCGCCGCCAAAAACGACGCCGCCCATCTGGCCCTGGCGGCCCAGCTAGCGGACCACACCCTGGCCCGGACCTATGAATGCCTGGCGGTGGGGAATTTCCGGGAGGACAGCGGCACCGTGGACGCCCCCATCGGCCGCCATCCGGTGGACCGCAAGCGCATGGCGGTGGTGCGGCAGGGGGGGCGGGAGGCCGTGACCCATTGGGAGGTCATCGCCCGGTATCCCGGCGTCACCCATCTGCGCTGCCGCCTGGAGACGGGCCGCACCCACCAGATCCGGGTCCACCTGGCCTATATCGGCCACCCCATCCTGGGGGACACAGTGTACGGGGCCAAAAAGCCCGTGGCCGGGCTGACGGGCCAGTGCCTCCACGCGGTGGGTCTGCGGTTCATCCATCCCCGCACCGGGGAGCCGGTGGAGCTGACCTGCCCGCTACCGGAGGAATTTGTGCACATGCTGGAAAAGCTGCGGCGGAACGCGTGAAGCATGAGATATGAAAATGAGGATGTGCCTATGATCGGCTTTTATGACTATACGGTGCTGGCCACCTATGCCGCCACGGCCCTGGGGGTGACGGGTATGTTCCAGGCGGTGGAGGGGCGGCCCCTGACCGCCGTGTTCTGCCTGCTGGCGGCGGGACTGCTGGACTGCTTCGACGGGCGCATCGCCCGCACCAAAAAGGATCGCAGCCACCGGCAGCGGGCCTTCGGCATCCAGATCGACTCCCTCAACGACGTGCTGTGCTTCGGAGCGCTGCCGTCGGTGGCGGGCTACTGCGCCTGGAGCCGGTGGAGCGATGCCCCGGCCCCGGTTTGGTATGGGGCGGCGCTGTGTGTGTTCACCCTGGCGGGGCTGATCCGGCTGGCGTATTTCAACGTCACCGAGGAGGAGCGCCAGCAGACGGAGGGCGGCGGGCGGAAATGCTATCTGGGCCTGCCCATCACAGCCAGTGCCCTGGTCTTTCCGCTGTTTTACCTGCTGGGCCTGCTGCTGCCCGGCGGGCCGTATATCCTGGCGGCAGGAATGCTGCTGCTGGCGGCGCTGTATGTGACCCCGCTGCGCATTCCCAAGCCCGGCCTTGCCGCCATCTGCCTTCTTTCGGCGGTGGGGGCTCTGGAGCTGGCGGGGCTGATCCTGGCCGCTCTGGGGCGGTTGTGACCGGAAGGTCCCCTGTCCATATTTGACCAATTTGTGAATTTTTGAAATTTTTCCAAAATCCCCCTTGCAAAATCCCAATAGTGTGGTATGATAATCAGCGTTAGCACTCCAGAAAGTTGAGTGCTAACGCTGAACTCGTTTATTATGTAAAGATATAAGGAGGAACCAACCATGAAACTGACACCGCTTGCTGATCGCGTTGTGCTGAAGATGACGGAGGCGGAGGAGACCACCAAGGGCGGCATTATCCTCACCGGCTCTGCCAAGGAGAAGCCCTCTGTGGCGGAAGTGATCTCCGTGGGCCCCGGCGGCGTTGTGGACGGCAAGACCGTTACCATGACCGTCAAGCCCGGCGACAAGGTCATCACCGACAAGTATGCCGGCACCAAGGTCACCCTGGAGGACGTGGAGTATATCATCGTCAAGCAGGCTGACATCCTGGCTATCGTTGAGTAAAAAATTCGCTGTCTGTTTTAATTAGGAGGCAATATTATGGCTAAGATTATCAAGCGCGGCGAGGAAGCCCGCAAAGCTCTGGAGTCCGGCGTCAATCAGCTGGCCGATACCGTAAAGATCACCCTGGGCCCCAAGGGCCGCAACGTGGTGCTGGATAAGAAGTTCGGCACGCCCCTGATCACCAACGACGGTGTGTCCATCGCCAAGGAGATCGAGCTGGACGATCCGTTTGAGAACATGGGCGCTCAGCTGGTGCGTGAGGTGTCCACCAAGACCAACGACGTGGCCGGCGACGGCACCACCACCGCCACCCTGCTGGCCCAGGCCATGATCCGCGAGGGTCTGAAGAACCTGGCCGCCGGCGCCAACCCCATCGTCATGAAGAAGGGTATGGCCAAAGCCGTGGACGCCGCCGTGGCCGCCATCCGCCAGCAGAGCCAGAAGGTCAGCGGCACCGACGACATCGCAAGAGTCGGCACCGTGTCCTCCGGCGACGCCTTCATCGGCAAGCTCATCGCCGAGGCCATGGAGAAGGTCTCCGCCGACGGCGTCATCACCATCGAGGAGTCCAAGACCGCCGAGACCTATTCCGAGGTGGTGGAGGGCATGATGTTCAACAACGGCTACATCACCCCCTATATGGTCACCGACACCGAGAAGATGGAAGCCGTCATCGACGATGCGTATATCCTCATCACCGACAAGAAGATCTCCGTGATCTCCGACATTCTGCCCCTGCTGGAGCAGCTGGTCCAGGCCGGTAAGAAGCTGTTCATCATCGCCGAGGACGTGGAGGGCGAGGCCCTGAGCACCCTGATCGTCAACCGTCTGCGGGGCACCCTGAACGTGGTGTGCGTCAAGGCTCCCGGCTTCGGCGACCGCCGCAAGGAGATGCTCCAGGATATCGCCATCCTCACCGGCGGCCAGGTCATCAGCGAGGAGCTGGGTCTGACCCTGAAGGATGCCACCGTGGATATGCTGGGCCGTGCCCGCCAGGTGAAGGTCACCAAGGAGAACACCATCATCGTGGACGGCATGGGCGACAAGCAGGCCATTGCCGACCGCGTGGCCCAGATCCGCGCCCAGATCAGCAACACCACCAGCGAGTATGACTATGACCGCGAGAAGCTCCAGGAGCGGCTGGCCAAGATGGCCGGCGGCGTGGCCGTCATCAAGGTGGGCGCTGCCACTGAGACCGAGATGAAGGAGAAGAAGCTGCGCATCGAGGATGCCCTGAACGCCACCAAGGCCGCCGTTGAGGAAGGCATCGTGGCCGGCGGCGGCACCATCTTCGTCAACATCATCCCCGCCGTCACCGCCCTGCTGGCCGACGTCGAGGGCGACGAGAAGACCGGCGTGCAGATTGTGGCCAAGGCTCTGGAGGAGCCCATCCGCCAGATCGCTGCCAACGCTGGCCTGGACGGCTCCGTGATCCTGGAGAAGGTCCGCACCTCCGGCAAGAACGGCTACGGCTTCGACGCCTACAAGGAGGAGTACTGCGACATGATCGCCAGCGGCATCGTGGATCCCGCCAAGGTCACCCGTTCCGCTCTGGAGAACGCCGCCAGCGTCTCCGGCATGGTGCTGACCACCGAGTCCCTGGTGGCCGATAAGCCCCAGCCCGCAGCTCCCGCAGCCCCCGCACCCGACATGGGCGGCATGGGCGGCATGTATTAATCCCCCCGCAAGGGCATAACCGCATAACAAAAACCGGCGCCTGCCTAGCAGGCGCCGGTTTTCAGCTTGTCAAAAACGGCTTTTTGACAAGACGAGGACTATATCGCAGCAGTCTTTTCCCCGGTTGGCAAGGGTGAACGGGCAATTTTTTCTCCGGCGTCGACTATTCCCGGCCCGGCAGGATGGGAAAGCGCAGGACGATGCAGAAGCGGCCGTCCTCCGTTCCGTGGGAGACGCTGCCCCCCAGGGCGCTCATGACGTCCTCGCAGATCACCAGGCCATAGCCGCTGTCACCGGCGGCGGTTTTGACGGTTTTGCGCAGGACGGCGTTGCTCTCCCGCAGCACCAGGAAGCCCTCCTCCACAGACGCCGTAAGCTCCACGGGCTCGCCGGGGGAGCCGTGCTTGACGATGTTGGCGCATATGTTGTCGATCAGGCGCATCAGCAGGGTGATGTTGGCCCGCATGCGGAAGGGCCCGCCGGTCCGGTCGGCGTAGTCCAGGCGGAAGCGGTTGCTGGTGAGGAAATTGTTGATGCTGGAGGACACCTGGGCCAGCAGTTCCTGGCCGTTGTAGGTATCCAGAGGCAGGGTCCGGCAGTTCTCCTCGAAGGCGAACAGGTCGTCGGTCAGACGGCGGATGTGATTGGTTTTTTCCAGGGCCCGGTCGATGAACAGCGCAGCGCTCTCAGGGCTGCCGGCATAGCCCTTGGACAGCAGCTCCAGATACCCAATGACCACCGTCAGCGGGGTGCGGATATCGTGGGCAATGGACTTGACGAACTGCTCCTTCTGCTTGAGCTTGGCGTCCTCCGTCAGCAGCAGCAGCTGGATGGTGTCCCCCAGGTGGTTGATGTTGGCGGCCAGGGTGGACAGCTCCGTGCTGCCCCGGATGGGGATCTGGCGGCTGAAGTTCTTGCTGCACAGGGAGGATACGTTCTGCTCCATCTCCTCGATGTACCGGATGTGCTTCTGAAACAGGAGATAGAACCCCGCCACAAAGGAGATCAGGAACAGCCCGGCGCATATGCCCTTGCGCATGGAGGTATAGGCCTGGTCGAAATAGCCGCTGAAATACACCTTGCAGGTTTCGTCCGCCAGCCGGAGGCGATATTCATAGGTGGGCAGGACCTTGGAGCCCCAATAGAAGTGCTCCTGGTCCTCCTCGGTATAGGTCATGTTATAGGACACGAAGGAGTTGTAGCACAGGGCCTCGTTCTGGCGGATGACCATCAGGGAGACGTAGTGATACCGGTCGTTCCACTGGGTGAAGGGCTTGCCGTCGGTGCTGACCAGGTGATTCTCATCCGCAAAGCGCTGCAGGTCCTGAAAATGCCGGTCCGACAGGCGGCGGAACACCGCAGGCTCCGTGGCATACTGCTGGAAGAAGCGGGTCAGCGCCGCGTTGGCTCCGGCGTATATGGCGGCGCTGACGGCCACGGCCAGCAGGATCTCCAGAACGATCCGGGTGCTGAGCCGGTGAAACAGCTTAGTCAATGTAGTACCCCTTTCCCCATGCGGTTTTCAGAATGGTGGGATGCTTGCAGTCCGCCTCGATCTTGTGCCGGAGCTTGAAGATGTGCACCATGACGATGTTGTTGGCGGCATAGCTGTACGGCTCGGTCCAGATGGCCTAATAGATATCCTGAATGGACAGCACCTGGCCCCGGTGCTTGAGAAACAGGTGCAGGATTTCATACTCCGTATAGGACAGCCGGATGGCCCGGCCGTTCACCGTGACCTTGTTGTCCATGCCCAGCACCAGGCGCTCCCGCTCCGGCTCGGCCCGGTCGGCCCCCTGATAGACCCGGTACCGCCGCAGCAGGGACCTGACCCGGGCGGTAAGCTCCGCCGCCGAAAAGGGCTTGCACAGATAGTCATCGCCTCCGGCCATCAGGGCCGCCACCTTCTCCGAGTCGCCGGACATGGCCGAAAGAAACAGGATCGGGACATAGCTGCTCTCCCGGATTCTGTGGCAGACCTCGAAGCCGTTCATGCCGTCCATCATGATGTCCAGAATGATCAGCTCCACCGTCTCGTCCAGGCTGGCCAGGGCCTGGGTGCCGCTGTATGCGGTGCAGGTCTCGAAGCCCTCCCCCTCCAGCAGGATCCGGATGATCTGGGTGATGTCCCTGTCGTCGTCGATAATCAGTATTTTCCCCGCCATAGTCCAATCTTCTCCAAAAGTCTTGATGGTTTATTATCCCACAGGCCGCCGCTGGAACCGCCGGACGGTAAGAATTTTAAGATTTCAAGGAAATTCATTATAATTCTTACAGATTGCATGATTTTCCAGCAGATTGCCTTATAATAACCAGTATAGACCCTATACTCCGCAATATCAACCAGAAATCGAGGAGGAAACATGAGAAAGAGCAAAGTTTTGACCAAGGCTTTGGCGGCCATCCTGTGTATCGCGATGCTCATCCCCATGGCGGTCACCGTGGGCGCCGCCGAAACCGGCAGCGAGCCCCAGGCCACCATCAGCGTCAGCACCAAGCGGCTGTCCATGACGGATCAGCGGGAGGTGGCCCTGTCCTTCAACCTGGGCTATAAGCCCGAGGCGGCCAACCTGGAGTGGTCCTTCGGCGACCAGCCCTTCAGCCAGTGGCTGAACTGGGAGGGGGACGACGGCGAGCCGGTGTTCACCGTGAAGGACCTGACCATTGCCGATAACGGCGATGTGACGGCCACCCTCTGCGTGGACTATCTGTTCGATGGCGACGACGCCGCCTATTGGCGTCCCTGGTACAGCTATCGCGGCGAATATGCCCTGACGGTGACGGACAAGTCCACCGGCCGTAGCGCCAGCCAGGCCATGCGCTATGAGGTGTATGATTCCTACACCCCCTACAGCGAGCTGGACAGCAAGATTCAGGAGATCATCCGCACCCAGACCAACGGCCTGTACATCTCCTATGAGTCCACGGGTCTGTCCACCGACGGCAAGGACGTGATGGAGGTCATCGTGGCCCGGGACAAGGCCGTGGTGGATAACTATCTGGCCCTGCTGAAGCGGGCCCAGACCGAGCCGGAGGCCGTGGCCGCCGACGTGAGGTCCGGCCGCCTCAGCGACTATCAGGTCCCCGTGTACATCACCAACATCCACCCCAATGAGTGCCCCGCCGTGGACCAGCAGATCGAGTTCCTGAAGGCCGTGGCCACCCAGGAGACCATCCCCTATCTCAACGGCGACAACGAGACCTGCACCTATAACGTGAAGGACGTGCTCAACGACGTGTTCTTCATCATCCGCCCCACGGAGAACCCCTATGCCCTAGAGCACTATCAGCGGGGCAACGTGGAGGGCTTTGACCTGAACCGTGACAGCACCTATCAGACCCAGATCGAGTCCCAGGTGGCCACCGCCGACCTGGTCAAGTGGAAGCCCGTCACCCTGATGGAGCTGCACGGCTTCATCTACTATGCCCGGACCCAGCTGCAGATCGAGCCCTGCACCCCGCCCCACGAGCCCAATCTGGAGTATGACCTGTTCATGAATTACGCCCTGGAGGGCGCCCGGGCCTTCGGCGACGTGGCCTCCATGAACTCCATCTATAACTCCTCCAGCGAATACGCCAAGGAGAACGGCGCCACCGAGGACAACCAGCCCTGGTACGACATCACCATGGAGGCAGGCTACGACCCCGCCACCGGCCGGTATGAGTACCCCTCCGACGACATGTCCACCAACTACACGCCCACCTATGCCCTGTTCCACGGCACCATCGGCTACACGGTGGAGTGCGGCGAAAACAACGAGGCCTCCGTCACCATGGGCAAATACGGTCTCATCGGCCACACCGCCTATGTGGCCGAGAACAAGGACGACCTGTATCTGAACCAGCTGGAGTTCTTCCGCCGGGCCCTGAACAACGAGGAGTCCCCGGAGACGGAGAAGTGGTTCGTCACCCAGGACAACCAGGTGGAGGAGAACTTCCGGGAAAAGGACGAATACGGCAAGTTCTATCCCGAGTATTACGTGATTCCCACCGATGCCGCCTCCCAGCGGGACATCGCCGACGCCTATTTCATGCAGGAGTATTTCATCCGCAACGGCGTGCAGGTGGAGAAGCTCACCCAGGACGTGACGGTAAACGGCGTGACCTACAAGGCCGGGGCCTTTGTCATCGACATGCACCAGATCAGCCGCAGCTTCGCCAATGCCGTGCTCTATAAGGGTAAGATCGTGAAGAACTGGACGGGCCTGTTCAGCGAGTCCGTCACCAACTTCCCGGAGCTGCGGGGCTTCGACTGCACCCCCATCACCCAGCCCGGCGTGTTCGAGGGTAAGACCGTCGACGCCAACACGGTGGAGCGCGGCACCGCCTGGGTCACCACCTACGGCACCAAGGCCACCGTCATCAGTAACAACGGCCTCGACGCCGTCAACGCCGTCAACGACCTGCTGGCCAAGGGCGTCACCGTGGGCTTCATCACCGAGGCCGGCGACCACTACAGCAAGGGCGATTTCGTCATCGACCACAAGGACGCCGCCCAGATCAGCGACCACTATGTCATCGAGATCACCCATGTGGCCGACGTGCCCCAGGCCAGGGTCATTACCGAGCCCAAGGTCTATGTGGACGACGACAGCTTCGACCGCTTCGCCTTCACCCGCCAGATGAACTTCAAGACCGTGGCCGATGTGTCCCAGGCCAACGTGGTGTTCTCCAGCAACGAGCCCGAGGAGGACGTGAAGGCCGCCGTGGCCAACGGTCTGCCCTTTGTGGGGGCCAGCGTCAACATCCTGGAGTATGCCAAGGCCACCATCCCCGGCTTCGACTTCAAGATCCAGTGGATCATTGAGGAGGGCATGTACGGCCCCGAGGAGGTCTATAACGACTACGAGGCGCTGTTCAACGTGGAATACGGCGACAGCCTCATCACCGCCAGCTACGCCGCCGACGGAGACTTCACCACTTATACCAAGGGCGGCTCCATTATCTCCGCTTACCCCCAGGAGGCCACCGTCCTCATGCGGGCCGGCAGCCAGGACGACTTCTATAAGGCCGGCTGGTGGAACGGCATCGACGATCCCGACGGCGGCCTGAAGGGCCAGGTGGTTGCCATCGACTATCAGTCCGGCGGACTGGACATGACGGTGTTCTGCACCAGCATCACCAACAAGGCCCACCAGACCGACGATTACCGTCTGGCCACCAACGCCATCTACAGCAAGCTCCTGGGCGCCGACTTCACGGTGTCGGACGCCGGACAGGATGAGCCCGTCCCCGAGCCCGTGCCCGAGCCCAGCAGCCCCCGCACCGGCGACGACATGAACGTTGTGGCGTGGATCGCCGCAGCGGTTCTGTCCATGGGCATGGCCGCGGTGTTCACCACCCGGAAAAAGGCCCGCTGACAGCCGCAGCACCCAGCGCAGGAACCCATAAAACAGCATCCCCCGGCGCGATGCGCCGGGGGATGCCCCTTTTCCCGTTATTCCTCTGATTTCGGTCCCTTCAGCCGGTCCAGCAGACGGCGAAGGGGACTTTTCTTGTCCACCGGTTTGTCCTCCGGCTGGGGCTCCGGCGGGGCGGCCAGCGCGGCCCGGACCCGGTCCATGGCTTCCTTTGCCCCGGACACTCCGGCCCTTGTCCCGGCCTCATACAGCTCCTCCGCCCGGCGGAGGTCCCGCTCCACCCCCAGGCCCCGCTCATACAGTCGCCCCAGGCGGCATCGGGCCAGGTCGCTGCCCTGCTCCGCCGCCCGGCGGTACAGGTTGGCGGCAATGGCGGGGTCCTTCTCCGTCCCCACGCCGGTCTCGTAGCAGATGCCCAGCCGGAGCATGGCCTCCGGGTGGCCCTGCAGGGCAGCCCGGTGATACATGTACGCGGCGTACCGTGGCTTTTTCTCCACCCCGTCGCCGGTTTCGTAGCACACTCCCAGCAGATACTGGGCCCGGGGCATTCCCACGGCGGCAGGCTTTTGCAGCAGGCGGGCGGCCTCCCGGTGGGACTCCGGGTCCTTTCTCCGCCGCAGCAGCCCCGCCAGGCAGTACTGGCCCTCCAGTTCGCCCAGCGCCATGGCCCGGCGATAGAGGTCCTCGGCCCGCTGCACATCCTGCTCCACGCCGTGGCCGGTTTCATAGCACACCCCCAGCCGGGTCATGGACCGGGGATGCTCACGCTCCGCCCCCCGGCAGAAGTATTCCGCCGCCCGGTCATAGTCCCGCTCCGTGCCGTGGCCGAAGTAATAGCACATGCCCGTCTGGCAGAGGGCCTCGGTATAGTCCCCCTGGGCTGCAGCCAGGAAGCAGCGGAAGGCCTCCTGGGCGTTCTGCTCCACCCCGGTGCCCTGGTCATAGCTCAGGCCCAGAAAGTGCCAGGCCCGGGGATAGCCCCCCTCCGCCGCCTGGCGGAACAGCCGGACGGCCTCCCGGTCGTCCTGGTCCACCCCCTTGCCCTGGTGATGCAGCACCCCCAGGGCGCACTGAGCATCGGGGTATCCGGCCCCGGCGGCCTCCCGGTACAGGGCCAGAGCCCGGGACACGTCCTGCTCCACGCCGTCGCCGAACTCGCAGCACACCCCCAGCAGATACTGGGCCCGGGGCAGCCGCTGCTCCGCCGCCTGGGCAAAGCAATAGGCGGCCTTTTTCAGGTCCTTCTCCACCCCCTGGCCGAAAAAATACATCACGCCCAGGTTGCACCGGCCCATGGGATAGCCCCCCTCCGCCGCCCGGCGGTACAGCTCCACGGCCTTTTCCGGGTTCTTTTCCACCCCCTGGCCGCTTTCATAGCACACGCCCAGGCTGCACAGAGCCGGGGCATAGTCCCCGGCGGCGGATTCCTGATACAGGCGGCAGGCCCGGTCCTCATCCTGGTCCACGCCCAGACCGTTGTCATAGCACAGCGCCCGCCAGTACAGACCCGCCGGGTCGTCCTCCGCCGTCTGGGAAAACCAGTAAAACGCCTTTTTGGGGTCCTTTTCCACCCCGTTGACGCCATACAGACAGTTGACGCCCATCTGCACTGCGGCGTTGGCATCGCCGTCCTCCGCCGCCTGGCGGCAGTCCTCCAGGGCCTGCCGCCGCCGGTCCGCCAGCTTCAGAAGCTCCGGGGAAAAGACCACGACCTGGGGGTCCTGGGGATTCTGGGGTTCGCGCTGAAATGGTTCGTGGTCCGTCATTTTATCGCTCCTTATCGAATGATTGATTTATCGGAAGGACAGCAGCTCCTCCGTCTCCTTGCGGCCGGGGCCGTTTTTCCACTGCTCGGGATAGCCCATGGCGATGAGGCAGGCAGGGCGCAGGCCCTCCAGCTCCAGCAGACGCCCGGCGGCGCCGGCGTCGAATATGCCCAGGATGCAGGTGCCGATACCCAGGTCCCGGGCTGCCAGACAGAAGGTCTGGGCGGCGATCCCGGCGTCGAACATCTCCCACCCGGCGGCCTGGCTCTCCGTCAGCGGGGCGTCCCCCTGGCCGGACAGCCCCGGCACATAGGCGATCACCGCCAGGGCGGCGGCCCGGTTGATGGTCTTGGTGTTGAAGCCCTGGCCGGGGATGCACTCCCGGGCCATCCGCTCCTTCAGCGCCGGGTCGTCAATAACGATATATCGCACAGGCTGGGTGTTCTTCCAGCTGGGGGAAAACCGGGCCAGGTCCACTACCCGGCGGATGTCCTCCCGGGGGATGGGGGTCTCCTGAAAACGGCGGCAGCTGACCCGCTGCCGGATGCATTCTGCGGTGGTCATGGGATGATACGCTCCTTTTGGTAATAGTATTTTTTATTGTAGCACAAATTTTTCTCTCCGTAAAGGGCGGCGGGGCCGTACTTGTAAAATCCGGGAAAATGTGATACAATGCGGGATATTATCGGGACAAAGCCGGGAAATGGGGGGACAAAAAATGGGTCTGCACGATGGGCACCGCCAGCGCAAGCGCCAGCAGTTTTTATCCCACGGACCCCACAGCATGGCCGACCATGAGCTGCTGGAGCTGGCCCTGTTTTACGCCATCCCCCGCCGGGACACCAACGAGACCGCCCACCGGCTGCTGGAGCAGTTCGGCTCCCTGGACCGGGTGCTGACCGCCCCGGAGCAGGAGCTGGAGCAGGTGGAGGGCGTGGGGCAGAACGCGGCGGTGCTGCTGCGGCTGATAGGCGCCATGGGGGACCGGGCCAGGCAGCCGGGCCGGGAGGAGAAGATCGTGGCCTCCGTGGACCAGGCCGGGGCCTATTTCCTGCGGCTGCTGGACGGGCAGCGGACGGAGCAGCTGTATCAGCTGTGCGTGGACGGCAAGGGAAAGGTCCTATCCTGTCGGGTGCTGTCCCAGGGGCAGGCGGACATGACGGTGCTGAGCCTGCGGCAGGCGGTGGAAAACGCCCTGCTGTCCGGGGCCAGCGGCGTGTTCCTGGCCCACAACCACCCCAGCGGCGTGGCCCTGCCTTCCCGGGCGGATGTTCAGGCCACCGTCCAGGTCCGGGACGCCCTGAAGCGGCTGGATATCCGGCTCATCGACCACATTATTGTGGCCGATGGAGACTATGTTTCCATGGCCTCCAGCGGACTGCTGCGGTAGATTCCTGCCATTTTGGGCAAATTCACGAAGAAAATTGACAGAAAAGGGTAGAAATGCTGCAAAGAATCTGTTATAATAAGGGAATCTTGTAATCTAATATGAGATATTACTTTTGCTTGTAAAAATGCGAATAAAAAAACAGGAGAAACCAATGGAAACACAGAAAAGACGGCGGGGTGACCGCCGTGACGGCCGGCTGCTGCGGGAACTGGATTCCCTGCACTTCATCACCGGCATTATTTACCCCAACCGCTGCGACAACGAGGCGTACATCTCCGAGCGCATCGACCTGACCCCGGTGAAGGCCTATATGGCCCGCCGGAACGAGACGGAAAAGGACTTCCCCTATACCTATTTCCACCTGGTGCTGACGGCCCTGGTGAAAACCATCACCCTGCGGCCCAAGATGAACCGCTTCATCGTCAACGGCAACTTCTTCCAGCGCAATGAGGTGACGGCGTCCTTCGTGGTGAAAAAGCAGTTTTCCGACAAGGGGGCCGAGGCCCTGGCCATGCTGCACACCACCGGCGACGACAACATCGACACGGTCCATGAATACATCCGCCAGCAGGTGACGGAGTGCCGCTCCGACAAGGTGGACAGCACCACCGGCGAGATGGACATCCTCAACAAACTGCCCCGGTGGCTGGGCAAGGCGGCGGTACGGTTCATCATGTGGCTGGACAAGCACGGCTGGGTCCCCGACAGCATGACCTGCAACGACCCCTACTACAGCTCCGTGGTGCTGTCGAACCTGGGCTCCATCAAGCTCAAGTGCGGCTATCACCACCTGACCAACTGGGGCACCTGCTCCGTGTTCTGCATCATCGGCGAAAAGAAGATGAGTCCCTTTTACGACGCCGACGGCAGCGTGACCATGCGGGAGACCCTGGATCTGGGTCTGACCATCGACGAGCGCCTGGCCGACGGTTATTATTACTCCAAGTCCATCCGGCTGCTGAAGTATCTGCTGGAGCACCCGGAGGAGCTGGAGAAGCCCTTGAAGGAGGAAGTATCTTATGAGTAAAGCCGCTCAGGTAAAAGCGCCCTGGCTCAACAGCAGGGACCCCGGGGTGCCCGCTACCCTGACGTATTCGGAGCTGTCCATGTGCGGCCGGGTGGAGGAGATGGTGCGCCGCTATCCCGACTACATCGCCTATGAGTTCATGGGCAAGTGCACCACCTATGCCGACATGTGGAAGAAGATCAACGCCTGCGCCAAGAGCCTGAAGGCCATCGGCATCCGGGAGGGCGACAAGGTCACCATCTGCATGCCCAACGCACCCCAGACCCTGTGCATGTTCTACGCCGTGAATATGGTGGGCGCCATCGCCAACATGGTGCACCCCCTGTCCGCCGAAAGCGAGATCGCCTTCTATCTGCGGGATTCCGGCTCCGTGGCGGCCATCACCCTGGACCAGTTTTATCCCAAGTTTGAAAGCGTCCGCAAGGCCGTGGACCTGCCGTGCCTGATCGTCACCTCCGTGGCCGACGAGCTCAAGCCCCTGCTGAAGGTGGGCTATAAGCTCACCGAGGGCCGCAAGAATCCCAAGATCCCCGCCGGCCGGGCAGGCGTTCTGTCCTGGAAGGAGTTCCTGCGCCGGGGCGAATATGTGGAGATCTATCAGGTCCGCCGCAAGGCCGAGGACCCCGCCGCCATCCTGTATTCCGGCGGCACCACCGGCGTGACCAAGGGCATCCTGCTGTCCAACCGCAACTTCAACGCCCTGGCCGCCCAGATCATCGCCACCAACCCCTTCTTCCGGCCCGGCCACAAGATGCTGGCCATTATGCCCATGTTCCACGGCTTCGGCCTGGGCGTGTCCATCCATTCCATGGTGGCCAACGGCGGCCACTGCATCCTGATCCCCCGCTTCACGCCCCAGAGCTATGCCGAGCTGATCAAGAAGCACAAGCCCAATCTCATTGCCGGCGTTCCCTCCCTGTTCGAGGCCCTGCTGCGGGTGAAGGAGATCGAGGGGGCGGCCCTGAGCTGCCTGCTG
>OGES01001623.1_pt1 | contig 17222 bp, 12 predicted proteins | sample 1570711 | NCBI WGS metagenome assembly OGES01 (sample SAMEA2582133, study PRJEB24529) | metagenome | biome: Human gut stool | place: China | collected 2011 | reverse complement strand
GACCCCTCCGCGGACGGCATCCGCCGCGCGGTCGAGACCGCGCTCACCGATCCCTCTTACCGCGAAAACGCGCAGAAGCTCGCCGGCAGCTTCCGCCGCTGCGGCGGCGCGGCTGAGGCAGCCGACGCCATCGAGCACGCGGCGAACTAAGTGATTCCATGCAAAAACACGCTCCCGCCGACAGCGGGAGCGTGTTTTTATGTTATGTAAACTCTTACAGCTTCTTCTCGCGGTAGTCGTGCATGATGCCCGCGAACAGCTCGCCGGTGGTCGGCGGCGTGATGGTGATGGCGTTCGCGCCCGCGCGGATGGTCTCTAAAATGCTCTCCTCCGTCGGCCCGCCGGTGGCGATGATGGCTGCGTGCGGGTACTGCTCGCGGATGTGGCGGACGATGCTCGCGGTCTCCGCCGCGCCGGAAACATTGAAGATATCCGTCCCCGCCTCGATGCGGCCCTTGATGTCCGACCGGTCGGAAACGACCGTCGCGATGACCGGAATATCCACCACGGATTTGATCTCCGCGATGACCTCGTTCGGCATCGGCGCGTTGACGACCACGCCGTAGGCGCCCTGATGCTCGGCCTGCATGGCAAGACGCACGCTGCGGCTGCCGTTGGTGTACCCGCCGCCCACGCCGACGAACACCGGCACGTCGGCCACATTGATGACCGCCTGTGAGATCGACGCCTGCGGCGTGAAGGGATAGACCGCAATGATCGCGTCGGCATTGATGTTTTTGATGATGGCAGCGTCCGTGGAAAAGGCGATCGACTTGATGCGCTTTCCGAAAATGCGGATGCCGCTGCACTCGCTGATGCAGTGCGGCAGCGTCAGCCCATGGCTGCGCAGCGTTCCGCTGTAGCTCGGCACATATTTTCTCATGCTGCACCTCCCATACCGTTCTTTGCTTTATGATAGGATTATATTATACAAAAATCCGTATGGGAGGCCGTGAATAAATTGTAAACTTTTGTTAAATCGTCGTCAAGAAGCCTGCATCGTGCAGGCTCTCCGCGCGGACGGCGCGGGTGTGCGCGATGGGCTGCCAGCTCCGCGTACGGCTGACGAGCGAAACGAGCTGCAGCGGCAGCCACGCCGCCATGAAGAGCGGAAAGCCCGCGACCGTCCGCACGATGCGGCGGTCGCGGTAGCCGCCGAGGTAGGCCAGCAGCGCGGCAAAGGCCATCAGGCCGAGCGTGCTCAGGGTCAGCGAGACCGCGCCGGTCAGCGCGAGAGTCCCCGCCGTCCCCTGCACGAGCGAAGAGAGAATTGTGAGCGTGAGCGGCAGGAGCGTCAGCGCCTGCAAAAACGGCGCGTTGATGATCAGCAGCGCGTCGAGCGCGCGCAGGGGCGCACTCCCCCGCAGCGCAGAGACAAGCGGCGCGTCCATCCTCACCGCCACGTCCATGATGCCGCTGCACCAGCGGCGGCGCTGGCGGAGCGATACGGCGAAGTCGTTCGGCGCTTCGTCGTAGGTCAGCGCGCCGGGGACAAAGCAGACGCGCACGCCGTTTGCCGCGCAGTGCGCGGCAAACTCCGCGTCCTCGGCGATGGTCGAGGTGTTCCAGCCGCCGAAGCGCTCAAGCACCGCGCGGTGGACGGCAAAGCCCGTACCGACCAGCTTGGAGGAAAGACCGCAGCTCATGCGGGCGCGGGAGAAGAAGGTGTCGAAGAGCGTGAAGTACAGCCCATAGCAGCCGGAGAGCCAGGAGTCGTAGGGATTCTTCGCGCGCATCGCGCCCTTGCACACCTGCGCCCCCGCGCAGAAGGCGTCGTTCATGCGGGCGAGGAACTGCTCGTCCGCGATGTTGTCCGCGTCAAAGACGCAGAAGGCGTCATAGCGCTGCGGCAGCAGCCACGCGACCGCCTCGTGCAGCGCGTCGCCCTTGCAGCGCACCGGCTCAAAGCAGCGGAAGATCTTCGCACCCGCGCAGAGGGCCTCCGACTCGGTGTCATCCGTGCAGTTGTTGGGGATCACAAAAATATCGTAGAGCGCGTCGGGATAGTCCTGCTTTTTCAGGCTCTCCACGAGCGCGCCGATGACAGCCTCCTCGTTGCGCGCGGCAACGAGGCAGGCAAAGCGCGTGCGCGGCGCGCACACCGCATAGCGCTTCGGCTTTCGCAGCGCAAAGAGCGCCACAACGAGAAACCACAGGCTCGCCGCCTTCAAAAGCAGCGTCAAAATCACGATCCACATATTAAGCATAAGAAAAGACCGCCTCTCTCTTGGGATGAGCCAAGCATAGCAGACGGTCCTTTGTTTTGTGCTTTGATTTTCTTTAAGCCTTTTTTAAGACTTTGTGTCGAAATCGTTACTCCGTGCGCGGCAGGACGAAGCCGACCTTGAACAGGTCGCCGTCGATGGCGATGGAGAACGTGCCCTTCTGCAGCTCGACAAGGCTCTTGGCGATGTTCAGCCCAAGTCCGCTGCCCTCGGTCGTGCGTGAGCTGTCCCCGCGCACGAAGCGCTCCAGCAGCTCGTCGGGGTCGATGTTGAGCGCATCGCGCGAGATGTTCTTGAACGAGAACGCCACCGTCTCACCCTCGCGCCTCGCCGCGATGTAGAGCCGCGTGCCCGCGCAGGCATACTTGCAGGCGTTCGAGAGGAGATTGTCCAGCACGCGCCACATCAGCGCGCCGTCGCACAGGCAGTATAGGTCCTCGTCCGGCAGCGTCACCACCGGCTCGAGCCGCGCAGCGGACAGCTTTTCGGCGTACTCGCCCACCGTCTGGTCGATCAGCTCGCGCACGCTCCGCCGCGCGATGTGGCAGGGAATGTTGCCCGTCGACGCCTTGGACATTTCCACCAGGTCCACCGTCAGCTTCTTGAGCTTGTGCGCCTGCCGGTCGAGCACGGCAAGGTATTCCCGCTCCTGCTCCGGCGTGTGCTCGCGCTGAAGCAGATCGACGTAGTTCACGATGCTCGTGAGCGGCGTTTTGATATCGTGCGACACGTTGGTGATCAGCTCCGTCTTGAGCCGTTCGCTCTTGAGCCTCTGCTCCACCGCGATGCTCATGCCGCGGCTGATGGCGTTGAGATTTTCGCCGTGACGCTTGAGGTCGAAGTACATCCGCGAGGTATCGACCTTCGAGGTGAGGTCGCCCGCAGCGAGGGCTTCGCCGCCCTTCTGCAGCCGCCGCAGCTGCATGGAAAAGAGACAGGCGGCGACGGAGAGGACGAGCAGCGTCAGTAGCAGCGGCCCCGCCGCGTGGTTGCTCTCAAAGGCGATGAGCAGCACGCTCACCGCGCAGCAGCCCACCGCCGTGCGCCACACGAGCGGAATGCCGCGCACGAAGCCGGCCAGCGCTCCCCACGCGCGGCAGAGCACGCGCCAGCACCACCTCAAAACCCGTCGGCAGAGCCGGAGGAGCCAACAGCAGGCGGTGTTCTCCCACCATCTCCCCAGCTTCACGCGGGCGCAGAGCGTCATCCAGAACGCAAGAAAAAGCGCATAGGCGAGCGCAGCAAAGGCAAGCAGAAGGGCGAGCGCGATCGGATCAAAGCGGTCAAGCCTCTGCTCCGCGCTCTCCACCGCGGCGACAACGAGCACACCGCCTCCGCCGAGAAGGAGCAGTGCATAGAGATCAAAGGGGAGCTTCTCCTGCCAGCCCGCAACCGCCTCCTCGCGCCCCGGCCTGCGGCCCGCGGCACGGGCGAGGAAGATGAAGAGGAACAGCTCCGCGGCTGCGCAGGCGATCATGACCGCCGCTGCGTGCGGCGCAAGGCGTGTCATTGTGTAGTAGAAGTCCCGCGCCCGGTAGACGCTGTCCTGCGCGGGATAGTCTGCGGCGATGTAGCTGCGGAACACAACGCCGTCCTGCGCCATCTCACCCCACCAGCCCGTCACGGGAACGTCGCCTGTGCGGTGGTTATCGAAGAGGATGGTGCCCGCCTCGTCCTCGATCGAAAAACGGACGTTCGTGTAGCGGTCGTCGGCGGGATACCAGTCGTCATACTTCGCCAGCACCTCCGTCTGCCCGTTCTCTGCATAATAGTGGTAGCTGTCGTAAACATGGCTCATCTCGCGGTAGACCGCGCTCGAGCAGATGCTGCTTTCATAAAAGCCTCCGCGCAGCTCGCCGCTGTAGCTGAACGCGAGCGCCGTGCCGTAGCTCAAAAGCACCGGCACGAGCACTACGGCGAGCAGAAAGGCTGCCGCCTTGGCCCAGAAGCCGCCGGCCCAATCATTCCTTTTCATGTCGAAGGTCCTCCATTTTATACCCCAGGCCCCACACGACCTTCAGGTAGCGCGGCTCGGAGGGGTTGATCTCGATCTTCTGACGCAGGTGACGGATGTGTACCGCCACGCTCGTTTCGGCGCCGAGGGAATTTTCGTTCCACACCAGCTCGTAGATCTGACTGCTCGAATAGATGCGCCCGGGCGACCGGATAAGGAGCTGCAGGATGTTGAATTCCAGCGGCGTCAGCGAAACGCTCTCGCCATCCACCGTCACGCTCTTGGCGTCCTCGTTGAGCGTCACGCCGCCGACGGTGTAGATGCCGCGCTCCGGCGCGGTCTCCGGCTTCGCGCCGAGCAGCGTATAGCGCCGAAGCTGCGATTTCACGCGGGCCAGCACCTCCACGGGGTCAAAGGGCTTGGTGATGTAATCGTCCGCGCCGACGTTCAGCCCGAGCACCTTGTCGCTGCTCTCACTCTTCGCCGTGAGCAGGATGATGGGCGCGTTGCTCTCGCGCCGGATCGCCGCCGTCGCGGCGATGCCGTCCAGTCCCGGCATCATGATGTCCATGAGGACAAGGTGGATGTCATTCTTCCGCACGGCCTCGACCGCCTCCGAGCCGTTGTAGGCTTCAAAGACGCGGTACTCTCCGCCGGATAAATAAATCTTCAGCGCGGCGACAATATCGCGGTCGTCGTCGCAGACTAAAATGTTGTGCATTGCTTTCCTTCCCTCCCTGCCCGACGCGGCGCCGCATCTCGGGCTTTCCTGAGCTTACTCTACCACCGCAGCCTTAAAAGGAAAAGGGGGAAAGCCTTAATTTTTCTTTAATATCAGAAAATGCTTGCACTCCCCCGCCGCTTTCGCTATAATAGCAAAGTGCTTATCCGCACTCACGCGCATATCCGGGTATAGCGAAGCTGGTATCGCGCCTGGTTTGGGAGTGCCGTGGCGCTATCCGGGACATGGCAAGGTGAAACGCCGCAAAGCCTTGCGACACCTGCATTTGCGGGATTTTCTCCGATTGCTGAAAGCAGTACAAAAGCGGCTTTGACCACATGTTTGACCACATACAGAAAAAACTTTATTTTTACCGTTCGCCGTGGTATCATGGCGGAAAAGTGAATATCCGGGTATAGCGAAGTTGGTATCGCGCCTGGTTTGGGAGAATACGCCCAGCCGGATAAAAAACTAAATAACCGGGTGTAGCGCAGTTGGTAGCGCGCCTGCTTTGGGAGCAGGATGCCGCAGGTTCGAATCCTGTCACTCGGACCAAGTAATGATAATCCGAACTACATTATCCAAGTGGGTAGTGTGTTCGGATTTATCATTTCTATCGACAACATAATTTGACGGAAACTTAACAGGAAGGTCGGCCATTTTGCGTATTTCATGGTTGACCTTCCTGCTTTGTCGTATTAGACTATTCTGCGGTAATCGACAGCTTTCGACAGTTTTCGAGCCAAAATTCGCCGGACGGTCTGCCCCCGGCAGCACAATGAAAGGAACTGCAAGCGTATGAAAAGACTGACTTGTATCCTGCTCACCCTCTGCATGGCAATCTCGATCTGCTGCGTGTCCGCGTCTGCGGCGCTCTTTACGGATGTCCCGGATTCCTTCTGGGCCTCCAAGGAAATCACATGGGCGGTAAACAAAAAGATCGTGAACGGCACGACCTCCACGACCTTCAGCCCCAACAACAAGACCTTGCGCGGCCAGATGACCGCCATTCTTTACCGCTATGCCGGTGAGCCTGCCGTGAGCGGTGCTTCCTCCTTCTCCGATGTGAAGTCTACCGCGTACTACGCGAACGCTGCAAGCTGGGCGCAGAAGAATAACATCCTGATCTCCACCGTCTCCGGTTCAAGTCAGTTCCTCGGCGATACGCCTATCAGCCGTGCGGAGTTCTGCGCGATGGTCTACAACTACGCCGGATACAAGAGCGTTGACCGCAAGACCGCCTCTGCCGCTCCTTTCAGCGATGTAAAGGGCCTGTCCTCCGAGCTTCTCACCGCTATCAACTGGGCATATGCCAACGGCATTGTGAACGGCGTTGATGCAAAGCATTTCGCCCCTAACGATACCCTTACCCGCGCACAGGCCGTCGTGATGCTCTATCGCTATGAGGCCAAGTTCGCTTCCGGCGGCACGGAAACCAATCCCTCCACCGAGATTCCCACGAAGCCCGACGGTACGACCAAGACCTATACCGGCGCTGATGTAACTGCCGAGTACAAGTCTAAGGCTGTTGGCGCTCTTGGCTCCTACTTTGAGGTCAATGTTCCCGTCGGCCAGAAGGCTTACTTTAAGGTGTCCGATAACTCCGGCAAAATCCTTGGCGTCAATATCAAGGACTGCAATGGTTTTTATAACCATACGACCGACATTGGCTTTGTCGGGATTGATGTGGATTCCAGCAGCGTCATGGTCGAGGGTTACAAGGCCGGCACTATGGTTGTAAGTCTCTTCAAGTCCGATGAAACGAATGGTACGCTCAGCACCGTCGTTATCCGCGTCGGTGGTTCTACCTGCTCCGTCGCCATTACGACGCCCAGCGGCACCTCTACTAACCCCGGCGGCACCGGCAATCAGGGCGGTGAGTTCGACTATAACTCTGTTGACTTCAATGCCAATATGGACATCCGTAATGAAATTGTCCGCCTGACGAATGAGGTTCGTAAGGAAAATGGGGTGTCTGAGCTTCCCACGGATTCTGCCGTGATGAATGCGGCGCAGGCTGCGGCGGAGTATTATGCGATGTCTGGTGATGGCTGGAATGGGCATAATCGCAAGATTGAGTATGAGTGCTCTCAGAATGCTGGCATGACGTATGGATTTATGACTAATCTTACTGGCTCCACGAGTAGTAATCGTTCAACTGTTGCGAAAGAGTCTGTGACTAATTGGGTAAACTCTGATGGGCACTTTCAGGCCATGATTGATGCGACTGCCGATAATATCGGTGTCGGCGTTGCTGTGGATGCAAACGGATATTATTGGTGTGTCCAGATGTTTGGCGACTACAATTCCGGAACCGGATACTTCGATTAACTCGTTTAAGTTTATTGCAGCGGAGGTTGTAATCGTCGAACCAAGAATCCCCCGGCTTTAGCCGTGGGGAGTGTCAAGGAATAGTCTATTGGCAGCTTATAGTAGGCTAATTCCATTATGAGAGGTGTGGCCGTCTATGTTGCCACACCTCTCTGCAATTACCAGTTTGTGGCGGGGGTGATTTCCGTCCCCTACGTTTTGCTGTCTATTGTTCCCGCTTGGCCTGCTGCTTCGCTTTCCACGCGGCATATTCCCGCTGCCCGTCCTCGCTCTCAAAGAACGCTTGTATCTCCGGGAGCAGGACACGGGCAAGGGCTTCTACTTCGTGATAGGGAATCCCCGTGCCGTAGTCATTGGGCTTCTTTCTGCGCGGCATGATGGTATCACCCCGTTATAGCTGCCCCTCGTCGAACAGATAGGCTTGGAACACCGTACCGTCTCCGGTGATGAAGCGGCCCTGCGCGTTCTTGGGAATCTGTTCGGCGGCGCTGGTGTTGTCGAGGATGATCTGCGAAAGCACGTTATCCGCCCTGCCGCAAACCCGGAAATCCATGTTGTTCTTGATTTGACCGGGAATGACGGTGGCATCCGGCCTCTGCGTGGCGAGAATAAGGTGGATGCCGAACGCCCGCCCCTGCCGCGCGATGGTGGACAGCCGGTTTTCAATCTGCGCCAGCAGCTTCTTTCGTTCGCTGTCGGCTCCTGTCTTGTCCAGCACCTCCGCCACCTCGTCACAGGCGAATACAATCCTTTGAATGGGCTGCTCTGCGGTTTCGTTGTAGGCGTCGATGTTCGGACAGCCCAGCGCCTTAAACGCACTCTTGCGATGTTCCAGATCTTCCACGAGCCGGTCGAGGGTATCGCGCAGATCTTCCTCCGTGAAGCACATCCGGCATTTCTCATGCCAGACATCGGGGAAATCCACGCCGCCCTTGAAGTCGGCAATGTAGACCTCTGCGCCCTTGTGGAGGGCCTGCAAGAGCAGCAGCTTGAGCAGCACACTCTTTCCGCTGCCCGTGGAGCCTCCTAAGAGGATATGCGGAATGTGGGCGAGGTTGACCGTCACAGGGCCGGTATAGCTTTCCCCCAGCACCAACACAAAGCTCTTAGGTGAAAGATAGCTTTCCTTCCAGAACAGCATATCCGACAACTCGTTTGCGGCCGGGACAGCGTAAACGCAAACGGTTTCCCGTCTTGCCCCCCATGTAAACCCTGCAACGATAATATGAAGTGCCGTTTCGATGGCGCTTTGCTTGTCCTCCCACTCGGAAAGAGGGATGCCGCAGGGGTCAAACTCCCAAATCGTCAATTCCGGAAACTGCTTGTCCCGTGTCTTTGATACCAGCACCGGCGCTTCTCCGGCATGATTTACCAGTCCCACCTTCAACAGGGCTTCTCCGGCCTCTCTGCTGCCCTGCGGCGTTCCAGCGTAAAGCAGGAACAGCACAAAGCCAATCATGGCGCAAAGCGGCACGAGAATGAACAGAATCGTATTTGTCACCGGATACAACGGACTGGACGTATCCACGCCGAACAGCTGACACCGAAGGCCCCAAATCAGCATTGTGGTCGCAAGGTAAACTTTGACCTGTGTCCGTCTGCGCGGGACGGTTTGGATTTCCTTTACACCGACCGCGAAGCGCCGGAGCAGATGGCGCACCCTTGTGCGCTGAGAGATCATCTCTCGTGCGGAACTCGTCATGCTGACAACCCTCCCTTTTCATGTTCAACGATGCTTCCGTCCGGCTTGTACTCAACAATGCGCGAGATACGCCGGAGGAATGCTTGCCAAGTTTTCGGCTGATACAGCTGGATTTCTGGATACTGTTCCTCCAAGGAACGGTTAGAGGTGATATACACGATGGTATAGCAGGCTGTGCGGTCGTGGTATCGCGCCGGAAGCTGTAAGGGGTAGATGTCGAGATAGTTGAGCATGGCGCTGATTGGGATTTGCGAGTGAAATTCCTCGAACACTAATATGGGCTGGCCGTGGTAGGAATCGAACTTGACGCCATTTTTTCCGCCATAATCGGTAACACGGCAGATGTCCTCCGGTCTATGCGACGCAAAGATACTGCGCGTCTTGCCGGTTCCGCTTGCGCCGTAGAGGTAGAATACCTGAACTGCGCGCTTTTCTTTCATGTACCGCTCTGCCTGCAACGTATCCCGCACCTCGTCAATTCCCTTGAGGTGGAACGCATAGCGCGGCTTTTGCTGAATGATCTCGGCATTTGTCATGCCCTGCTTCACACAGCCCACGAGGGCATACATCGAGGGGGAATCCTCCTCGGCCTCCACGGGAAGATCGCCGAACTCAAAAAAGGTTCCCTCCACAGAGGTTTCCGCCTTTTTCGTGTCAGCCCATTTCCCGCTTTTGGTGATGTAATCACGGTTAGCTTTCGCACCCTTCATGCTCTTTTCAATGTGCGCGATGGGAAAGCGGTTCTTTACGGTGCTGAACCGAATCGGAGAATGAGAAAACAGGAAAACGTGCGTATGATAGGTCCCGTTTTCGCCAATCTCGTCTCCAAGGCAAAAATACCTTGGATGAAACAGGTGCAGCTTTTCGATGATAGCACCGTGGTCAAATCCATAGTCTTTGGGGTTATTGATGGTCAACGACCATCTGCGGCTTTGCGGGTCTTGCGTAGCCATGTTGTGTCTCCTTTCTTTGCTACTGCTACTTCGCTTCCCCACGGTAATACTTACCGCGGGGAAGCGGGGCGGCGCTGGCGCTGCCGCCGGGGGGACATTTCCCTTGCCGGGAACTGTCTGTTCCCCGGCAGGCTGCGCCTTGGCCGCCCGGTTGCGACCGTCAGTTTTTCTTGGCGGCAGAAATACCGGTGGCCTTCGCGGTGAGCTGAACGTGGCCTTGAGCCTCATATGCGGACACCTCAAGGTCGGAAAATTCCACTTCGATAAAGCCTTCCGGCTTCTCCATCAACTGCTTGCCGTCGATGCGGACGCCGATTTTTTCAAGGCTGTGTGCGGGCAGTGCAACAACATAGCGATAGCCTGTCACGGTATCCGTGCGCTGATTATTTCTGTATTCATACGCCGGGACTACATCCACCAGCAGCTTCTTTGCCCCCAGCGAGGCAGGGTCGATCCGCAGATCGCGAACCTTTAACATGAAAATACCTTCCTTTCTTCAGCAGCACCGGCCTTGTACTGTGCGTGATGCTCCGTCTGCGGGGGGCTGCACGAACAGGCGTCCCTGTTCTGCCATCCGGGTTTCCGAAGTGGCCTGTGCCTCGGTCTGCCGGACACCCTGCCGCAAACGGCTGCGGGTCTCACAAGCTCTTGCGTGTAAGTTATTATAATAAGGACTCAATGAAAGGGCCAGTGCAGAAAAGCACCATTAAGGTGCAATTCTGCACTGTTTCAATCAGGATTCTAATAATTCATTCAATAATTCGTCAATTTCTTGGCGGATTACATATTTGTCCCGTGGTAATGTAGGGAACAGCATCGGATATGGTATATCCAGTGCCTTAGCAATCTTAAGCACATTTTTAATAGAAGCTGATTCCCCTGCTTCGATACGCTTGATGGTATCTACCGAAACCCCTATAATCCTTTCCATGTTTTCCCGTGTAATGTTTGATCTTTCACGTTCAGCTCGCAATTTCTGTCCTATGTAGATAAGAGTATCGTTGACCTGCTTGTCCAGCTTAGACAATGCAAATCATCCGGTTACTTTAGCGCTGGGTTCTGCGGCCGGGGGCGATGTTGGCTGCGATTGCGAAAAATGTATGCTGAAAGATTTTGTTAAATCCTTTTTTGGGCATACATATCACCCCCTTTCAGAAATTGGAAGCAGAAATTTGTTTGGACCCCCAAAACTGCCCCCGGCCGCTGGACCCGCTCCTACCGAACTAATTTAATGTGTGAGATACTTCTTTAAGGTGTCCTCATTTTACCGACTGATTTCCATATTTAATAAAAAGTACATAAGGAATACAGGTTCTCAGGTTCCGGAGCTTTTGAAGCGTCAAGCGGCCAGTTTTGTGCATATCGCAAAAATAGCCCCATCTTTTGCACCAGTCAACGGTCAAGATGAACAGCTACGCTGCCGTTGACAGGCGCAAAAGGTGGGGCTTATCGGTTATTCAAGAGGTGTCAGCCGCAAAGTGCTGACGCCTCTTAAAAAATTTTTTCGAATATTTACAAATATGCTCATTTGTGATATTTTATCTGCAAGGGGAGTGATTTTATATGGAGCAAATCGGAAAACGGCTGCGGGCCTTGCGGGAGGGCATCCGGCTGACACAGGTACAAATGGCGCAGATTTTAGGCGTCCAGCAATCCCGCATCAACCGCTTTGAAACCGGACAATCCACACCGTCACCGGAGGTCTTTTTGAAATATGCGAATTACTTCGATGTGTCGATGGATTATCTCTATTGCCGCACAGACGAGCCACGGGGCAAGCTGTATGATTACCAGCCGGAGCGGCTGAAAGGCAAGAACATCCAAAATCAGGAGCTGCGGGAGTTTATCGAAATGTGCTTTGACCCGCAAGCGCCAGTCAATAAGCGTCTGAAAGAGGCGTTATTCCGCATCATGGAGGAGGGACAGGAAAAGACATGAAAGCCGTGATTTATGCCCGCTATTCCAGCGACAACCAGCGGGAAGAGAGCATAGAGGGCCAGCTTCGGGAATGTACGGCCTACTGCAAGAAAAACGATATCACCGTTCTGCGGACATATATTGACCGCGCCATGTCTGCCAAGACCGACCACCGCCCGGACTTCCAGCGCATGATTAAGGACAGCGCAAAGGGCCTTTTCGACGTTATCATCGTCTGGAAGTTAGACCGCTTCGCCCGTAACCGCTATGACAGCGCCCACTACAAGGCCCAGCTTCGCAAGTACGGCGTCAAGGTACTGTCTGCCACCGAGAACATTTCAGACGGGCCGGAGGGCATCATTCTTGAAAGTATGTTAGAGGGCATGGCGGAATATTACTCCGCCGAACTGTCCGAAAAGGTCATACGGGGCCATACGGAAAATGCCCTGAAATGCAAGTACAACGGCGGTACACCGACTTTCGGCTATATCATCGACAAGGATATGCAATACCAGATCGACCCACGCACCGCCCCCGCTGTGCTGGAAATGTTCACTATGTACGACAAGGGCGCGACGATGAAAGAGATCGTTGCGCGTATGGGGGAACGAGGCGTTACCACGGTGCGAGGAAAGAAAATCGACCTTAATTTCATGGCCCGTCTGCTGAAAAACCGGAAGTACATCGGAGAGTACAGCTACCGCCATATCGTCACACCAAACGGGATTCCCGCCATTGTCCCGCAAGACCTGTTTGACCGGGTACAGCAGCGGCTTGCAGTAAACCGGAAAGCCCCGGCACGGCACAAGGCCGAGGACGATTATCTTTTGACAACAAAGCTGTTTTGCGGCACTTGCGGGGCTATGATGGTAGGCGAAAGCGGAACAAGCTCCAGCAAGGGCCGGAAGTATCATTATTACCGCTGTGTGAATACCAAGAAACGCCGTGCCTGTGACGCCAAGCATAAGACCGTCCGAAAGCTGTCGCTGGAAAACGCGGTTATCAATGCGGTCATGGCGAAAATCATGGACGATAATTTTGTAGAGTATGTGGCGGATGCCGTGATGGACATTCAGAGCCGGGAAAGCAGCGTACTTCCCGCCCTCCGCAAGCAGCTGGAAGAAGCCGAGAGCGGCATCACCAATATGCTCAACGCTATTCAGATGGGGATTATCAATGCTTCTACCAAGCAGCGGCTTGATGAACTGGAAGAACGGAAAAAGGACATTGAGCTTCAAATCATCCAAGAGGAAATGAAACACCCTGCCGTGAGCCGTGAGGATGTCGTTTATTTTGTCTGCCGTTTCCGTTCTCTGGACACAAGCAAGCTGGACGCCCGCAGGAGGTTGATTGACAGCTTTGTAAACGCCGTTACTATTTTTGACGATTACATCCTCATCACATTCAACTACAAAGAGGGCGAGACAAGGATTGATTTTGCCGATATTGAAAGTTCGGATTTACAATCGGTCGGGGGACCAAAATCCCTCTGAAATCAACGATTTCAGAGGGATTTTCTTATTCTTTGTCTATTGCGGCGCAGAATTTGAGGTGTGTCGTGATGGTAATGAAATCGCGAACATCAGTTTTTCCCCAACTTAGTTTTCACGATTTCGAGACTCTTCCGTTTCGACTCATCGGTTGCAAATCCCTTTACAACATCGTGCATTGTTTCTGAACTCCAGTAAATTTTTAGGTTTGTTTTGGCTCGAGTAATTGCTGTATAAAAGATACCATGGGTTATTTTCTCAGCATTATTACTTGGAATTATCACCTTGACAGAGTCATACTCAAGGCCTTGCGCCTTGTGAATTGAAACGGCATATGCAAGCTGAAACGGAACAACAGACTTGAGTCGTAAATTCTCGTCCAAATCCTCACCTTTTTTGCTCTCATCATACTCATATACTGCAAAACGAATCCGTGTTCCATTTTCTATAGACTCAATAAATTCAATGCCGTCTCTTTTACACATTAGTTCAGTCAATGGAATCTCAACATCAACGGTGAAGGAAATGGAGCCTGAATGCTTTTCGATATCGACAATACGACCTTTGAGGTTGTTATACAAAAGATCAAACCTTTTTGAGTCATTGAAAAGAATGGGATCGCCAACCTTATAACTCCACTCAGCCCATGGGATAGCCTCACCCTTGGTATTTGCAGCTTGGAAATAATTGTTCATATTATTTAAGCCAAATTTCCCATCATAGTTTAGGCAGAGAATAACCTCGTCTTCGCATTCTCTTTTAAACACATTAGGGCCAATGTCTTCTGAATATGGTCCGTTGATAACGAGCTTTTCAGTTATCATATCAGCTCTGGTTCGTACCTCGTTCCATAGACTGATGAGTGCTTGATCCTGGGTTCTCCAAGTGCTTAGCAGTTCAACATTAGCTCCCGGAGTTTTAATAATATCCTTTGCATAGAAGAACCAGTTGCCAAACTCAATAGATTCAATCTGATGGATATCGCCGGCCAACACTAAAAAGGTGTCAGGACTCATCTTGCTCAAAAATCGACCCATTGTGCGATTGTCAATCGTACTACACTCATCCACAAAGATAACATCATAGTCGGGGAGATTCACTTGTTTAGTGAAGCTGTCTATGCTGATAAAATCAGAATTTGTTCCTGGGTTATCAATGCGTCTTTTCAGATTCTGAAGTGCTGTATGAGTCTTGGTCAAGAAAAGTTTACGCTGATTTGCCATCAAATTGGAGATATAATTGATTAGCGTGGTTTTTCCCGTTCCTGCCGCTCCATAAATCAGGAGAAGGCGTGAATTGACAAAAACATCTCGGAGCGCTTGCTTTTTCAAATCATCAGCGAAATCCAACGAGCTTTCTTTGAGAAATTTTTGGTTGTATTCCCGTTGACCCTTGCTTCCACTGCTGGAAAAGTCCAATAACTTTCTCAATATGAACAATGTCGTCTGTTCATAAGATTCGATACACGAAAAGCCACCAGAGAGTTTAATTTGATAACCTTGTTTCCGCTCCCATTGGTCTAACTGATCATTGTATCTCTGAATCTCCGCCACACTGGAATCGGAAGTGATTTCAAAGTAGATTTCACCAGTTTGCTTGGTTGCATTTTTAATCGACAGATATGGACGAACCACATCGATTTTTTCAGAACCAACAACACTAATGAGGCTTCTGATCTGACCACTTACACTGGTTTTACTTCCCGCCAAATTGGAGATAAACGGGTTTTTCTCAAATGGCTTACAACTGCTTGATAGATTCAGTTCATCGCAAAGCATATATCGCGTGAACTGCGTTGGCATTACATTTTCCAGAGTCTCTTCTCGAAGATTCAAGAGCAAATATCTTACAACGTTGCGGCCAACCTTATCCGAAGCCTTGGAATATTGTTCTCTAAGAGTGAGGAGGACATCCCTGTATACTGGTGTATGTATGTCTCGATAGATAGCGTCAATAATTTTCAAGAATTCAACTTCCTGAAAATCAATCAAGTCCAGGAAGTTAAGGCCTGTGTGAGTGAGAAAAGACATCAACTCCTTGTACTCTCCATACTGAGAAGATATCCGAGTTGGCATTTTCAGTACTTTCCCCAACTTATTCAGACACACAGGATCTACGGATACACGCCAATCAGTAATAACTTTAATTCTGGAGCTAATTCCCCATAAATCTATTGCAGATTCTACATATCCAACTTGAATAGAATAACCTGTTGAGATATTCTCTTTAGTATATGTCGTGATTCGATTATACTTTGAAGCGTATGCACCAGCTAACTGAAGTGTGATTTCATAATACCTCTCTCGTCCAATAAAAAATGGAGTCTTTTTCTGTACATAGTACCTTGATGCGCACAAATCACACCTGACGGAACAGACGGCTTCTACCGCCATTGCTGCTAACTCATAATATTGCCGGTCAATTTGGTCAATATGGAGTGGAAACTTTTCCAGATTGCTCAAAATATCAATTTCATATTTTTCCTTTAAGGACTTCCGAATCTGCCATAAAAATTCGTAATACTTCAGCATTAAGCGTTCCGACTGTCCTTCATCTGGAATGCGTTTTCCAATGTATTGCAGACCTTTAAGAAAAGTACCCAGATACTTGGTTTCAATATCTAAGAGTGAACGCTCCCATGCTAAAGGAAGTGTCGGAGTGTCTATTCCGGCATCTATGGCGTTGAGCAAAAGAGCTGCCGAGCATAGGTCATCTAACCTTCTGAGAATTCTTCTCGATACACCGTCTCGAGTGTCATTGAAAATATCAAGTCTCTCTATGCTTTCCGTAATTTCCGTATCGCATACTGCAATAATCCCTTCGACATCACGGCGAGTATAATTACGACTATCCAGTTGATTTATAAACGAGTGTTGGTCGATAATCATTTCCAGCTTTTCGCAAAAGGCAGCAACACTCTCATCAGTATTTAGAATCTCCTCGTTGGCGGAGAAAGCGATAGTCGTGCTATCTTGATCGAAATTGATTGAGTTAATAAAATCTACGGACATATATTTCCAGAATACCCGTTGAGAACCTCGCTGATCTGGATCAAGTACAACGAACAGTATTCCCGGATCAAACGAAACGTTGTCGCATATATAAGCAGGAAAAGCCAAGCTTTTCAGAGAATATTTGATGATTCCGTCTTTTTCTGTGTATACACTGGTGCCTTTAATCTGAACAAAAAAGTTCTGCTTCGGACGCCTGGACACATCGGGGTTTGAAATGAATTCAAATGTACCATCGTGATTTGGCCAAGTATCATTTGCGGCAAAAGAAGTATTGATTCTTCCGCCGGGATTCAAGAACGTTCCCAAAAGCGAAATGGCAGCACGATCCTCAACAGAATGTTCAGAATGAGTTTTAATATGCTTCTTAACCTTGTCCCTTGCTTGCTGAATCATTTATCATTCCTCCGTGGACATCAAACGTCCGTCCAAAACCGCATTTCAAAATTCTTATGTGTCAATTATAACCGTTGACATTCAAGCAGTCAACGCACCCGTAAATTTCAAATATAATGTAAATTGCAGACATTCTTAAGCTAAGCAATCATACTTAATACTTAACTGTCTCGGATACCAGATATTCGATACCCGAGACAGTTTTATTAATTTTTCTTCTTTCCCCGATTGCCCTTCTTTCCTTCCGGCGGGTTTCCATCGCCCTCGCCCAAATCCATCAGCCGCTGTGCTTCCGCAATCTCGTCCTTCATCTCCACGATCAGCACCTTCAGCTTCTCCTCGCACTCCTCGCGGGTATGTGCGTAGACATTACGGGCGTGCTTTTTGCCGTCGGGCCATTTGGGCGAGTGGCGACCTTCAAACAGATGGTCGTTGATCTCGGAGACGCAGCCGGTACCGGATCTGCGCTTGCGGCCCACGTAGGGCTTGAAGTCGGTCATTCTCGGCTTTTCCGCCTGGGCC
>OGES01001621.1_pt1 | contig 17231 bp, 14 predicted proteins | sample 1570711 | NCBI WGS metagenome assembly OGES01 (sample SAMEA2582133, study PRJEB24529) | metagenome | biome: Human gut stool | place: China | collected 2011 | reverse complement strand
GGACTGGTCAAGTGCAGGAGATCTTTGACCAGGCCGATGTGGTAGTCGGGTACAATCAACGCAATTTTGATGATCGGTTTTTGAAAGCGAATGGCATTAAGGTTGATCCCGCTAAAGAAAATCATGATCTGATGCTGGAATTTGCCGAGGCCGTTGGCGAACCGAATCCTTATCCAAAAGGCTTCAACAAGACGCCTTACAAGTGGCAAAAGCTGGGGCAGGCAGCCGATTTCTATGATTATGACTGGGGTAATGAACATGCTCATGATAGTCTGGCAGACGCGCGGGCGACTGCCTACGTCTATCGGCAGATGAATCCAGAACGGCCGGTGCAGCCAAAAGAAATGGCTAAACAGTACCTTAACTATCTGCATCATGCCTATCCAAACTATGAGAATGCGCCAGCTGGAATCAGCAACAGTCTGAGCATGCTGCGCGATATGTCTGACTATCTGTACTATGAACAACGGACGCCACGGTGTACGCCACGCCAGCTGCAGTCGATGGTGCGTCAGGGCTTAGAAGAGCTGAAAAAGCAGCAGGAACGGACGCAGGAAGTTATCTATCATGATGAGCGGGTTGAAGCTGTAAAAAAGCTGACACTCACTGATGATGCCAGTGATCGGGGTGGCAAAGCCTATGCAGATGAAACAGCTGGCGACTTCATGCGGACGGCATTTGGCAACCGGGCCGACGTCGATTTTAAAGAACTGAATCAAGCCTTGAAAGAGAGTGGAATTAAGCCGCTTGCTGAACCGCTGGCGCAGCAAAAGATTGAACGGGCAGCTAAAGTCTTGGCAAAAAACTATGCCCAAGATCAAACCAGCATGGCAGTAGCCGAGTATCTCCAGAATCCTAAACGGCCAATTGCTCAACGTTTGAAGGTTGCGAACAATATCATTGCTGCTCGCCGGCCGCATGCCAAGCCAATTTTCAATTCCAAAAAGCAAACCAAGGAACGTTAATCGAGGAACCATTACTCAATTGAGTGATGGCTCTTTTTTTAACCTCGTTCCAAGGTTGGAACGAGGTTGGCCAAAGATTGATTTTCTGAGCCGCTGTTTAGACTCAAAAACAAAATCAATAAAGCGAGGGATAATTTATGGAACAGCAGGATCAAGTCAAATATGTCTTTAATGATGGGATTGAGCCGATTGCATTTACAAAGGATCAGCTGATCAAACAGGCTAACGCGGACGGCTATGAAACCAGCAGACACCCCGATTCAATGGCGGCGTCTATTAAGGCAGCCGAAGATCTTTATGACACCAAGTTTAAGTTTACGGTCAAGCCGCTGGTCCGCTTGGAAAGAATTCGTGAAGATGATGCCGTGTTGATGAACGTGCTTGATCTGCACGATCAGCAGCTGCCCGGCTTTGAAGGTCAGGCTAAGGCCATTGAAATTATTGGCGATTACGGCATGCCGGGAGATACGCATTTGCTGATGCCTTATGATCAGAAAACGCTGAGCATGCTCAAGAGTTTTGACGACTATCAGGAGTCGGAATGGCAGCAGGTTTTTGACCGGCAGCTGGTAAAAGCACCGGAACATGCCGGCAGTCAAGACTTGGAATTGCCGAAAGTTACGGCTGATGAAGTCAGCAAGATCGTCTACGAGAAAGAACAGCCTGAAGATCTTGAAACGCAAAAGAAAATTGATTATGCCAAGCAGATTCTGCAAAAAGACTATGTACAGGATCAGACTAACCAACAGGTGACGAAATTTTTGGATAGCAGCAAGGTTCCACTAGACAAACGGGCAGAACTGGCGAGTCGAATTATTAAAGGTCGGCAAAACAGGCAGAATCAGACTAAAGTTGTTAATTTTGACAACGCTGAAGTCCAATATTTATTTGACGAGGGGGACCGGTCGGCAAATCCGGCCAGCTACACGAAAGATGAAATGCTAAAAGTGACAGCAGATTTTGGATATAAAGTAAATTCACTGGAAGATGCAGTCAAAACGGTTGAGTGGATTACTAGCCGTAAGTTCATGTGTAAACTAAATCCGCTTCTGCGTTCCCAGAAAGTATATGAAGCTCCTGGAATTTTGATTAACATTGTTGATTTGCATAACAATCCTGGCTTGCGATATTTCAAGAATAAAGATAAAGCAATTGAGGTTGCTGGTTATGCCTTTTTGCCTAGTCATAATCGTGTTCATCTGCTAATGCAATTTGATAAGGAGACGCTTGAAGAATTAAAAGGCTTTCGTGATCTTAAAAATCCAAAATTTTATCAGGCTGCAGATCAGTTGAAAAACACTGCCCCCGATAAAGTTGATGGTGGCTGGCTGCATTTACCTCTCATGTCGGATAAGAAAATGGATGAAATTACCTACCAAACTCCACAAATTAGTGTACAAAAAATAAAGCCTAATCAGTTAATCAAGAAGAAAGGGCAAGAACGTTAATGAAACTTTCAACCTCGTTCCAACTTTGGAACGAGGTTGATTAATCAGAGAAAAGTAGACAATAAAAAAGACGCCCCTAAAAGGACGTCTTTGATCATCGTAGTTTTTTTTAACGTGTGACGTACGGATGAAACCGATTCCCATTAACACACAACGGGCTAACCTTTTTTTGATTAATAACGTGGGTCCTCTATAGCCATATCAAGCCCCAACTCATCTTCTTTATTATAGCATTCATTGAAAGGAAACGCCATGAATTCTTATCCTATTATAGTTAAAATGTCAAGTGAGTATTTTAATCAAAATGGAAATCTAAAAATAAATAACAAAACGGTAACTGAGGGCCTGAAAAAAGAGACTCGTCCTTACATCGAAGGAACATTAATTGCAGACAAGGATAACACTTATTTTATTCCATTCAGAACCCATATTAATCAAAGGTTTGCCGAATTATATGAAAATGCAATTTTAAGTTTAGCAACACCCAAAAATCCTAATGCAGGTTTAGACTTTACTAAAATGATAATAGTTGATAACAAAGTCGACTTGAAAGTAGAAAAAACAGGTGTCGATACTGAACAATTTAAACTCTTAGTTTCTAAACAACCAGAACTCTGGAATAAGGCTGAAAATTATGTTGAAGGCTACAAAAGAGAAATAATGAACGGAGAAAGTTTAAGTCCTCAATACCGATATACAACTTTACAAAATTTTCATCATGAACTAGGTCTAGATCCTTCAAAACAATTAAAAAAGGCAATTAAAATTATCAAAACAGTCTATGCCCATGACAAGACGAGTGATGACGCCATTAAATATCTAAGCGATTCCAAGGTGCCAATGTGCCAGCGCTTAAAGGTTGCTAATAAGATTGTTACCGCTAAAAAGCCAAAAACTAAACTAATCCCTAAAAATAGGGAGCAGCGACGCTAATTAGATTAACATATCTATTGACTAATCCGACTTTCTAGTTTATTATACATGAAGTAAAGATCAATCCCCTCATTCTGGTTAGTTCTACTATACCGTACGTGAGGTTTTTTTTTTTTTGGAGAAAATTATATGTCAGAATACAAACAACTCGAATATCCAAAGCAATTAGAACTTTTTTATAAAAGAGGTATGCAGTTTAATTATAGTTTTGACAATCTAGATAAGAATTATAATGTTTCTTACTTAAAGAATTTGAGAACTATAAGTACATTAGGATATTACCAATTGAAGGATTATGCTTATCCATATTTTAAAAATGGAAAGTATAGGGATATATTTTTTTCAGATGTCGTTGCCAGATATTATAGAGATAAAAGATTAAGAAATGCTGTAGAACATGCAATAGAAGATATCGAAACAACGTTGAATACTAGGATAGCTTTTTTACTTGGTAAAAAGTATGGCCCGTTCGGATATTTAGATTTTAGAGAATGGTGTCAAACATCTGGCTATAATAAATATCTTGGAAAAAAAGGGACTAAAATAGATAAATATGTGATTGCAAAAGAACAAAATAACTTTTTAAAAATGATTCAAAGTAAGGCAAGACGTTCAGCCTCTAAGGATGTTAAAAAGTTTGACTCTGAAAATAAAGAACAAGTATACCTTCCAATTTGGCTAATAATGAATGAACTCACATTAGGAGATTCAATACATATTGTTAAATTGATGACAGAAAAAAAACAAAAGATTGCTTGCTAAACAGTTTAATTGCAAAGCAGTGGAGCTTATAAAGTGGTTAGATTGTATTAACTTAGTAAGAAATGTTTGTTGCCACAATGGAAATCTTATAGATATTAGGTTTAAAACAAAACCTAAAATTCCTACAGGATTCGAAAATTTTCTTGTTTCATATAAAAGTAACGGGGGAGAATTAGTGTACACAAACAGACTCTCGATTGCAATTTGTATAATAGTTAAACTTATGGGAAGTATCAATATTAAATATCGATTTGGAAATTTAATAAATTCTATAAATCATCTAATAGACACAACAAATACACCTCAAGCGTATGGATTTAAGAATAGAAAATCCATTTATGATTGCTTTTCGGCTATGACTATATCGGAAAAACCACAATCTTAATTAAAATAAAATCGCCGTCAATCAGTACGATTAACGACGATTTTTTCTTTACAGGTTTTGATTTAACGCGTGACGTACAGCAAGCTGATTACCAGTAACACGCAACGGGCAAACCTTTTTTTGATTAATAACGTGGGTACACTATTGCCATATCAAGCCCCAACTCTTTCCCGTTAAGTATATCATATTGCATTGGCAGAGTCATTGCTCAATTGAATGATGGCTCTTTTTTAACCTCGTTCCAAGCTTGGACCGAGGTTGGCCAAAGATTGAATTTTCTTCAGCGCAGATAAGCTAAAGATAAACTTTTAAAGGAGTGATGGCAATGGCAGAGGAGCCTGAAGTCAAAGTCGTAGATTTCGATGATGCTGCACTTTTTGATATCAACGGTCTGCGTTACGAACTATCATTGGAAAACAGTCATCTGATTCAGAAAGTTGATGAGCGATTGGCGAAGATTCCAGCCAAGAAATATGATATGAAAGTATTTACGATTACCGTGCCATATCTGTTTGAGGTGCCGGGACTAGACAAATACCTAGATGTTAATCTTTCAATCGACTGCCAGCCCTGGGACTATAAGCCGGATAGCTACTATGTAAGCACCAACTTAGGAATCGAATCAGCTAGACTGCGCGATAAGCGAGAGGATGAGCGCGTAGAGGATGAAAAAGTAGTTGTTTCGGGCGATTATGAAAAGCGTGAGGGTCTGAGCTATGCAATCAAGCAGAATGACAACTGGGTGGTGTATGGCGCGTATGACGTGGGTGACGATGATTATTTTGCACCCTATCATGAATGTGCAGAGTCAGCCAATGATTTATCCTAAGAAGGCAAAAGAACGCTAAAATAATATTTTAGCTGTGTTCTATATATCAAAATGATGGTGAATGTGTTACTATATGGTTAGACCTTTTGCAGGTCAAAACATATTCCCTAAAATAGAAACGTTTATTGTTTTTTCCAAGCAAGCGTCGGTTGGTTTGACCAGCTGGCGCTTTTTAATAGCCCTAATGTTATTTTTAGTATTATAATAATACGGAAAATAACATTTAAAGAAAGGTACGGAAGCATGTTAAAAACGATCAGTAAGATGCAGATGGTTGAGGAACGCTTGCGTCAAGAGTATGGAAATGACTTATTTCAACGCAAGAATATCAATGCAGCTGAGTATGGTACTACCGATGCTGAGATGACTACAATCTTAAACCGGCTGCGACAACAAAATAAGTTGGCCGACTTTGGCGTTTCGGGTTTGTATCAATTCGTTAAATGGAACAACGATTTAGGCTTCCCAATTGAAGATGTTGCAGGTCCTGAAGAGGTAGCGGATTTCCTATATCTTAAAGATGATAGTGGTTATTATTATGGAAATGATCTCTTGCTTTATATTGGTTTAAGTGATCAAATATCGCGAATGAAAACTATTGCTTCAAATAATGTTTGTAGGAAACAGTTTAAGAAAATTTGTAATGCTGATTTAATGGTTAAACCGGCAATTGCTAAGGTGACTGCCGAAAACAAACGATTTCTTCAAGCAGTTGATACAATTCTTACCCCAGGAATGTTATCAGTGGACGAATTTACGGCAGAAGATGTAGTTCGACAATTAGCCGAGTATGCTTTAAGTGATGGCTTTTCGATTGTTAAAGCTAAACAAATAATTTTTAGCCTACCACCAAAAGCTGTTAAATTACTTCTGATAAAGGGCTTTTATGATGAAATATTTAAGTGAAGAACCATTTTTTAAGCAATTGGTTAGGAAAACAGCCGGGTCTCTTGATATGTGGCCGGATGAAATAATAAAAGATTATTTTATGATGATGGCTTTGAAAGCCATTGTTGAGCAAGATCCTAATTTGGTGATGAAAGGAGGAACGTCACTTTCCAAGGCATATGGCATAATCAACCGTTTTTCTGAAGATATTGATATTGCAGTTACCTTAAAGGAAAAATATTCTTTATCTAAAAGTAAAATAAATAGGGATAAGTATCACAGTGTTTCAAAAGGATTGTCAGCTACAGGGTTAGATTTTGAAGCTGCAGATCAAAAATTTGGGATTAGCGAAAGGCGTAATATGAATGTTATCGCGCTTAGGTTGCCTATTAAACTTACTCAATTATCTTTGCTAGATTATGTAAAGATCGAAGAAGAAACATTTTCTCCTGCATTTCCAATAGAAAAAAGGCAAGTGCAATCATATTTAGGTGAGTTTCTTCAAGAGAAAACAAAGGAGTATAATAAAGTATTTAAAAATTATCCAGAATTAAATAGTTTTTCAGTTTTAGTGCAACGTCCTGAACGTACCATGATTGATAAGCTCATGACGATAGCGGATAACTATCTTAAAGAACGCCTTTATCCAACAGATAAAAAGTCGCCAGCGCGTAGTAGAGATTTTTACGATATTGTGAAAATTAACGAATACCTTAATAAAAATAACTATGATTGGTCTAAATTTCCAAAGCTTTTTACTGCAGTGCGCAAGGAAAGATATTTAGGCGATCAAAAAACAGCATTTTCATCTAATCCTAAATATAATATTGGAAACTTGATTGAATTAGCATTACAGAACAAAAAAACGGAATATGCTGAAGATTTTGCACGAAATACGGTTGGTTTAATGGGCAAAAGTGAGTCATTACTTTCATTTGATAGTCTATTGAATCAACTTTCTTCTATAATTAGGCAACCAAGTTGGCAAATATTATGGCAAACAACACAACAAATTCCACATCAGCAAAGAAAGCCTCGAGAACGATAAATCGTATTATTGTTATTATTGACAATGATTTATTCCAAGAAGGCTATTCCCTAATCCCAAATAGAAATGTTTATTGTTTTTTCCAAGCAAGCGTCGGTTGGTTTGACCAGCTGGCGCTTTTTAATGCTCTGGTAGATAAAAAGCGATTTAGCTAGGCCTGGCCAAAGATTGAATTTGGCCGACTCATCTTATCGTAGATATAAATAAAACTATGATGAGGTGACTAAAGATGGCTGAAGAATTGACTAATCCATTGACCAGTCTGCTGAAGAAAAAATACGGCATTGCTGCACCAAGCAATGTGCTACGCTTTACCGACAAAGACACGCTCTTTACGGCCTGGCGCAAGACAGCGCAGTTTATCTACAAGAACGGGGAATGGTCAGATCAGGACTTTCAAAATTCGGTTAAGCTCGAATATGATGGTTCAAGAAAGTTTGAAAACATTGATTCTGTTGAACCTGCTGATGACAGCGAGGAATTAAACCGAGTTAAGTATGTAGTAGCAGAACGTACTAAGGGAAAATCTACCGTTGATGATTTGAAAATGTATTTGGTTAAAGGAACTGCAAAGGATGGCAAGCCATATTCAGAATACTTTGCAATGGATCAGACAAACCATCTGACATCTCATCAGGGGGAAAGCTATCATTTCACTAATCATCCAGTAGTGAAAAGAAGTTGGAAGCTGGGTAATGCCAACTTAACGATCGGCTATGCCAAGCTTAAGGCTGACGTTTTAGCCGAGTTTGGCAAGAACAAGGACTACTCGCCTGAAGAAAAATCCGAAATCCTGCCTGTGCTTGAAAAGAAGCTTGGCCTTTTAGAGCATTCGGCATTTAGAAAATACAATCACTATTACTTTGAGATGGAAGAATACGGCAACTGGACGCCTGATGAATTCCTTGCCAAAACGCAGCCAGATCCACGCCATGCCGATGATAAAGATAGTGACAAATTCCGCATCTACGTGCAGAACACCAAACTTGGGACCGTTACGCACACGATCAGAGAGAGCGACTATCAGGCAGCACGAAAATCAAACCTGGCTTTGAAGTTTCTGCACGACTACTTGGCAGATACGTATAACCTGGTCATTGAACAGCACTTTGAGCGCGATCTTGACAAACAGACGCACGCTCGCGCCTGGGAGCAGAAGAAGCAGATCAACAAAGAGACCCGCGCGATGATGGATAAAACGCAGCTGAAGCAGTATTTCAAGGCCGTTGAGCTGGATAACGACGTAGACCTTGATCTGTATAAGCAGCTTTCACCGGAAATGATGCGCCTGCTGAAGATTATGCCGGCTGGGGATCAAAAACCGATTCTGCGCCTCCGCAAGCTGGGCAACTACAAAGCAAAAGGCATGTATGTACCCAGCAAGAATACACTGGTCGTTGATTTCCGGCGGCCAGGCGAGATCTATCAGAATATGGCTGATGGGACGGGAACGGCCGGCTATACCTCGTTTGTCCATGAGTATGGCCACTACCTGGATCGGCATTTGACGGCTGATGATAAGCCGCTGTCAATTCAGCCGGAATTTCGCAAGATTCTGCAAGCTTATCAGAGAAATTTCGACGTCAAGACCAAGAGAACCCCACTGGAAAAGCATGCCGGTTACTTTAAAACGCCGACTGAGATTTTCGCCCGGGCTTTTGAGATTTACGTCAAGCAGGCAGGCCTTAAGTCCAACCTGATTGCCGATTCATATCATAGTCTGGAGTATCGGTGCATTGACCTGCCAATCTATCAAGATCTGAAAGCCTATTTTGACAAGCTGCCCGGCTTTGAGAACCTGGCTAAGGATCTGAATCAGGATCTGTCAGTGGCCAAAGAACAGACGCAGCCAAAAGAACCAACAAAAACGGGTGAACGTCAACCAGAGCCTGGTACGGCTGAACCAAAAGTCGACGCGCAGGAGAAACCTGCTGAAAAGCCGGCTGCACAACGAGAGTCAGGCCAAAGCAAGCCAAAGGAAGCGATTAAGCCTCAAGAGAAGTTTCTGCCCAGCGATGATCGGCAGAATACGCCGGAGTTGGCGGACTATCAAGAGCTGAAGAATTTTGCGGTCGATATCCTTGATAAATGGACGCAGACGCCAGAACGGCTGGAGAAGCTCATTGATGCCACGGGATCACGGCTGCTGGAAAACAATCCGAACCGCGTGATCGAGTTTGACCAGTGGCAGACCAAACGCCTGCCGCGCTTGGTATCAAAACAGAATCTGCAGATGATGGAAGTTGATCCAGCTAAATATAAAGTTGCATCAATTCGCGGATTTGAGTCGCTGACGCTGCATAAATGGCAATCAAGTGAACTCTATGATCTGGATGCGCTGCTCAATCAGGCTGATCATAATGGGCCTGACTATAAGCAGCTGCAGAAGCTTGAAAAAATGACCAGCGAAAAGGAATATGACCGAATGGCAGCCAACGTGCTGAGTCAAAAGTTGGAACAGAGCGGGATTCCGGATCCTGATGATCAGACACTGAAGCCGGTCGTACGCCTGGTTGCGCATATTACGCGCCATGAGCTGAACGATGCGCTGACGGAAGGCAAAAAAGATTCCACTCTCTTCTTCCGTGCCGAACGTGAGCTGCTGAAAAAGACGCCGGCAGAAAAATTAAAGGGACTGTATTTATCCTCGACAAAATCCACGCAGACGTTTTACAATCAGATTGCTAAACCGAAACAGCAAGAACTCGCGCCAACGCGATCTTTTGCAAAGCCAAAGCGAAAAGAGAGGTAAGTTAAATGAATACGCCTGTAAACACGCCTTCACTGGATCTGGTATCAATCGAAGCCATCAACGGCAGCATTGCAACGGTCCAGATCATCGGACTGGACAACAAGTTTGACGCCATCATTCCCGATGGTGCTGACGTTAAGGTCGGCGAGATCTACAGCATTGCCATGGACTACAAGCATCTGATTGCTGGCGACAACATTCCGGACGAGGAAGTTGACAAGTTTGAACGTTTGCAGAAAATGGCGGAGGAAGCAAAACATAACAAAGATTAAAAAATCTAATGGAAGGGAATAGTATTAATGGATTAATGTATAATAATTGGGTAAAATAATACTTAAAATATTAGGAAGGAGTTCTCGATATGCTAAATACAATTAGTGATATTATAGGATTCGTGAGCTCTATCTTTGGTATAATTAGTGGTTTGTATTTTGTATACAAGTATTTCTATGATCGTAAGATAAGATTTTACCTATGGGTTCATAAAATCTTCTCCGGAAGAAGAGAAGTTCACTTTAAATTGTCTTATTCATTTAATTGTACAGATAAGAACTTATTTGAAACCTTTGAAGAAGTAGCTAAGTCATTGAATTATACAAAAGAGATAAATCTAAAAAATCAAAAAATGTATAACTTTGATGGAGTATTAATTGATATTCTTCAAGGTGAAATTATTGATGATGGAATGGATGATAGAAATGTTTTTGTTAAGGTAGTTAATGCTGGAGTAACGTTACGAACAGCAGAAAACATTATTTCTATGTTTGGTAAGCTTACATTAGGCCTTTCACAAAACCTAGAATTAGAGGACCAAATGTATAATTTTCAAATGATCTATCCTGAAAATAAGAATCCTTTTGTTGGCATGAAGTTAAAACTAATGTCTGGCGATAATTTATTAGCATTCAATGCAAAAATAAATGCTAATAAATTAGTGAAAGGAGTAGGTCATAATAGCCCACAGATTGATATTTACAAGGAAGAAGTTAGTGTAAATGATGAAAATTATGTAGATTTTAGTAATATAGCTAAAGCTTTATTAGCTGCGTAATGTGGGGGATTAACGAATGCAATCAATTTCAGTTTTTAACTGTCAATCAGAATTTGATATTAAGGAATTGAAAAATGTTCATAGTGATCATCAGGAAAAAGTAAATGGTCAAAACGAAAAATTAACCACTAACTTATATGTTAATGAAGATATAAATATTGATCAAAATACTGTTTATAAAAAATGCATTGTTTCTATGGACGAAGTTATTAAGATGAAAGCACGGGTATTCGGTAAAAACGTAAACGAAGTGATCGTGCAGAATTCGTATGATATATATATTAATGAAAGCACGGGGGCTTTATCCTGCCTAGCTAATAAAAACAGTGCTGATCAGATTCAAAAATTCCTTTCGGATGAATTGGATATAAAATATGACCGAAAGATATTTGATCTTAATAATATTATGAGTTCTGCCCATGACGTTAAACGAGCACAATTTAGAAAATTAACTATACAAACCTTAAGTGGAAGCGCAATTAGCGGAAACCAAGTGAATTCGACGGCTATATATAATACTATGAATCAAGCTGGCGATTTATCTACAATCGTTGTAGTGTATCCTTTTAATAATAGAGATATTAACTTTTCAGTATCATCAACTGGATCTATAGTATTATTTTCAACTTTAGATGATAATGAAATCACAGACTTTATACTTAATTTAGAACAAATATAATTAATTAAAAGATAGAAAAGCACTTTCCATGATATTTGGAAAGTGCTTTTTTAGTCAATGTCAAAAAGAAGCTTGTACAAGTTGATTATATCTTGCAACTCAGACTTATCGATTTTTTCAATAACGTCTTTTTTGGAAATTCCCCTTGCATTAAGGTCTAAGGACTTTGTCTGATCAAGCAATACTTGGCCTCGCACGTTGTTGGTAGTTTTTAATCGATGATACATTGGAAAAGACCGCTTTGTGCTACTAATAGGAGCTACAATTGTCATATTACTTGTTTTAGCAACGAGATCATTGCTTAATGCAATTGCAGGTCGCCGATTTTTTTGTTCATGGCCGCGACTTGGATTAAAATCAACAAAAAAGATATCCCCTTGGTTTACCATTGTAATTCTTCTCCTTGTGGTTCACCCCAGTCTAATTCGTGATCGCGAATACCGTCATCTTTCCAGTTTGCAAATAACTCATGGATACTGGATGGTTTATCTTTAACTGGTTGTAAAACTAAAGAACCATCTTTAACAGATACGTTAAATTCTTGGTTATCTTTTAAATTTAGTTGTTCAATGAGAGATTTTGGAATCCTGGTTGCTTGAGAATTGCCCCATTTGGATAAGTGGGTACGTTCTTTTAATGCTGGCATAGTATGTCACCTCTTCTTAATATTTTCTATAGTATATCCTAAGTTTATACATAAATCAAATGTTAACGTTCTGATTGGTCACTGTTAAAATAGTAGAATGTTAGGACTAGCTCAATGTCATTAAGTTAAGGGGTTGAAAATCAGCTGGATGGCTGATCTTTTTTACTTGTGTAAAATAGTTTATACTATAAACATAAAATGTAAAGAATATTACAAATACGAAAGAGGGGGTACCCATGAGTAGTTTGACAATGACGCAGAAAGCCGAGTGGGTTTTGGATAAGGCCCGCAAAAAGTCAGGAGCGGCGTTCCAAATATCCAAGATATCAAAAATGACGGGCATTTCACGGCCGATGATCTATAAGTATATGGCCGATCCAGTATTGTTGACGGAACGATCAGCAGAACAGCTGTCGTACTATTACGATGAACTGCATAAGTCGATTGCTGGGCAGATGCTGCAGGTGCAGATTGCTCGGCAGCGGTTTAAGGATACGCAGGCCCGAATGGTTAACATGATCAAGGATGCCAAAGCTGAGACGCAGCTGGACTCCTACACGGAACAGGTTACGGACGTGTTGATCATGCTGCTGCAGAAAAAAGATTCCGAACTCCTGCACGTCTTGATGGAATATCTTGGTGATGACGAATAAATCATAATAAAAAATCGTGTTAAATTATTTACATTTATTATTTTAGATGTATAATGTGATTGTCGAATAGAAATATCACATATCGCTTTAGTCAAAGAACAAGAATCGAGGAGTTACATATGGGGAATAAAAAAATCGCTTTGACCGCAGGGGCCGGATTGGCTGCCTTGGCTGCAGGAGCTGTTACTACTACGCAAACCGTTAGTGCTGATACCGTTGCCAGTGCTGCCGTTGAGCAAAATGCTGCCGTTACTACGCCGGATCAAAAGGCGCAGGCGGCTGTTGATCAAGCTCAAGGTAAAGTTGATACTGCTAGTCAAGCAGCCAGTGATGCCAACAAGGTGCTGACTGATGCACAAAACGTTAACAGTCAAGCCCAATCTGCCGTTAACGATCAACAGCAGATCGTCAACCAAGATCAGCAAAACGTCAACAACGCGCAATCAGCGGCTGACCAAGCTCAAAATGCTGTCAGCGATGCGCAGAAGTTAGCTGATGAGGCAACGCCAGATAACATTGAAAAAGCACAATCTGCTGTTAACGATCAACAACAAACGCTGACTGATGATCAGCAGAAGGTTGCTGACGCTCAGAATAATCAAAGTAAAGCACAAGCTAACGTAGATTCCGCACAGAAGGACGTTGATGACGCACAAGCCAAGACTGATGCTCAGCAAAAGGTAACGGATTCCGCAGCTGACAATCTGAAGAACGCGCAAGATATCTTACACAACAGCGACTCGGGCAAAGCTCAGAAAGCCGTTGACGATGCCAACGCAAAAGTTGCTCAGGATCAAGCCAACATTACAAAGCAAAACGGCACGATTGCTAATGATCAGAATAAGATCAGTGATGCGACTCAGGCCGTATCTGATGCGCAAAACGCAAAGACGACGGCTGACAACAAACTGACTGATGCGCAAAATGTACAAGCTTCAGCTCAAACCAAGACCGATACCGCACAAAAAACGGTTGATGACGCACAAGCCAAGGCAGACGCTCAGCAAAAGGTAACGGATTCTGCGGCTGACAATCTGAAAAACGCGCAAGATATCTTAAATAACTCGGCAACGGCTAAAGCTAACGCCGATCAAGCACTGGCTGATGCTAAGCAGAAGGCTGATGAAGCCCAAGCCAATGTTAACGGCAAGTCCGTTGCGGAAGCTGACGCGGCTACGGCTAAGGCCAATGCGGATGGTGCTCTGACTGACGCGCAAAACGCAAAGACGACGGCTGACACCAAACTGACTGATGCTCAAAATGCCCAAACTTCGGCCCAAGCCAATGCGGATACAGCCAGCCAAACGCAAAAGACGGCGCAAAATGCCTATGATGCTACCAACAGCAAGCTGAGCGACGTCCAAGACAAGCTGGACAATCTGAACACTATTACGGTGTCTGATGAGTATGTTCAGGCGCTGAAAGCTTTCTTTAATAATCAAAATGCTACAACGAGTCAAGCTGTAAAAGATGCTGCTGAAAAACTTATTTCTGAGAATCAGTACAAGTCTAACAAGGCCGATCAGCAGACTCAGGTCACTTTTGGACCAGATCAGCCACTGTCAGCTGACGTAGAACTTGAGTTGACTCAATTTGTTGCAGAATTGTTGAATCCAATTCGTGCTAAATTTGGAATGATTCCATTAACGATTAATCAAGGTAGCTTAGATTTTACTAAAGCTATTTCCCAGGGATACGATTCAAAAGGTTGGAGTATTTTTGAAAAAGGCTGGCATGATACGAAAACAATTAATGAAGCAGCTGCAGATTTCGGTCTTGCTCACGGACAATTTAAGGACTATCTTCCGCAAATGTATGAGGATGCTCAAAGTGGTTACTTCATTAACGGCAATCCCGCTTCACCAATGACATTTACGAAAACCTTGGATGAATTGAAAAGCCAACTTTATGGGGCGGTTACAGATATGCTGTTCCAAGATGCTTCACAAACGATAACTGATGAATCAGCCAAAGATGACTGGGGTCATGCTGAAGGCGTAACTGGTTTAACAAAGTCAATTTCTAATCCTACAAGTGAAGCACTGGGTGTAATGATTGATTCCATGGGTCAGGTGCATATTATCAATGTTGTGAATGATGATGTGGTTGATAATGCAGGTAAGTATGCTCAAGAAATGAACAGCAAGTATACGGTTCCAGATCAGCTGACTGAACTGACCTCACAAAAACAGGCATTGACTGCTCAACTGGCTACGCAAAAAGCAACGCTTGATCAGGCTAATACAGACTTGTCCAGCGCCAATGTCTCGCTTGCAGCTGCCAAGAATGCTACGGCTAGTGCGCAAGCCGTTGCGGATGCCGCTCAGAAGAATGTTGCTAACAAACAGGCAGACGCTGATACGGCAGCTAAGAACCTGACGACGGCCCAAGCCGCTTTGAAACAGGCCCAAAACGATCTGACCAGTGCTAAGCAGGCTCAGGCTAATGCCCAGGCGAACGTTGATGCCTACTCTGCAGACGTTTCAACGAAGCAGGCCAATGTTGCCAAAGCAAAAACTCAGTACGACACTGAAAAAGCCGCACTGGACCAGGCTCAAGGCGAATTGGCTGACGCTAAACAGGCACTTGCTGATGCCCAAGCTGATTTGAGTGCTAAGAAGCAGGCAGTTGCTGATGCTCAAGTCAATGTGGCTGACGCACAAAAGACGGTTGAACAAAAGCAGAATGCACTTCAAGATGTCAATGACGTTTTGAAGACGGACCAGAATCAATTGACACAACTGCAGGCAACGCTCCAGGCGGACAACAATACGCTGGCTCAAGCTAAACAGAATCTGGCGCTCTACCAGGCCGATCTGGCAACCAAGCAGGCCAATGTTGCCAAAGCACAAGCTCAGTATGACACTGAAAAGGCCGCACTGAGCCAGGCTCAAAGCGAATTAGAAGCTAAGAAGCAAGCACTGGCCAACGCACAAGCTGATTTGAGTGCGAAAAAGCGGGCAGTAGCTGACGCACAAGCCCAAGTTGCAGCTGATCAAACTCAACTGAAGGTCTTACAGCAAAAAGTTGCTGATCTGCAGAATGCGCCAACGACTCTGGTCAAGGCGCAAACAACTTTGGCTGACGCTAAGAAGGCACTTGCTGATGCTGAACAGACACTGGCTGATGATCAGGCTAAGCTGGCCGAACTAAGCGCACAAGCTGATGCTACGCAAGCTCAGGTTGATGCCGCTCAAAAGGCCGTTGATGATGCACAAACGGCTTTGACGCAGGCTCAAAACGATTTGACCAGTGCCAAGCAGGCGCAAGCAGCTCAGCTTGAACAAGAAGCCGCAATCAAGCGTGCGGAAGCACAAGCTAAAGCTCAGGCACAAGCCAAGGCCAATGGCTACCGGATCGTCAATGGTCAAGTCGTTGACGCCAATGGCAACGCAGTAGCTGGCTGGACGGTTAAAGACGGTCAAGCATTTGATCCTGAGGACAATGCCATCTATCTGCCAACTGCGCAATTAACGCGTGAAGCTTACAAGGCACAACAAAAGAAGCGTGAGGCCGCAGCTAAGACCTTGCCGCAAACTGGTGACAATACGCGTGAAGCGGTTGCGCTGGCTGGCATGGGCTTGATTGCCGCTGTAGCTGGTGCTCTTGGTCTGCGGAAACGCGAAGACTAGACTAATTGAGACAATATCAAAAAGCTCTACAGACGTAGGGCTTTTTTGTGTTGCTCAAAAACTGGAATTTTTGACTACTAGCGGTTAAAATCGAGAGACGAAACTTATAATAGATCCTTAGGTGATCAGGGAGTTTAGGTAGTTGGCTAACGATACGTTGTAGTGATAGTCAACTGAGGAAGTTTTACGCGTTGGTGGTGTTGGAACTGGCGCTTTACCAACCGTCGTTCCTAATACGCCCAGATACCAATTGTAGAAGCGACTGTTAACCATGCTGTTTCCGGAAGTATCAGTCGCATGCTGCCAATCCAGCCCAGGTAAACTCCAACGCAGCTTTACCCCATTTTGAATGTTAGCAAAAACCGTTCCGCCATCTGTTAATAAATGATTGTACGTTAAATCAGTATTGTCTTCATAGGCCGTACCATCATCATGAATTGTAGAATCGGGATTGGTTGTTTGCTGATACAATTTACCATTACTAAGCACTTTTACTGCTTCTGTATGAGATGGTGCCCAGTCAAAATGGTTCATGGAGCTAAGGATCAGCCAGGCACTGT
>OGES01001618.1_pt1 | contig 17243 bp, 18 predicted proteins | sample 1570711 | NCBI WGS metagenome assembly OGES01 (sample SAMEA2582133, study PRJEB24529) | metagenome | biome: Human gut stool | place: China | collected 2011 | reverse complement strand
GCGTCCGTACAGCTCCGCGACCGTCCGCGCGCCGACCGGATACCCGCCCAGCAGTCCTAAAATGAGCGCGCTTGCGCCCGCGCCGCTCACGCCGAAGAGCGGGTACATGACGCCCGCCATCGCGCGGGAGAGCAGCCGCGGCACATCGCTCTGCACGAGCAGCGACGAGAGCACGAAGAACGGAAAGAGCGACGGCAGCACCGTTTGCAGGCACAGCGTCACGCCTTCCCGCGCCGCCGCCGCGCTCACGTCGGGGAAAAAGAGCAGCGCCGCGCCGAAAAATACCGGAAAAAGCAGCGCCGCCGCGCCGCGCAGTCTTGCCACAGCCTCGCCCCCCTTTCGGAAGAGCGTATGAGCGCCGTGTGAAAATTATCCGCGCAGCGAAGAAAAGAGAGCCGGCCAAACGGTCGGCTCTCCTGTGTCAGATTTCGTAGTCCGCGGCGACGCGGTCGATGCGGATGGACTTGCAGAGGGCGCTCACGGCCTTGTGCCGCGGATCGTCCTTATAGGTCTGCAGATCCTCCATCGATGCAAACTCGGAGACGAGCACGGCGTCGTAATTGTCCTTGCCGACGCAGCGCTTCACCTCGCAGCGCCTGAGCTGGGGAATGACCCCGAAAAGCCCCTGCAGTCCGGTGAGGAACTGTTCCTGCTCGCGCTCCGTCCCCTCGCGGAACTTCCACATCACGATATGGCGGATCATTTTGCGTTATAGACCTCGATGGCCTTCTTGAGGATATCCATGGCGCGCTCGATCTTCTCCGCTTCGAGAACGTAGGCCATGCGGACCTCGTTGAGCCCCTTGCCGGGCGTCGCGTACATCGGCGCGCCGGGAGCGAACATGACGGTCTCGCCGTTGTCGTTGAACTCCTCGAGCAGCCAGCGCTGGAAGGTGTCGGCATTGTCCACCGGCAGAGCCGCCATCAGGTAGAACGCGCCCTTCGGGCAGTCGAAGATGACGCCGGGGATCTCGCGCAGCTTGCGCACGAGCGTGTCACGGCGCTTCTTGTACTCGTCGCGCACGGCGGCAAAGTACTCGGGGCCGACGGTGTAGAGGTGCGCGGACGCGACCTGATCGAGCGTGGCCACGGAAAGGCGGGACTGGCAATACTTGAGCGCGTGGCCCAGCAGCTCCTTATTCTTGGTGATGAGGCAGCCGATGCGCGCGCCGCAGGCGGAAAAGCGCTTGGAAACGGTGTCGATGACGACGATGTTCTCCGGCGCCTCCTCGGCAAAGGAGCCGAAGGACTGCAGCGGCTCGCCGCCGTAGACGAACTCGCGGTACGCCTCATCGCCGATGAGGAACAGATCGTGCTTCTTGGCGAGGTCAACGAGCATCTTCATCTCGTCGTCCGTCAGCACCACGCCGGTGGGGTTGCCGGGGTTCGTGACCATGATGGCGCGGGTATGCTCATTGATGAGCGGCTCGATCTTCTCGCGCTCGGCGTAGTGATAGCCCTCCTCGGGGCAGGTCGGGATGGGCGTGATGGACGCGCCGCAGGTGCGCACCATGGTGTTGTAGTTGGGGTAGAACGGCTCGGGGATGAGGATCTCGTCGCCGTCGTCGAGGATGCACTGGAGCGTGATGGCAAGCGCCTCGCTGCCGCCGGTGGTGATGTAGATCTCGCTCTTATCGAAGTGCATATCGAGCTTATCGTAGTAGCCCTTGATGGCGTCGATCAGCTCGGGGATACCGGGGGAGGGAGCGTACTCGAGCACGGGCTGCTCGAACTTGCGGATGGCTTCAAAAAAGGCGGGAGGTGTCTGCACGTCGGGCTGGCCGATGTTCAGGTGATAGACCTTGATGCCGCGCGCCTTGGCCGCCACCGCATAGGGGTGGAACTTGCGCATCGGGGACTGGCCGCATTTTTCGACCTTGCTGGAAAACTTCATTGTCTTATGCTCCTTGTATGATAAAATAGTAGTTTTTAGAGCCCCTCTCCAAGGGCGGATGTTACACGGAAAGGGATACTGCGGATTGGTTAAAACCTCCTATACTCATCTCTGATGTGGACCTTAAGTCCTACACGGACGCAGTATACCGCAACGTTGAGTTATCTTACTGTCAAATTTGTAAAGCAGCCCTGCACAATGTGTGCAGGGCTGCTTCACAGAAGGAAGCTATAAAAGACTACGATATGCTATGTAATTACGTGTTGTCTTCATCGGTCAGAGGATATGTGCGCTTACTGGGAATCTGGCCGGTCTTCCAAACGAACTTGCCAGTAAAGCCATAGATAATCGCAATAATGGGGCACAGCCAGCAGAAGAAAGCATACGGCAGATACTCCAGTGTGCTCGTGCCAAGCGTACCAGCCATATAGGCGCCGCAAAGGCTCCACGGAATGAGGGGAGAGATGATCGTGCCGCTATCCTCCAACGTTCTGGAAAGCACCTGCGGAAGGAGGTTCTTCTTCTTGAACTCGGTGATGTACATACGTCCGCCAACCACGATGGCGAGCGTTTGACTGGCCGTAGCAGCCAGCAGGATCGTGCAGGTAACAATAGTGGTCGCAATGAGTCCGCCCGTAGTCTTTACCAAGGGATTCATCTTTTCAAGGAACGACGCGAGCAGACCGGTGCGCTCCATAATCGCGCCGTAGAGCATTCCGAGAATGCCGAGGGCTGCCGTCCAAAGCATGCTCTGCAGTCCGCCGCGGTTCATCAGCTTGTCGAACTCAGGAAGGCCGGAGTCGATGTGAACGCCGCTGTCCAGAATACCGAGGATGGAGCTCAGTGATTCGCCTTGGAAAACGATGGCAAGAATGATCGCAGTAAGCGCAGACACCAGCAGAGTCGGAATAGAAGGCGCCTTTTTGATTGCCATAACGATGACGACGGCCGCGGGAAGCAGCAGGAGGACGTTCATGCGATAGGTCTGCTCGATCGCTTGCAGCGTAGAGGTGACCAGCTCAGAGTTGACGCTGTCAGCAGAGTAGCGCAGTCCGAGGATCGCGTAAATGACAAGGCTGATCACAAAGGCAGGACCAGTCGTGTACATCATGGATCGAATGTGGTCGAAAAGGTCTCCTTCGGCAACCGCCGGAGCAAGGTTGGTCGTGTCAGACATGGGCGACATTTTGTCACCAAGATATGCGCCGGAAACGATCGCGCCAGCCGTCATCGCAGGATTCACGCCGAGACCCGCGCCAATACCGACAAGAGCGATACCAACGGTTCCAGCGACAGACCATGAGCTGCCGATTGCAACACAGACGATGGCACAAATCAAGCAGGCAGTGACCAAGAAGAACTTCGGATTGATAATGGTCAATCCCCAGTGAATGATCATCGGAACCGTGCCACACGCAATCCATGCAGCGATCATCACGCCGACGAGCATCATGATAATGGTCGGCTGAATGCAGATTTTTCCGCCATAGTCGATTGCATCGGACAACGACGACCAGTCATGCCCATTGTTGAGCCACGCGACCAGCAGCGTCACGGCGATGGAAATCATCAGGTTGACATGAATCGGTATGTTAAGCCAAAGTAGGGAGCATACCATAGAGATAAGCAGAAACGCGATGCAGAATAGTGCCCAGCCAAATGGCATCTTTTTGATTTCTTTGTTTTCCATAGTCTCTCTCCTTACAATTTCTTGTGTATAAGAAAATCAGAACAGATACTTATCTGCGACCTGCGCAATCCACTTCGCGTAGGCTTCGTAGCAAAGAACGCCCTCTTCCGGCGTTGCATCGGCGGGGTCGCCGATATAGCCGGGGCTGAGATCCTCCTGTACCGGCATAAACACGCCGACGGAGCCGCCGTAGTAGTACAGCCCACCCATCTTTACCGGCTTCTGATCCTCGGGAGGATAGTACGATTTTGCATCCTCGACATGAACCAGTTTGGGAACAGCAGCCATCACGCAGGCAGTCTCATCCTCTCCGCCGTGTCCCTGGTGCTCGGGATTCTTCAAAACGGTGGGCCAGAAGTCATTATGGGGCGGCACCCAATCGGGAACGACGCTCTTGATGCCAAAGCGATTGGCCAGATCCTTGGCAGCCACGTTCAGCGCGGAGTGGTTCTCCGAATGGTTGATGCAAAGGACAAAGCGATTAAAACCGCTTTCGTGGAGCGCAAGTACAAGATCTTCGACCATATCGATAAATGTGCGCTCATTCAAATAGCAGTTTCCGAAAAGATGCTCCCCCGAACGCTCAAACTTGTTTGTCTGAACGCCGAAAGGTACGGGGAATCCGGGGATCGTCTTGTGCCCCATCGCCAACAGTTCCTCATAAACACGGCGAATCAGCACATTGGCCTGATACCAGTCTGCTCCCAACGGCAGGTGCACACCGTGGTTTTCGATCGCACCAAAGGAAAGAATTACCGTATCGGTCTCCTTCATTGCTTCCTTCAGCTCAACTGCGGTCATTTCAACCAGCGACTTCGGGCCCTTTACTTCATACAACGTTTTCCAGTCCTGCATCATGGCTAATGTCCTCCTTTTAATTTTGTCTGATTTGTGCCAGAAAGCGTTTTACTTACGATTCATTTCTTCCAGATAAATGCCAATCGCGCGGCCATAGGAAATCTCTCTGCCGCAATCCGCAAGCGCACGTTCGATCGTGCCAAGAACAGCAACTTCATCATTGATGTCGATATTCCCCATATGGCCAAGGCGGAACATCCGCCCTGCGTACTGCGCCAGACCTCCGGCAACAATGATACCTTCATCATACAGCTTGCTGCGGAATGTCGTGTCGTCCAAGCCTTCGGGATAGATGAGGGTAGAAAGTGTGCAGGCGCGGTGTCCCTCTTCGGCAAGTTCGGTGAAACCGAGAGAGGAAACGGCCTTGCGCATGGCTTCGGCGTTCTTGACGTGCCTTGCATGACGCGCCTGATAGCCCTCTTCCTGAATGATGTGCGTAGCTTCTGCCAAAGCCCACACCAGATTGACTGCGGGCGTTGCGAAATACTTGGAGGGGTCTGTCATAATGGGAAGCCACTTTTCAAAGTCGACGTAGTATTCAGGAATCGTGCCAAGTGCCTTGCGCCGAGCAAGAGCCTTCTGACTTGCCCAAAGAATAAACATGCCAGGGCAAACGCCAAAGGCTTTTTGAGAGCCGGTAAAGAGAATGTCGATGTTCATGCCGTCAACATCGGCGTATTCTGCTCCGGTCGCAGCAACCCCATCGACAATATAGATGGTGTCGGGAAATTCGCGCATCATCTCTCCGATTTCCGCAATGGGGGCGAGTACTCCCGTAGCGGTATCTACATGAGTGACCGTCATCGCTGCATAGTGAGTGGAAGCGAGTTTCTCTCGAATCTGCTCTACCGGAACGATTTTGCCCCATTCCGCATGCAACACATCAACGATCAAACCCTTGCGCTCGGAGATCTCAGCAAAACGATCACCGAAATGCCCGTGGCTGACGACCAAAATACGATCTCCTCGCTGAGTAACATTCGCGATGGCCATCTCCATTGCGGTCGTTCCGGTTCCGGCCAGCGGGAAGGTCATCCCCGAGCAATTAAGGAGCAAGCCGAGATCGCCGATCAGCTTCTTATAATCTTTGACAAAGCGAGGATCGCCGAAGGCTTGCGTTTCGCGTCCCATTTGCTCCTGAATAGACCGGGCGACAGGAGTTGGACCCGGGATCATTACCATCTTTTCATTCAACACAATGACGCATCTCCCTTGAGTTTTTTAATAATAGTAAAATAGATTTACTATCTATAACAAAAAATACCACTTCCATTGTGCGTATGTCAAGTCCTCATTCGTGTAAATCAAAGAAAATATGTTAGATATTGACAAAATGTTCAAATATATTTAATATTATTAAAACATGAGTAGGAAGGAAGACAAAAACAATGGAAAAGAAAGAAACAAAGACCATTGCATCGGTAGAAAAGGCTGTTCTTATATTAGAAGCCATTGCTGAAAGCGATAGCGGCTTGAGTGTAACCGAGATTAGCGAAAAATTGCATTCAAGCCCCAGCGCGGCATATCACTTAATTAACACTCTGCGACAGTGCGAGATGCTGCAGCAAGATGAGCAGACAAAGAAATACAGTCTCGGGATTGGTATTTTCCGCCTGTATGCCTTCGCTCAGCGTCAGAACACACTGGCAAGTATTGCGCAGCCTTACCTTGACGAATTGAGTCAGACCTGCGGCGAAACAAGCAATCTTTTGGTTCTTCAAAATTTGCAGTCAATCTATGTGGCGCAAAGTGAGAGTAATCATATTATTAAGATGTTTACCCAGATTGGAGCACGTGTCCCGTATTACTGTACAGGCGGTGGAAAGGTGATCCTTGCTTACATGCCGGAAGCGACGCAGAAATTCTATCTTCGCGAAACTCGTTTCATTCCTTTTACGCCTAACACGATCATCAACGCAAAAGAACTTTCTGAAGAGCTTGCCGCTATCCGCGTACGCGGCTACGGCTTTGATAGCGGCGAACGCGAGGAGGGCGTTATTTGCATTGCCGCGCCGGTTTTTAATGCAACAGGTCTCCCAATTGCCGCCGTAAGCATCTCCGGACCGGACTATCGCTTCAATCAAAAAGAGCGGAAGATACTGTCACAACGAGTCGTCAGCACCTCCCAGCAGATTTCCCTTCGTTTTGGCTGGCGGGATGTTTGAGGAAATTCCTGTCAGGTTAAAAATGCGGATAAAGACATACCAACGGTAAGGGCAGCATGCACAAGCTCCGTTTTTTCCAGAGCGGCCACTGCCGCACTGGCTGTCTGTTTGGAATAGCACCAACTCTCACAAAAGGCATTCTGGCACAGCACATCTTCCGTTTCACAGATGGCATACAGAAGCCAGAATTGTGCGTCCGGCAGTCCGCTCCGCTTTGCGCACAGATGATAAATCTCGTCCTGCTGTGTAGCCAGCTGATTCCATTTTTTCAGTTCCTGATCCATCTTTCAATCCGCCGCCTTTATTCCAAAATTTGCAGGATTTCATCCCGCGATTTTCTCTGGTAATGGCGAGGAGAGGGCTCGCTGTCCGCAGCCGCATACCCAACAGGGAATAATGCGATCAATTCATAGTCTCGCATTTCCGGATAAAGCTGTTTCAAGCGAGGGGAGTCAAAATGTCCCACCCAGGTGGTGGCCAGGCCAAGATCATAAATCCGCAGCATCATATAGGTAGCTGCAATGCTAGCGTCTACATCCGCAAAATTTCGGTCATCGAAAGCCCTGACCCAGGCTTCTTCCGTGCGATACCCTACCACCAGAAAAGTATCCGCGCCAAAGGTACAGGGGGAAACCTGCTCCAACTGCTGTTTTGCCTCTGCGGAACGCAGCCAGAAAATTTTGAACGGCTGCTTATTGACAGCAGTGGGAGCTTGATTTGCAGCCTCCACGATCTGCATGATCAGATCCAGTTCAACCTTCCTGTCTGAAAACTGGCGGCAGGAGTAGCGGTTCTCTGCTAATTTTTGAAATTCCATTTTAAAACCTCCTGTGTGTTACTCTTTCGCGATTGATTCAAATGTTGCCCCAATGTATGGAGCAGAGCGTTGGGAGATACCTCAAGCAAAAGCCCGATTTTCCCTCCGGACAGATAGATGTTTTCCCAATTCAGAGCGCTGCGCTCCACAATCATCGGCAACTGAGTTTTCATACCAAATGGAGAACAGCCGCCATGTGTGTAGCCTGTCAGTGATTGAAAGATATCCGGCTCCACAATTTGCAGATTTTTGATGTCTACAAGAGAGGCGGCCCTTTTCAGATCCAGCTCTTTTCTGCGGGTAAGCAAAATACATAGTAACCGCCTTTGCGGTCAGATGTGACCAATGTCTTGAACAAACGATCGGTTTCATCACCAAAGTGGAAATAGGCCGCCACATCTTTTGCAGCAATCGGCCCGCTTTTTGGATATTCCATTGCAGAATGTGAGATATCATTTTGCTTCAGGAATGCAATTGCTGCGGTTTCTATTCTTAAGTTCCTCCCTTCAATACAAGTAGTCCGATATTTGGCTATTTCATTATGGTCAAATATCGGACCACTTGTCAAGAGGGAACCAATCAAACCGTATATTTGTGCAAGAGTCCGGTTTGATATGTGCTACCGTATATGCTATGATATATCCAGAAAGTAAAAAACACGGCAGTACAAAGGAGTTGCAGCTCCTTTGCACCTGCGCAGGTGATGACACCACCTACACAACGGGATTCCCCGCACCGATAGGGACAGTATACCCTTTTTCGGCGGGCGGGGCAAGAGGAATGTTGTAAGATCCTCCCGCACGATGTAGGGCAATGACCTGCACCGTGCGTTTTGTTTTCAAAAAACATTTTTCAGGAGGAACAAATTATGCGCGAAACCATCATTCGAAAGACCAACAACGCCCCCGACGGCGGAGAACTCTTCGCGGGCATCTCCGGCAACTTCGAGGAATTCGGCCAGACCCTCTGCGAACTGACCGACAACTCCATCTCCAATTTTCTCGCCCATCATATCCGGGGGCACATCGAAATCACGCTGACGAACCATGGCACTTATGTGGATGTTTCAGTTCGTGATAACGGCACCGGCATTGAGAACGTGGATGCCGCCCTCACCATTGCCGCCCGTTCCTGCGCCGAGTCCGCCCTGAACGAGCACGGCATGGGTCTCAAGCACGCGCTGGCGTCCATCAACGCCGGGGCGGATCAGCATTGGAGCATCCAGACCCGGACGGCGGAGGACGCCGCCCACGACCGCTACCAGCTGGTGGAAAGCCCCTACAGCATCGGTATGCCCATGTATCTTGTCCCCGGCGGCGGGGACATCGTGGGCGAGACCGGCACGGTGGTGCAGGTTCGCTGCCCCATGCATAAGTTTCTGACCCTCAAGCCCGTCTCCAAAAAGAATGCCCCCACCTTCGCGCAGGTGGCGTCTTACCTGCAGGAGACGCTGCGTTACACCTACGCTAACCTGCTGCGGGACGGGGTCTTCTCCATTTGTCTCACCGCCGTGGACGAGGACGGCGTTTCCAATAGCGTGGAGATCGCCGACGCACTGGAACCCAAGTGGAAGGGTGAGTGCGCCGAGCTGCCTCCGGTGGAAACCGACCTGGGCTACGGCCGCGTGACCATCTGCTGCCGCTACGGCAGCATCTGCCGCAGCAAAAAGAACGCCTTCTATTACAAGGGCAACATGGCGTCCAGTGGCGCGGAGATCCGGATCAACGGCCGTGTCATCCAGCATGGACTGTGCAGCGAGATCTGGGAGATGGCCCTGCACCCCAACCAGAACCGTTTCATCGCCCAGGTCGACATTCTCTGCGATCAGTCGGCAGCGCTGCCCAATACCAAGTCAGCGAAAAACGGCCTGCGTGAGGATGATGAGAAGGTGGCGGCGCTGTTCAGCTGGATTCGCGCCAATATCCCCGAGCCGGTCAAGGAGGAGGGGCGGGAGCAGAGGCTGGTGCGTCTGCTTGCGGAGAAAAAGGCGGCGGAACCGGGCGTTCTGCGGGTCTCTACGGAGAAGAACCTGTATCAGTGCCTGAACCTGAAAATCAAGTCGGACCTCTTCGTCAGCAGCACGGAGGGCATCACGTTGTACGAAGCGAAGGCAGGCGGCAGCAAGGCGGAGGATCTGTATCAGCTGCGGATGTATCACGACGGCTGCATCGCGGACGGTATGGAGGTGCGGGAGGCCGTGCTCATCGCCCAGCGCCACCCTGACACGGTGAGGGCGCTGCTGGCAGAGCTGAACAGCCAGAAGGACAAGAAAGGCCGCCCCTACCACTTCTTGTTGACTACATGGGATGAGGAGGGTATCGTCCTCCCACCCGACGCGGCGTAAGTCATAGAACCCGCACAGGGAGCCGGACTATTCCGGCTCCCTATCTGCCTGTCGTCACCGCAGGCTGCTGCCAAGAATGGGGAGAACTAAGAGAAAATTTCTTCCACAAAACATTTTTTTAGGGGAATTAGGGCAAAATGACTGACGCGTATCTCCTGTTAAAGTCTTAGGAAACCCCGTTTCGCTAAGAATAAAAGTAGAGACATCTAAAATCAAAATGGAATTGCATTACAGTTGTTGTGTGGTATAATTGTAGCGTGGATAACTGGATAGAACCGCGTTGACGCGCACAAGTAAAAATCAGCCAGCCTTCGAGGGCTGGCTTTTTTGCTGCGCATTTATATCTTACCCAATGGCACTTGCTGTTTTCGAAAACGAAAATGGTGGGTGTCTTTTTTTGTTTCCTAAAAAGGAGGATCCAATGAGTATATTTGAGGCGGACAAGCAGAGCTTGATCATACGACAGGTAGCAGAGATGTATGGCATTCGGGCTGACTGCCATGGTATGGCAGTCAGCCTATTACATAGACAGAAGCACAGAAGCAAGCCCCATATCCGAGATCCTACAGAGTTTCTATAAGAAAAAGCTGGTACGGGTGGGACTGCTTGTCCACATCCGCAAAAATACACTTATGCCGTTTTATAAGGAGGATCCTATGGATAACAACCTAAAAACTGTGGATGCAGAGACTCTGCAGTCCACACCGATGGCACAGATATTGTACATCCTGGAGGGCCTCATCCCTCAGGGTGTCATTATTCTCAGTGGTGCCAGCAAAGCCGGCAAAAGCTGGCTGGTGCTGTGGCTCGCACTGATGGTAGCGCAGGGCCTTCCCGTGTGGGGGCTGCCGACACTGCGTTGCGATGTGCTATATCTGAGTCTTGAGGACACACCCCGGCGGCTCCAAAACAGACTCTATAACCTTACCGATACTGCCCCAGACAATCTGTATTTTGCCGTGACCTCTGGGCTGATCGGCAGTGGGCTGGAGGAGCAACTTATCGCCTTTTTATCCTGCCATCCCAACACCAAGCTGATTATTATAGATACCTTGCAAAAGGTGCGAGACTCCAGAGGTGGCACCGGAAAGGCGGGAATGTACGGCAACGATTACGATGACATTTCCTCTATCAAGCGTATTGCCGATGACTATAACATCGCCATTCTGCTTGTACATCATCTCCGAAAGCTGAAGGACAGCGAGGACCCATTTAACAATATAAGCGGCTCTACGGGCATCATCGGAGCTGCGGACACCAACTATGTCCTGCACCGCAAGCGCGATAGCAACACTGCCACTCTGCTGGTCAGTGGGCGGGACGTGGAGTACCAAGAGCTGACCTTGCAGTTTAACGACCTCATCTGGGAGTTGGTGGAGCGCAAGAACAGCGAGGACATTCACAAGGCGGAGCTGCCGCAATTCCTGTTCCAGGTGCTGGATTTTATGCGGAGCCGCTCCGAGTGGGTAGGCACGGCCACAGAGCTGCTGGCCGCAATGGGAGAGCAGGAGGTCACCTCAAACATGGTTACCAAATACCTCGGCCAGTTCGCTCGCGACGTGCTGGAGCCAGTGGGCATCGTGTATCGCACCAAACGCACCGGCAAAAGCCGGCTCATCAAGTTGATACACTGTGACAGCAATGACGCAAATGACACCAAGATCACTATATATTGAGATCGCCGTCACAGCCGTCATTGCTGTCACACACCAGGGGGCCGGAGAGATCCGGCTCCCTGATTTTCTGTCCCGCCTTCATCAAGACCGAGTTGTGGAGCAGTCGGCGCCGCCATCGGCGAGCAGGTAGTTGTCAACCGTCACGTCGCAGCGCCAATGGCTCAGGTGGAAAACGGATACCGCCATAACAGCCAGTCGGTCGTACACAACGGGGAGACCGTTTTGCTCTGCTTTGGTACGGTTTTTGCCGCGTACTTTGTATTCGCCGCGAACGCGACGCTCATCCCACTCCCAATCATATTTCTTCTTCGAGTTTGGAGGCGGCGTACCGCGATACATCTCCCAACGCAGTTCGATCTCCTTGGTCAGTTGTGCGCGATAGTCCGGGTCGGATCGCAGCTTGTCGCTGTAGTACCGGTAAGCTCGCTTAGCAACGGTGGCGCGGATGGCATGCAGGTCGATTTTATTCTCCATCTCCTTCTTCAAGAACACAAAGCGGTCTTCGGCGCCTGCGGGAAAATAGGACTTCACGAATTCCACATCATCCGGCAGGATCCGCTGGAGCTGATACTTTCCTCCCTTGCCCTTCCGGACCTCTACACAGGGATACCCGGACTCGTCCTCAACAAAATTCCCGCACCGCAGGGCTTGATACTCATGGCGGCGGATGCCGACACACATCGCAAAATCATACAGGCGTGGGTAAGCTTCCCGTCCGGCGTCAGCGCGCTGATCAACAGGTTTTTCCCCTCTGCTGCGCACAGCGTCATAGCAGTGACGCTCCGGCTTATGGATCTGCTCCATGGGGATATCCCACACATAGCAGCAAGCTGCGATGTACGTGTGGATCGTAGCCGGACGGCGCCCTTTCTCGCACAGATCATCCGCATAATCCTGGATGTGGTCTTTGAGCTCCTCAAATCTCCGGCATCCGTATTTCTTTTTGGCCCAATTCCCATACCTGATGGCGTGGGTCTTGTATTGTTCGATCGTGTTTTTGCTGGGGCCCGGTGCGCCTTTTTTGAATCCGGGGCATTTGCTCAGGATCTCATATTTAATACTGGACATTTTCTTTCCTCCGTTTTTCGTAATATCATAGTGACAGAGTTTATCCTGTCACTCCTCCGGCTGGTCCCGGCAGTTAACATCTAACCAGGCTATTTGACTCTGCATCTTGCGATACAGAGGGGCCTAATCCCATCTGCAATTCCCGTATTACCAGCAGGGATTCAGATCATGGCGAGGGGTCGGGTGGAAACCTTCACAGGTTATTTTCCCGCACTGAGGTACGTGAAAATAACCTGTTCACTGCTCCGCCGAAAAAGCGGTATCCTTCCCAAAAAAGCGGGAGGATGCGGATTCCGACATCAAAGCGGGTTTCCGAGCTGCAGCAATTATTTCTCCCATCGCTGCTGCCGCGAAGGGTATACCAATCTCACGGGTATACACGAGTTTCATCCTACAAGCCACATCGGCTTGCACACAGCCGTTTGGCGGACGCTGTGTTGAGCGCTGTATTATCCGTCACAGTCGCACGATAAGGGGGTGGTATGCCCAAACATATACTGGATCCATAGCCAATGGATCAGGCACCAATTTCCGATGGTGCGGGCGGGTCGGTTTAGCCGGCGCGTTGTTGGGGCAAGCTCCGGAGGCTATGGCTCCGATGTCATGCCGGAATTTGCAAATTCTCATTCGTCTATATAAAAAGGACGACAGAAGCATTTTCTCGATGCTCCTGTCGTCCTTGGATTGTCTTTACGCCCCGGAAAAGGGATGGTTTGGTTGCTCTATCGTGATTTTTTGCTTCCTCCGCAAACAGCGCAGGGGCCAAGCGTATTCTCCCTGAAGAAAAATGAAAAAAGCCGAGGGTGCTATGGAATCCATAGACAGCCTCGACACAATAGCAGATATAGATACAAACCGCCATGCAACGGTTGCTTGACACATGCCGCAGCACCATGGCTGCATGCAAAAGAGAAAACTTTCTATAATTAAGAATACCACAACACAGAACAAAATGCAAGGAAAAGTTGCGATGATCGGCCTGCTGCATTCCGGTAGCCTAAACGTGAAAGACAATTGCAACATGATCAAAAAGTCGAAAAACTTTTCCTTGACTTCAGTCTCACGATTCATTACACTAAATGTGTAAACAGTTTCTTTTTACTGCCGATCAGGCAATCAGTTTCTTCCTTTGCCGCTTAGCGGCTATGTTTCCGTCCTTTTTGTATCAAACAGGAGTATTGCGGATTTTTCTGCAATTCTCGCATACTTTTTATGTACATACCAAGCAAAACTGCACACATCATGCGAAGGCATCAGGAGACAATTTCCTGATGCCTTTTTGTATGCGGGAGCAACGCAATCAAGGAGAATAAACGCCCTCTTTCTGGAAAAAATATGGAATGTATTGGGGGTGATTTCATCTTGGATCAGAAAACTCCGGAGCGCAACATGCAGCATTATCTTTGGCTCAGTTATTTCAACCGCACTCTGCGTGATCAGGGAGTGATCACCATGGATGAATACCGGAAGATGAACCACCTGATTTGGACGAAGTATCCGGTTTCGCAAAAGGCGTAAATCATCAGAAAGAGCGCAAGACGAGGGAGAAGAATTCAGCGCAGTTCCGGGGGAACTGCGCTCCTTTTGTAAATATTTCCACAAGCTTGATTCACCATTGCGACAATGCTATAATAAACATGATAAAACGAATTTTATGAGAGGATGTACTTATGGATATCCACAATATTCGGCAGCTGCTGAAAACGAAAACCATCTTCGATATTCCTATGCGAGTGACCTTTTACGCTCGCGTGTCCAGCGAGAGCGACGAACAGCTCAATTCTCTGGGCAACCAAATTCAATACTACGAAAGCCTGATTCGAAAAAATACTAACTGGACCTATGTGGAGGGCTACATTGACGAGGGCTTGTCTGCCGCCACCACCAAAAAGCGCGAAAACTTCCACCGCATGGTAGAAGATGGCCGCGCTGGGCTCTTTGACCTCATCATTACCAAGGAGATCACCCGTTTCGCCCGTAACACCCTGGACTCCATCCAATACACCCGTGAACTGCTGAACGCAGGTGTCGGGGTGTTCTTCCAGAATGACAACATCAATACCTTGGACGAGGACAGCGAGCTGCGCTTGACCATCATGTCCGGCATCGCCCAAGACGAGCTGCGCAAGCTGTCCAGCCGCGTGAAGTTCGGACACCAGCAGGCCATCAAAAACAGTGTGGTGCTGGGCAACAGCCGCATCTTCGGCTACCGAAAGGACAACGGGCGGCTTGCGATCGACGAGGATGAGGCCCCCATGGTGCGGGAACTGTTTGAGTTGTACGCCTCGGGTCAGCACAGCATGAAGCAGATCGAAAATCTGTTTTGGAAACGGGGTTACCGCAACCACAACGGCAAGAAGATCGCCCACACCACCATGTCCGGTATGATTTCCAATCCCAAGTATAAGGGGTACTATGTGGGGAACAAGGTCAAAGTCATCGACCTGTTCACCAAGAAGCAGAAATTTTTGCCCCCGGAAGAGTGGGTCATGTTCAAGGATGAAACGGGCGAGATCGTCCCCGCCATCGTATCCGAGGCGCTGTGGGACAAGGCCAACGAGGTGCTGCGCAAGCGCAGCGAGGATGTGAAGGGCCGTCAAGGTATCTGCAACCACGCCAATCTTTTGACGGGCAAGCTGTTTTGTACGGACTGCGGCGCGGCTTATTACCGCCGGGAATCCAAGGACAAGCAGGGGAACAAAAACAGCAAGTGGGTGTGCAGCAACAAAATCAAAAGCGGGTCGGGCGCCTGCGCCTCTTTCCCCATCTACGAGGAAGAATTAAAGCCGCTTTTGCTGGAGGTTTTCCGGGAGACGGAGGACGATGCCGAGGCCATGGTTGACGAGTACATGGAAATGTACAAATCTCTGGACCGGGACGGCGACCTGGAGCGGCAGATCACAGCTCTGGAGCAGAAAATTACGACCGTTGAAAAGAAAAAGCAGAAACTGCTGACCTATAATGCCCTCGGCGAACTGTCGGACAAAGACTTTCTCTCCATGAACAAGCAGTGCGCCAAGGAACTGGATGAGGCACAGCAGGAGCTGATGGAGCTGACCCAGCAGCGTGACTCCGCATCTGACTACAAAAAGCAGATCGAGACCATCCGAAGGGTCCTGAAAAACGCGGAGCGGGATGCGGTCAAGGGACTGATCGACAAGGAATTTGTTGAGAAGTATATCGACAAAATCTTTGTCACGCCCGATGCTGACGGCTCAATGTCCCTGCAAATCAAGATCTTTACGGGGAAAACAACCGAAAAAGTACTTCAGCATCTCAGAAGTCGTACGGGTCACACGGTCAAGAAGATGATCGAGAGCTACGAGAAGAGCCTGTAAGCTCCTCTTATGGCAAAGAAGGAAGTCCGCCGCGGCGGACTTCCTTCTTATTTCCTTAAAACTCAAAACCATTTCTTGCGCTTGAAGTAACGGATCAGCACGGCGACGATGACCACCGCCAGCACGATGACCACAGGATAGCCGTACTCCCAGCTCAGCTCCGGCATATCGAAGTTCATGCCGTACCAGCCGACGATGAGCGAGAGCGGCAGGAAGATCGTCGTCACGATGGTCAAAAGCTGCATGACGCGGTTCTGCGCGATGTCCACCTGCGACTGGTACTCGCCGCTCACCTGCATGGCGTATTCGCGCAGGCGCTCCGTCTCATTTTTCAGCGCCTCCACGCGGCGCAGAAAATAATTCATGCGTCGGGTAGAGCGCTTGTCAAAGAGGTCGTCCGCCTCCTCCAGCAGCGACGCGCCGAAATCGGCGAGCTGAGCGTAGAAGCGGTCCGCGCGGCTGACCTCCTTGCGGATGGCGCTCATGTGGTGGATGAAGCGGTCCGTGTTGTCGGCCAGGACCTCCTGCTCCAGATTCGCGATGCGCTCCTCGAGCTGCTCGAGCGCCGCAAGATCGTCCCGCACCAGCGTGAGCAGCAGGTCGGCGAGAAAATTGTCCGCCCCGTCGGCATTATGCGGACGCATGGCGCGGATGGCGTCGAGGCAGTTCGCGACCACACGGTCGTGATCGACGATGAGCACATTTCCCTGCGACCACGAAAACGTGAAGCGGCGGGCGGCCTGACTGCCCCGCGCCGGGATGCGGATATGGCCGGTGATGCCGTTCTGATCGGTCAGGAGCGCGCACAACTGCGAGCCGTACACGCTGTCCGACGTGAGCGGCGGCGTGAGCGTATCGGGCAGCGTGACCGCGGAAAGCTCCGACGGCTCGAGCAGAGCCAGTACATTTTCCCATTTCTCCGGCGCTTTTTCGCCCAGCGGACGAAGCGCGTCGCCAAATTCATAAAACTGCATAACGCGGCCCCCCTATCTTATGCCTATGATAGCAGGACCGCGTCGCCGCGTCAAGAGATTCGGTTTTGAAGGACTCAGCCGCCGAGGTATGCCTTGCGCACCGCGTCGCTGGCCATCAGCTCCGCACCGGTGCCGGTGAGCGAGATCTTGCCGGTCTCGAGCACGTAGCCGCGCGTGGCGATCGAGATGGATGTGCAGGATGGCCTGATCACAGGCACGTACGCCTGCGCATATTCGTACGCATACCGTTCCATCATGGGCACGGGCACCATCCATCGCATCCAGGGGATCGAAGCGAAGCGCTACGGCCTCACGCGCATCATGCAGCATCTGGCGCCCGAAGCCTCGGCCGACTTCACCGACCAGGCGCTCGCTCGCGCGAACATCTACTGCATCGACATCGACCGCTTCACCGGCAAA
>OGES01001600.1_pt1 | contig 17383 bp, 9 predicted proteins | sample 1570711 | NCBI WGS metagenome assembly OGES01 (sample SAMEA2582133, study PRJEB24529) | metagenome | biome: Human gut stool | place: China | collected 2011 | reverse complement strand
TGTTTTTGAAAAGCTACTAAAATCAAATGACAAAATGGCTAATATCATAATCATTGGGGTGATAGCTGCAGTGACGAAAATCATTCTTAATTTTGTCAAATATACGATTATAAACACTGCTGTTGCATCTCTACCCTTAAAAGCTGCAATGTTGGCTTCAGTGGTTAAGATTGGTGGTACTTTTGGGACATCAGTTGTTACAATTATTGCGGTTCCTCTCCTATATCCTGTCTTTAAACGTATTTTACAGAGAAACTAAAGAGTTAGCAGGTTGGTCCTGATAACTCTTTTTAATTTTCCAGAAGCATAGGTCCAAATTTAAACTAAAAAATGGTAAAATAGTAGAGTTAATGTCAAGAAAGGAAAGGGCTGAAGACTGTTTTAGCCCAGATATGCTATGTCTATTTTAGAAGTCAAAAATCTTAGCCACGGATTTGGTGACCGTGCTATTTTTGAAAATGTCTCATTCCGTTTGCTCAAAGGTGAGCATATCGGTCTTGTCGGTGCTAACGGTGAAGGGAAATCAACCTTTATGTCTATCGTTACTGGGAAATTGCAGCCAGATGAAGGTAAGGTAGAGTGGTCTAAGTATGTGACAGCAGGTTATTTGGATCAGCATGCTGTCCTTGAAAAGGGTATGACCGTACGTGATGTCCTTCGTACGGCTTTTGATGAGCTCTTTAAAACTGAAGAACGCATCAACGAGATTTACATGTCTATGGCTGACGAAGGAGCCGACGTTGATGCTCTGATGGAAGAAGTAGGTGAGCTTCAGGATCGTTTGGAAACGCGTGATTTCTATACACTAGATGCTAAGATTGATGAGGTTGCCCGTGCACTAGGTGTTATGGACTTTGGTATGGATACCGATGTGACGGATCTTTCAGGTGGTCAACGTACCAAGATTCTCCTGGCTAAGTTATTGCTTGAAAAACCAGATATCTTGCTCCTCGATGAGCCAACAAACTATTTGGATGCTGAACACATCGCCTGGCTTAAACGCTATCTCCAAGAGTATGAGAATGCTTTTGTTCTCATTTCGCATGATATTCCATTCTTAAACGATGTGATTAATATTGTCTACCATGTTGAAAATCAAGATTTGGTTCGCTATGCAGGTGATTATGACAATTTCCAATCTGTCTATGCTATGAAAAAAGCACAATTAGAAGCTGCCTATGAACGTCAGCAGAAGGAAATTGCTGACCTTCAAGATTTTGTTAACCGTAACAAGGCGCGTGTTGCTACTCGAAATATGGCCATGTCTCGTCAGAAGAAATTGGATAAGATGGAAATTATCGAGTTGCAGGCAGAGAAGCCAAAACCAGAATTCCATTTCAAGGAAAGTCGTACACCTGGACGTTTTATATTCCAAACTAAGGATCTCGTAATTGGATACGACCGTCCGTTGACCAAGGCTCCATTGAATCTTACATTCGAACGTAATCAAAAGGTAGCTATTGTCGGTGCCAATGGTATTGGTAAGACCACTTTGCTTAAGAGCCTGCTTGGTATTATTCAACCACTCGAAGGAGAAGTTGAAACAGGTGATTTTATTGATCTAGGTTATTTTGAGCAAGAAGCAGAAGGCTCACGCCAGACACCTCTTGAAGCGGTTTGGGACGCTTTCCCAGCTCTAAATCAAGCTGAGGTTCGTGCAGCATTAGCCAAATGTGGTTTAACTTCTAAACATATTGAAAGTCAAATTCAGGTCTTGTCAGGAGGAGAGCAGGCTAAAGTTCGTTTCTGTCTTCTTATGAATCGTGAAAATAATGTCCTTGTTCTGGACGAGCCAACCAATCACTTGGATGTTGACGCAAAGGACGAATTGAAGCGTGCTCTTCAGGCCTTTAAAGGTAGTGTCCTCATGGTATGTCACGAACCTGAATTTTATGAAGGTTGGACAGATGTTTGGGATTTTAATGAGTTAGTATAATCAAAAAGAGTGTTGACATCTTCTTAATGAGTTGAAGTGTCACTCACTCTTTTTTTGAGTGGCCAAAGAGCCAAGTAGTAGTCATTAGGGTTTGATAATAGCTCAATGATAGAGACTCTAGGGTCAGTTAGTGATAAGACTATTTAACATAGCACACTAGTTAATATGGATTGAGCTAATAAAATGACGATTTTAAATCAAGATTTCTTATTTTGTTCAAAAAGTAACAAAGTTTGAGCATAAAACGTGTAACCGTTTTCCAATTGTGGTAAAATGATATAGTAAACTATTATCAAAAGAAAGTTGGATAAACTTATGTCAAAAATCGTAGTTGTTGGTGCTAACCATGCTGGTACTTTTAGTATTAATACTATTCTTGATAATTACGGAGACCAAAATGAAGTAGTTGTTTTCGATCAAAACTCTAACATTTCATTCTTGGGTTGTGGTATGGCTCTTTGGATTGGTAATCAAATCTCAGGTTCTGATGGCCTTTTCTATGCCAACAAAGAAGGCCTCGAAAGCAAGGGAGCAAAAGTTTATATGAACTCACCAGTTGAGTCTATTGACTTTGACGGTAAAACTGTTACAGCTCTTGTTGATGGTAAAGAACATGTTGAATCATATGACAAATTGATTTTAGCTACTGGTTCACAACCAATCTTACCTCCAATCGATGGTGCTGAGATTAAAGAAGGTAGCCGTACTTTCGAAGCGACTCTTGAAAACCTTCAATTCGTTAAACTTTTCCAAAACGCTCAAGAAGTTATTGATAAGTTGAATGATAAGTCACAAGACATCAAACGTGTAGCAGTCGTTGGTGCAGGTTACATTGGTGTTGAATTGGCTGAAGCTTTCCAACGTCATGGTAAAGAAGTTATCCTTATTGATGTTGTTGACACATGTTTGGCAGGATACTATGACCGCGATTTTACAGACCGTATGGCTAAAAATATGGAAGAGCATGGTATCCAATTGGCCTTTGGCGAAACTGTTAAAGCAGTAGAAGGTGAAACTAAGGTAGAACGCATCGTAACAGATAAAAATGCTTATGATGTAGATATGGTTGTTCTTGCCGTTGGTTTCCGTCCTAATACAGCCCTTGGAGCTGGTAAATTGGAAACATTCCGAAATGGTGCTTACCTTGTTAATAAGAAACAAGAAACATCAGTTAAGGACGTTTACGCTGTTGGTGATTGTGCTACGGTTTATGACAATGCTCTTGACGATGTCAACTACATTGCCTTAGCTTCAAATGCTGTTCGTTCAGGTATTGTAGGTGGACACAATGCCGGTGGTGGTGATGTAGAATCAAACGGTGTTCAAGGATCAAATGGTATCTCTATCTATGGTTTGAACATGGTTTCTACTGGTTTGACTGAAGAGAAAGCAAAACGTTTTGGTTTCAATCCAGCAGTAGTAGAATCAACAGATCTTCAAAAAGCTGCCTTCATGGAAGATGAGAATGACGATGTAACTATCAAGATTGTTTATGATAAAGATACTCGTAAAGTTTTGGGTGCTCAAATGGTTTCACGCATGGATATCTCAATGGGAATCCACATGTTCTCATTGGCAATTCAAGAAGGAGTAACAATTGATCGTCTACAATTGCTTGATTTGTTCTTCTTGCCACACTTTAACCAACCACTTAGCTATATTGCTAAAGCAGCTATCTCAGCTGAATAATATTAAACAGCTAATTCATTTGAATTAGCTGTTTTTCTTTTTAAAATACTAAAAAACCTCCAACTGGAGGCTTTTATTTAACTAAAGTAAGATTAGTTTTTTGAAGCTTCTTGGAATTCAGGGTTTTTCCATGCTTCATCAATGATAGCTTGCAATTCATCAGCAGAAGCTTTCATCTTTTGTTGTTCCGCATCGTTCAATGGGATGTTTACTGGACGTACGATACCGTGTGCACCTACGATAGCAGGTTGACCGATAAAGACGTTGCTTACACCATATTGACCTTCTTGGAATACAGACAATGGAAGTACTGCATTTTCATCGTCAAGGATAGCTTTAGTGATACGAGCAAGGGCTACTGCGATACCGTAGTATGTAGCACCTTTTTTGTTGATAATTGTGTAAGCTGCATCACGAACACCTTCGAACAATTCAACCAATTCAGCTTCTTGAACGTTTTCTTTATCTTTAAGGAACTCTTCAAGGTTGACACCGGCGATGTTAGCGTGTGACCAAACCGCAAACTCTGAGTCACCGTGTTCACCCATGATGTAAGCGTGAACTGAACGAGCATCGACATCAAGTTTTTCAGCAAGTGCTTGACGGAAACGAGCTGAGTCAAGTGAAGTACCTGAACCGATAACGCGTTCTTTAGGGAATCCTGAGAATTTCCATGTTGAGTAAGTCAATACGTCAACTGGGTTAGCTGCTACAAGGAAGATTCCTTTGAAGCCTGATTCAACAACTTGAGTAACGATAGATTTGTTGATAGCAAGGTTTTTACCAACAAGATCAAGACGAGTTTCACCTGGTTTTTGTGGAGCACCAGCAGTGATAACTACAAGGTCAGCATCCGCACAGTCTTCATATTTAGCTGCGTAGATTTTTTTAGGTGAAGTGAAAGCAAGTGCGTGGCTAAGGTCAAGCGCATCACCAACAGCTTTTTCAAACAATTGTGGAATTTCGATGATACCTAGTTCTTGAGCGATACCTTGGTTTACAAGTGCGAAAGCGTAAGATGAACCTACGGCACCGTCACCAACAAGGATGACTTTTTTGTGTTGTTTAGTTGCAGTCATGGTCTAAACATCTCCTTAATTTTTTATTGGGTTATCCCATACACTGCTTATTCTACCATTTTAAGTGATGGATGTCACGAAATATTAAGGAATTATCAAATGAAAGCGTTTTAGGAAACTGAAATATAAAGCGTTTTATGATATAATATTATAGAAATTTTCCATTCTCTTTTATGAGAATTTAGAATGATTTGAATGAAAGAAAAGAGGCATTTTTAGAGTGCAAGATAATAATTTAATTGACGTTAATTTGACGTCTGAGATGAAAACGAGTTTTATCGATTATGCCATGAGTGTTATCGTATCTCGTGCACTCCCAGATGTTCGTGACGGTTTAAAACCGGTACAACGTCGTATTCTTTATGGAATGAATGAGCTTGGGGTGACACCTGATAAGCCTCATAAAAAATCTGCCCGTATTACCGGGGATGTTATGGGTAAATATCACCCACATGGTGATTCATCTATCTATGAAGCCATGGTTCGTATGGCTCAATGGTGGAGTTACCGCTACATGTTGGTTGACGGCCACGGAAACTTTGGTTCTATGGATGGTGATGGCGCAGCCGCTCAACGTTACACTGAGGCTCGTATGTCTAAAATCGCCCTGGAGATGCTCCGTGATCTCAATAAGAATACCGTAGATTTTCAAGATAACTACGATGGTTCTGAACGTGAGCCAATTGTTCTTCCATCACGTATTCCAAATCTTCTTGTTAATGGTGCTACAGGGATTGCGGTTGGTATGGCGACCAACATTCCACCACACAATTTGGCTGAAACTATAGATGCCGTTAAACTGATGATGGACAATCCAGAAGTCACAACCCGTGAACTGATGGAAGTTCTTCCTGGTCCAGACTTTCCAACTGGTGGTTTGGTCATGGGGAAATCTGGTATTCACCGTGCTTACGAAACTGGTAAAGGCTCTATTGTTCTTCGTTCGCGTACCGAAATTGAAACAACAAAATCAGGTCGTGAGCGCATTGTAGTCACTGAGTTTCCTTATATGGTCAATAAGACTAAGGTCCATGAACACATCGTTCGTTTGGCCCAGGAAAAACGTATTGAGGGGATTACAGCAGTTCGTGACGAGTCTTCTCGTGAGGGGGTACGTTTTATCATCGAAGTGCGTCGTGATGCATCTGCCAACGTAATCTTGAACAATTTGTTCAAATTAACTCAACTTCAGACAAACTTCAGCTTCAATATGTTGGCCATTGAAAAGGGTGTTCCCAAAATCCTTTCCTTGCGTCAAATTTTGGCTGACTATATTGCTCACCAACAAGAGGTTGTGGTCCGTCGTACACAGTTTGATAAGGATAAGGCTGAAGCACGTGCCCATATTTTAGAAGGTTTGTTAATTGCGCTTGATCATCTGGATGAAGTGATTACGATTATTCGTAACAGTCAAACTGATGCAGAGGCCCAAGCCGAGTTGATGTCTCGCTTTGAACTCACTGAACGTCAAAGCCAAGCCATTCTTGATATGCGTTTGCGTCGTTTGACTGGTTTGGAACGTGATAAGATTCAAAATGAGTACAATGATCTCCTTGCTTTGATTGCTGATTTGGCTGATATTTTGGCAAAACCAGAACGTGTCATTGCTATTATCAAGGAAGAGTTGGATGAAAGTAAGCGTAAATTCGCGGACGCCCGTCGTACAGAGTTGATGGTCGGCGAAGTTGTCTCACTTGAAGATGAGGATCTAATCGAAGAAGAAGATGTCGTTATCACTCTTTCTAGCAAGGGCTATATCAAACGATTGGCTCAAGACGAATTTCGTTCTCAGAAACGTGGAGGACGTGGAGTTCAAGGGACAGGTGTGAACGATGACGACTTTGTTCGTGATATTGTTTCAACAAGCACTCATGATCACCTTTACTTTATGACCAACAAAGGGCGTGTATACCGTCTCAAGGGGTATGAAATTCCTGAGTATGGCCGTACAGCTAAGGGCTTACCAATTGTTAATCTCTTGAAGTTGGATGAAGGTGAAACAATTCAAACAGTGATTAATGCTAAGAGTGATGAAGGGTCAGATAACAATCACCTTGTCTTTGTAACTCGCCAAGGTTTAGTGAAACGAACTAAGGAAGCAGAATTCAAAAATATCCGTCAAAATGGATTGATTGCCTTGAAACTTAGAGAAGGTGACGAGCTAATCAATGTCTTCTTGACTACTGGTAATGATGAAATTATTATTGGTACTAAATTTGGTTACAGTGTGCGTTTCAAAGAGGATACTATTCGCAGTATGAGTCGTATGGCCGCTGGTGTTAAAGGGGTAACCCTTCGTGACGGTGACCAAGTTGTTGGTGCAGCAGCTATTACTGAAGACCAAGAAGTCTTGATTGTCACCGAAAAAGGTTACGGTAAGCGTACCTCAGCTACTGAATACCCAACTAAGGGGCGTGGTGGTAAAGGTATTAAGACAGCTAATATCACTGATAAAAATGGTAACCTAGCAGGTATTGTAACAGTTTCTGGTGATGAGGATATTATGGTCATAACTGATACGGGTGTTATTATCCGTACCGCAGTTGCTAATATATCTCAAACTGGTCGTGCAACTCAAGGGGTTAAGGTCATGCGTTTAGATGATACTGCTCGTATTGTCACCTTTGCTTTGGTTGAACCTGAAGAAGTTGATCAAGTTACTGAAGACCAAGAAAGTGGTGATAACTAATGAGAAAAGATAACAAAAATCAGACGCCTAAAAAGCATCGTAAGTGGCTTGAGGTCCTTCGTTGGATCTTGATTGTTGTTCTCTTGGTTGTTGGTTTAGCTTTAATTTTCAATAAATCGATTCGAAACACTGTAATTGCTTGGAATACTAATAAATATCAAGTAAGTAAGGTTTCTAAAAAGACTATTGAGAAAAACAAGGAATCTAAGACGAGCTTTGACTTTGATACCGTTAAATCAATTAGCACTGAGTCTGTCTTGCAGGCACAAATGAATGCTCAAGAACTTCCAGTAGTTGGTGGTATTGCTATTCCAGAGGTGGGTATCAATCTTCCTATTTTCAAAGGACTTGGTAATACAGAGCTTACCTACGGTGCTGGAACTATGAAGGAAAATCAAGTCATGGGTGGGGAAAACAACTATTCACTAGCTAGTCACCACGTCTTTGGTATTGCTGGTGCATCTGACATGCTATTTTCACCACTAGATAAGGCTAAGGAAGGCATGAAGATTTATCTTACGGATAAAAATAAGGTCTATACTTATGTTATTAGTGAGGTGAAGGTTGTCCAACCAACTGAAGTAGCAGTAGTTGATGATACACCTGGCAAGTCTGAAATTACCCTTGTAACATGTACGGATGCTGAAGCAACTCAGCGTACAATCGTCAAAGGTGAATTGAAATCACAGGTAGATTTTGACAAGGCAAGTTCAGATATTATTGAAGCCTTCAATAAGTCATACAATCAATTTCAAAGTTAAGAAAAGGCCATAAGGCCTTTTTCTATGGAGGGAAAAAATGTTTTTGAAAACAATACACCATGTCGCTATCATTGTTTCTGATTATGATTCATCTCGAGATTTTTATGTTAATAAACTAGGTTTTGAAATTATACGTGAAAATTATCGTCCGGAACGTCATGATTATAAATTAGATCTACGTTGTGGTGATATAGAACTGGAAATCTTTGGAAATAAGACTAGTGATCTAGCCTATGTGGAGCCACCAAAACGTCTGTCTTATCCTGAAGCATGTGGATTACGTCATTTAGCTTTTAAAGTGGCTAATATTGAAGAGGTTGTCAAGAGTTTAGAAGAAAAGAGTATTTCCTGCCAACCTATTCGTAAGGACACTTTTACCGGTGAAAAGATGACTTTCTTTGCTGATCCGGATGGTCTTCCCTTGGAGTTGCACGAGTAGTTTTTTTGACCTTAATTTTTTAAGTCATGGTATAATAAATTCACGGTTGGTCTCATACCAGTCGTCCTTCAGGAGATTATGGAATAATATTCTATTTTCGAAAGGAAACACACATGAAATTGAAAAAACTTCTTGTTACTGGGATGGCTTTATTGGCTTCAGTAACAGCCTTCACTTCGGTTGCGCAAGCAGCAACGTCATCGCAAGTCCAAAAGGTTATTGATGAATCTTATGTTCAACCAGACTATGTGATGGGTTACTCATTGTCGGAAGAGCAACGTAATGAAACCTTGAATTCGTTAGGGTATGATAGTAGTAAGGATACCAATGTTAAGACACTTACGACATCTGCTTATGCGAATATCATGAATGTTGCAGATGATTCTAGCCTTCAGTTATATTCTTCAGTTAAGATTGCTAAACTAGGTGCTAAGGAAACCTTGAGTGTAGAGATTGTGACACCACAAAATATCACTAAAATCACTCCAGATATGTATCGTAATGCTGCCACGACACTTGGTATTGAACATGCTAAGATTACAGTAGCAGTACCTATTCCAGTTACTGGAGAAAGTGCCTTGGCTGGTATTTATTATTCTCTAGAGCAGAATGGAGCTAAAGTCTCAGATGAAAGCAAAGAGCTTGCTCAGGAGGAGCTTAAAACCCTTTCCCAAATCAATGAGGAAAATTCAGGTAAGAGTAACTATGATGCGGATAAGCTTAATGTAGCTATGACTGATATTAAGTCAGCAGTTGCTAATAAGGGGGATAAGTTGACTGAAGACCAAGCTAAAACGATTGTTCAGCAAACGATCAATAATTACAACTTGAATCTTTCTGATACACAAATCAATCTTTTAGTGAACTTTGCTTTAAATTTATCTAAGTCATCAATTATTGATAGTGCTAGCTTCAAGTCAAGTCTGAGTTCACTTAAAGATTCTATCGTTTCGAAAGCTGGTAATACCTTCTCTGGCATCAATCTAAACTTTAATGCCAACAAAGCAGTTGAGAATAGCAAAAATATTTTCTCAAAAATCTGGCAAGCTATCGTAGACTTCTTTACTGGACTTTCTAAATAGTGAAAGAGCTGTCCATTTGGATGGCTTTTCCTATTTTTTTAGCTCTTTGTCGACTGTAGTGGGTGACGAAAAGCTAATATCTAGATAGGTGCATAATAACTCAAAAGCTTGTCTAGAATTTCTTTATTCGTCAAGTGCATACGAAAAGTAGGACGATAAAATCGCTTAGCGCTGAGTTTACAACTATCTTGTTGAATGAGCTTTCAATAACGTTTGATTGTCTTGTATCCATGAGGTTCTCGCTCAAATTGATTTATGATTTGAACAAGCATATGACTCATAACACGGCTAAGATCTAAGGTGTTGGAGTAAAACTGTTCACTGAACTGTTTCAGCATGAGTTTAGAAATATAATAACGAAGGGTGAAAGCAATCAAGTACAATTTTAGCATATGGAAAAAGCTGTTTAGCCAAGTCATAGTAAGAGCTAAACATATCCATAGTAATGATTTTCACTCGACATCGGACTACTCTATCATATTTAAGAAAGTGATTTCGAATGATCTCTGGAAGACGAGAAAAATCATGCTTAAAACGGAAGTCATTGAGCTTACGAATGACAAATGACAGTTGACGTTGAAATGGAAAGCTGATGTGCAATATCGGTCATAGAAGTCTTTTCAATTAACTTTTGAGCAATATTTTGATTGATGATACGAGGAATTTGGTGATTTTTCTTGACGAAAGATGTCTCAGCGACCACCATTTTCGAACAATAGTAGCACTTAAAACGACGCTTTTTCAGCAGAATTCTAGTAGGCATACCAGTCATTTCAAGGTAAGGAATCTTAGACGGCTTTTGAAAATCATATTTCTTCATTTGGCTTTTGCAATCAGGACAAGATGGCATTATAGTCCAGTTAAGGGATGATCTTGTTGTGTGTATCTTTATTGATGATGTCTAGAATCTGGATATTAGAGTCTTAAATATCGAGTGGTTTTGTGATAAAGTGTAATACTTTCTAATGAGTTGTTGTGTCTCTTCTCATTATAGATTTTATGGGACTTTTTTCTACAAGCAAATAGGGTCCATAAGATTCATAGTATTTTACCCACTACAAATATTAAAGTGCTTTATTTTTTGGATGAGATTACCCAAAATACAGATTAATATATATATAACTATATATAATGTACGTAATTGTAGACATTTTAATTTAAATAATGTTATAATTTATATTAGGGATTAAGTACCTAAGTGTAGCTGCTTTAAGTGTAGCTGCTTTAAGTGTATAAATAGGGTTAGGAATGCTATTTTCAGTTGCTTGGGCGTAATTCCGCAATTAACATTTATTTTAAAAGGAGACATTATGTATTCAAGAATGGATAAGTATCACGGACAAAAGATTCAACGCTTTTCAATCCGTAAGTATAGTTTTGGTGCAGCATCAGTAGCTGTAGCAGCCTATATGATGCTTGGTGGAGCAGCAACTGTTAAGGCGGATACTCCAGTGTCATCAACGACTGCATCTGATTCACAAACAATCTCAGCTGTTGGAAATCAGGTGGATTCATCTAAAGCTCAAGAATCAACTGAAACTGCTCAACCAACTGTTGCTACACCAACAACTGAGCAACCAGCAGCATCAGCAGAAGCACCAAAAGCTGCAGAAACACCAAAAGCTGTAGAACAACCAACAGCACCAGCAGAAGCACCAAAAGCTGTAGAAGCACCAAAAGCTGCAGAAGCACCAAAAGCTGTAGAAGCACCAAAAGCTGCAGAAGCTGCAGAAGCACCAAAAGCTGCAGAAGCACCAAAAGCTGCAGAAGCACCAAAAGCTGTAGAAGCACCAAAAGCTGCAGAAGCACCAAAAGCTGTAGAGCAACCAACAGCACCAGCAGAAGCACCATCTGCAAAGGCTGATACAAGTAAGTTGGAAGCAGCTATTACTCGTATGGAAGCAGCTCTTAAGAAAGCAGGTCTAACTGAAAAGACTGCCTCAGCCATTGAAGCAGCAAAAGCAGAACTTGCTAAGGCTCAAGCTCTTCTGTTAACCGACAAAGAAAAACAATTAGAAGTTGATTATTCAACAAGTTCATTGAAAAACAGAGCTTTCGTGTTAGAAAGCATGCCAAAAGCATCTACTAATAAGAAAGAAAACAAAAACCAAGATCCTCGTAATGGTAAAGCGATTCCTGGACAAGGTGAAAGTGGATTTAGAGCAGTAGATACAAGTGCAGCTAACTCAGCAGAAGAAGCAACTAAATATAAAGGTGAAAGAGATAAAGCTTTACCTGAATTACAAGCAAATATTGATAAAATTCAAGCTGAAATAGCAAAACAAGAAGCGCAACCTACGGATAAAAAAGATCAATTTAAAATTGATGTTTTAAAAAATATTAAACAAAAGGCAGAAAATGTTATTACAACTGCAAATGCTGCGGATGCAACATCAGCTCAAGCAATGAGCCAACAAGCAGAAGCAGTTAAATCTGAACGCGACTTATTAGCTTTCTACTTAGCAGGAAAAACTGAATTAGGCGCTCCTGTCAGTGAAAACCACGTTGCTTATGGTAACAACCCTCAAAACGGTGTATTCGAAAGCTTGAAAGAAGGTTTCGGAGACAAAGTAACATTCACTGATGCTGATAAAAAATCAGAAACAATTGCTACTCAATATGAAAGTGGACGTGACATTACTAATAAAGTAATGAATAAACCGGACGCAAAAGATCCAATCGGTAGTGCAACATATAACTGGCAAGAAAAAACCATCACAAAAGCTGATGCAGAAGCTGGTATGTTGAATGGCTGGAAAATTGAAAAAGGGGACAAAGTTAATGCGGTTAAACCACTTGATGTAACTAATGTTACAGATAAAGATGGACAACCAAGTACACGTGAAGTTCCAAAATCAAAAATCTATTCAAATGATGGAGAATTGAAAAAATACCAAACATCAGGTGAAAATAGTTATGTTAATGGTAGTGGTGTTGTTCCTTCAGTAACTCCTACTATTGACGTAATGAGAACTAATGCATTTGGTGAAGTTAAAAACCGTGATTACTACCTTGAATTAGGAAGCAAAGGTACAACACTTTCTAAAGAATTCGATGTAAACGGAAATTCTAGAATTAACGTTAACTTAATTCACAGTGCTGCATACGGTGGTTCAACATCAACATCATCAGGTGAAAGAGTTAAATTAAAAATCGTAGATGCATTCACTGGTAAAGAGATTAAACCAGTTGAAGGTACAAATGGTCCTTTAGCAACTGAACAACCGGCTTTAGCTGCTAATGGATGGAACCACCTAGACCGTATTTATGATATTCCAGCGGAAACAACTAAAATTAAAGTGTTAATTGAAGCAGGAAGTCAAGGAACAAATACTTTAATTAATGATAACAACATCAATATTAAAGATGGTTACTTAATCGGTGGTATTGGTATTGCAACTGCACCAGCGGCAGAAGTTATTACAAATGTTCGTTCAGAAAACAGAACTGGTGAATATGGTTATACAAAAGATACTATCTACGAAAAAGGTCAAAAAGGTAATTTCGACATTACAATTAAAGACACTGGTGGGATGAATATTGACTACTATGCTGCATCAAATGTTGAAGTAACAGTAGAAGTTCCTAAAGGTGTAGTATTAGAAGATAAAATCTACAATGCAAATGGTGGATCAAACTGGTTAGGAAATGTTTGGGCAAATACGATCAAATGGGTTCCAAACGATCCAAGTGATAACTCAAAAGGTGGAAAATTAACTTATAACGTACCAGCAGGAAACCGTATGGCTGCTGCAGAGACAAACTCTCGTACAACAAGTATTCCATTTACAGCGGCAGATAACTTCGTAGGACCAGCTGACTTTAAAGTAACGGTTAAAAGTGGATTTGGAGATACAGATGCAGAAGGTAACAGACTGTACTCTTATACTGCGAATGGACCAAAACCAGCTTATGAAAATGAATTTAACCGTAATGGTTTAGCAAATTCAGACGATCCTGACTACAAATATGGTAAAGTAATCTTTATTAATAGTTTACAAACTGACTCAGTTATTACAGTACCAATTAACACAACTGATGAACAATTAAAAGCAATTGCTTATGCAAAAGCTCAAGAAGCTATTAAATCTCCAGAGTTTACTAAATTATTAAACGACGTTACTGGTACAGCTACATTAGGTGACACTAATGGTTCAACTTTTGTTAATAGAGATGACATCGCAATTACAAAAGTTGCTGAAGATGGACGTGGGGTTGTTAAAGTACCTGTAACTTATACAGTAGATGGTAAAACTTATGAAACAACAGTTGACATCGAAGTAAACGTTGTTAAATCTAAGACTAAACCTGTTGTAGTATTTGAAGGTGACGAAATTACACCTGCTGAAGTTAAAGAAAAAGTAGAACCAGCTACTACTGTTGGCACAGGTACAGCTAATGAACCAAAAGCAAGTGATATCTTCAAAACTGATGGCAAAGCTGGAGAATCAGGATTAACTATTCCAACAACAGTTACTCATAATGTAGATGGAACAGAAGTTACAGAAAATGTGACAGTACCAGTTACTGTTCTACCTCGAACAAGCGGAGCAGTTGATGTACCAAAAGGAACTACTCCAGACAAAGTTAAAGATACTGTAAAAGCTAAAGCAGAAGAGTTAATTAAAACTCCAGACTTCCCTGCGCAAGTACCGGAAGGATATACAGTTACTGTAGGAGAAATTCCAGAATTACCAAAAGATATTTCAAGTAAAAACGGTGAGCCTGTAGTTGTAAAAGTTCCAGTAACATTTACATCTCCAGAAGGTGACACTTATACTTCAGAAATTCCAGTAACCGTTAACGTTCAAGCTTCAGAAGTGAAACCTGTATACGTAGTGGAAGGAAATCAACCTAAACCAGCAGATGTTAATGAAGCGATTACACCTGATAAAGGTGGAGATTTAACTCCTGTAACTGAAGCTGACATCAATAAAGATGTTCCTACAGATAAAGTTAAAGTTGGGGCAACTGATTTAACTGTTAAAGCAACTGTTAAATATCCAACAGGTGATGAAACTGTCGAAGTTCCAGTTAAAGTATTACCAAAAGCAACGCCAACAGGTGTAACAGTACTTAAAGATACTGATGATAAAGCTTTAACAGATGCAGTAAAAGAAAAAGCAACTGAAGCTGTAAATAAATTAACAGACTTACCAGAAGGAATCACTGCATCACTAGATGAGAGAGAAACTTCTTACACATTACCAAAAACAGATTCAAATGGGGACAAAGATACAGTTCCTGTAAAAGTATTGTATAAAGATGCTAAAGGTAATGTAGTTGGTGAAGACACAATTAACGTACCAGTTAAGGTAGTAAGTTCAACACCAAAATCAGTAGTAGTATTTGAAGGTGAAAAACCAACTGATGCTAAAGATTCAGTAACACCAGGTGAAGGTGGAACAGTTGGAGAACCAACAACATTACCAGAGACAACTGGAAAAGCTGGATCTACAGATGTAACAGTTGATGTACCAGTAACTTACGACAACGGAAAAGTAACTGAAACAGTTAAAGTACCAGTAACAGTATTACCAGTAGCTAAAGGTGAAGTAACAGTAGTTAAAAATACTACTCCAGATAAACTGAAAGAATTAGCAAAAGATAAAGCTAAAGAAGCTGTTGAAGCAACAGATTTCAAATCTAAATTACCAGAAGGTGCAACAGTAACTGTTGGTGATGTAACTGAAGAAGTATTAGCTAAATTAACAGCTGATAAAGGTACAAACACAGGAACTGTTAATGTACCAGTAACATACACAGTCGATGGAAAAGACTACACAACTACAATTCCAGTAACAGTAAATGTTAAAGCTTCAGATGTTAAACCTGTATACGTTGTAGAAGGCGACAAACCAACAGCTGATGATGTCAACAAATCAATCACTCCTGATACAGATGGAACTACAACACCTGTAACTGATGAAGACATCAACAATGCTATCCCAACAACTGAAGGCAAAGTTGGATCAAACGATGTTAATGTTACAACAAAAGTAACATATCCTAACAACGTTGAAGAAAAAGTAACAGTCCCAGTAACAGTATTACCAAAAGTTAAGCCAGAAGGTGTTGTAGTACCTAAAGATGCTGATAAGACTGAATTAGCAAAAGTTGTTAAAGAAAAAGCAGAAGAAGCAGCTAAAAAACTTGAAGGACTTCCAGACGGTGTAACAGTTACAGTAACAAGTGTTGAAACAACTCCTGGAACTGATAAAACAGGTGTACAAACGCCAGCAACTGTAATAGTTGAATATAAAGATAAAGATGGAAACAAAATCACTAAAGTGATTGAAGTACCAGTAAATGTTGTATCTTCAACTCCACCAGAAGTAGTAGTATTTGAAGGTGACACACCAAATTCTGAAGACGTTAAGAAAGGTATTACACCAGGTGAAGGTGGAACAGTAGGAGACCCTACAAACGTTCCATCTACAGTAGGAAAAGCAGGGGACAAAGACGTTGAAGTTGAAGTGCCAGTAACTTACGAAAATGGTAAATTCAAAGAAAACGTTAAAGTTCCAGTAACAGTATTACCAAAACCAACAGCAGATTCAGTCATTGTACCAAAAGACCTTTCAGAGAAAGAATTGAAAGATAAAGTTGGTAAAGATGCAGAAAATGCCATTAACAACGAAGAATTTAAGAAAAAACTTCCTGAAGGAGCAACTGTTAAAGTTGATTTAACAAATGTTACATTACCAAAAACTTCAACACCAGGAAAAGCTGGAGAAGTAGAAGTACCAGTTATTTACACTGTCAATGGTAAAGAGTACAAAACAACAGTTAAAGTACCAGTAACAGTTGTTGAAGGTAAAGAACAACTTGTACCAAAAGGTGATACTCCAGATCCAAAAGATAACATTACACCAGGAGATTACCCAGAAGGAGCTACATTCGAATACGATACACCAGTAGATACTTCTAAACCAGGTAAAAAAGAAGCTGTAGTAATTGTTAAAGATAAAGATGGTAACGAAATTGTACGAGTTCCTGTAGTAGTTAATGTGGTAGAACCAAAAGTAACACCAATTATCGTTCCAGAAAGAACTAAACTTACTAAGGAAGATGTACAAAAACACATCGAAATTCCAGGAGTAACTGGATGGGAAATCGTAGGGGAACCAGAACTTCCTGAAACATTCCCTGCAGGTGTAAGACCATCAGCAACAGTTACAGTTAAATTACCAAATGGTAAAACAATGAAAGTAGAAGTACCAGTAATTGCTACTCCAACTGGAACACCAATCGTTGTATCTCAAGGAACAACAATTACACCAGATGATGTTAAGAAACACGTTAATATTCCTAATGAATCAGGATGGGAAATTGTTGAAGTTGGAGAAATCCCAACAACAGAAACACCAGGAGATAAAACAGCTGTTAAAGTTAAGGTGAAATTACCAACTGGAGAAGTAGTTGAACTAGACGTACCAGTAAAAGTTACACCTAAACGTGATTCTGGTTCACAACAAAACAATGGTGATAGCAACTACAAACCAACTCCACAAACTCCACAAAATGTTCCGTCAAGACCAACAGCTCCTGAACAGCCAGTAGCTCCAGTTCAACCGGAACAATCAACAATTCCAAACCAATCAGCGACACAAGCTCAATCAAATGCAACAGTAGCAACTGATACAGCTGCTAAACCAGCAACACCAAAATATGTTGAAGGTCAAAAAGAGTTGCCAAATACAGGTAC
>OGES01001596.1_pt1 | contig 17413 bp, 10 predicted proteins | sample 1570711 | NCBI WGS metagenome assembly OGES01 (sample SAMEA2582133, study PRJEB24529) | metagenome | biome: Human gut stool | place: China | collected 2011 | reverse complement strand
ACCCGCGACCCCATGCGTGACAGGCATGTATTCTAACCAGCTGAACTACCGAACCTTTTTTGCATCAAGTAACCGCTGTTACTCTCAAATGCGGTGCAAAGATAGATAGTTTTTCTTATTATACAATATTTCGGCCCTGAAAAAATGGAAAAAAAATGCATTTTTATTACGGAAGGAAATATTCTTGAAGGCCCGAGAATAAAGGGATACGGATTGTTTACGTTGAGGATGAATGGGTTATTAATAAAAGTAATAAAGTGTAAGCTAAAATTTCAATTAACAGTTTTGGAGTTTAAATTTTTCCTTATATTTGTGCCACATAATAGTTGTCAAATTTAATTTAACTTATAAGATAATGAACGTACCTGCAGAATTAAAGTACACTAAAGAACACGAATGGATTCGTGTTGAGGGTGAAGAAGCATATGTCGGAATTACTGATTATGCACAAAGTCAATTAGGTGATATCGTGTTTGTTGAGGTTGAAACTGAAGGTGATAACCTAGAGGCTGGAGATACTTTCGGTAGTATTGAAGCTGTAAAGACCGTTTCTGATTTGTATATGCCGGTTTCCGGAGAAGTATTGGAATTCAATTCAGAATTGGAAGATCAACCTGACTTGGTAAACAAAGATCCTTATGGAAAAGGTTGGATTATCAAGGTAAAAATTGAAGACGAAGCACAGTTAGATGGATTGTTGAGTGCAGACGCTTACAAGGCTTCTATCTAATTTTATTGATAAAGAGGGGACTGTATGTGTTATCTCAAAAGGATAACGAATACAGTCCCTTTATTTTTGTTTTGTGGTTGCAAATTTCAATTTTTAATTCTATGACATTAATAAAATCTATATCCGGTATCCGGGGAACTGTTGGTGGACGTCCGGGTGATAACCTAACCCCCTTGGATATTGTTAAGTTTGTTTCGGCTTACGCTACTTGGTTGAAGACCGGGGCTGGGAAAACGAGAGCTAAAATCGTGTTGGGACGAGATGCTCGTATTTCCGGGGAGATGTATGCTAAATTAGTGGAGGCTACTTTGTCCGGTCTGGGGCATGACGTGGTGAATATCGGTTTGGCAACTACCCCAACCACGGAGATTGCCGTTACCGCAGAACAGGCTGACGGGGGAATTATCCTAACAGCCAGCCATAACCCGAAACAGTGGAATGCTTTAAAATTATTAAATAACCGGGGAGAATTCCTTTCGGCCGAGGATGGGGCTCAAGTACTTCAGATGGCTGAACAGGAATCGTTTGAATATGCAGAAGTGGATGAATTGGGTTCTATTATCCATAAAGATTACACGGATTACCATATTCAACACGTGTTGGATTTGAAATTGGTGAACCGGGAGGCAATTGCCAAAGCCAACTTGAAAGTCGTCGTGGATGCGGTAAACTCTGTGGGAGGAACCGTGATTCCCGCTTTATTGAAAGCTTTGGGAGTGAAAGAGGTGGTCGAGTTGAATTGCGAACCCACGGGACGTTTTGCCCATAATCCGGAACCCATTCCGGAGAACTTAATCCAGATTTCAGAGAAAATAAAGGAGTGTGGGGCTGATTTAGGTATCGTGGTTGATCCGGATGTTGATCGTTTGGCATTAGTCTGCGAGAACGGGGAGATGTTCGTGGAAGAATACACGTTGGTGGCTGTTGCTGACTATGTGTTGAAACATACTCCGGGAAATACGGTTTCTAACCTTTCTTCTTCTCGTGCTTTACGGGATGTAACGTTAGCTCACGGGCAACAATATAACGCTGCGGCTGTGGGAGAGGTGAACGTGGTGACTAAGATGAAAGAGACGAATACGGTAATTGGTGGTGAAGGAAACGGTGGTGTCATCTATCCGGAAAGCCATTACGGGCGTGATGCTTTAGTAGGAGTAGGCTTATTCCTTTCTCATTTCGTGGCGGAAGGAAAGAGCATGACGGCTTTAAAAGCAACTTACCCGCAATATTTTATCTCGAAAAACAAGCTAACACTTTCTCCCGATATGGATGTCGACAAGATATTGGAGGGCTTGAAAAAGAAATATGCTTCAGAAGAGATTACCGATATTGATGGTGTGAAAATTGATTTTAAAGATGGCTGGGTACATCTACGTAAATCCAATACAGAACCGATTATACGAATTTATTCCGAGTCGAAAGATGAAGCTGCAGCTAATCAATTGGCAGAAGAAGTTATAAAGGTGGCACAAAGTCTGTGTTAATAAAAAGGAGCCTCGAAAAAGGCTCCTTTTTATGTTTTTATTCTTTCCCTCCAACACAATATAGATCAATACCATATTCAGCAAATGCTTCTATTAGGTAGTCGCATTTCTTTTTGATTTGTGGATAATTCGTGTAAAGAGGATTTGCGTGTAATTCGTTCTTGGTTTGCGAGAAGATGAAATTTATGAAATAAGTTAAATCTTCCTCTTTATACGTGAGAGGAGAGTATTTTCCATTATAAGAAGAATAACTCCCATAAGCTAGAAAACCTAATTTGTACGTATCTTCTAAAGTATACCATTTATTCTCATACGAATAAGGATCTGTTATTTCCGGATGTGATTCATGCACTAAAGTATATGAACAAAATGTGTTAACAATTTCAGAACTGGGCAATTGCTCCAAATTTTCATCAGGAGGAAAGAGTAAAAAGTTGATAAAAGTACGGTTGATAGCTAATTTTAATTTTTTCCTGTATGTTTGAGAAGAGATTCGTTGTGTAAATTCTTCATCAACCCTAGGTAATGTAAGGTGATCCATCCCCCGTATGACGACACCTAAGGGGCAAGTAGTAGAAAGGGCTAATGTGTCGAGTAAAGGTTCGTATACTTTTGTTTTGTATAACATCCCAGCCAGAAGTATTTTTGAAGGAAACAAAGTTTTTTTCGTTTCATCAGAATATAAATTGATAAAGTCTTCTTGCAAAAATTTAACAGCAGACCGGATACCATCTTCTTCTGCCCATGCCGCTACTTCGTACTGAAGATTCTTGTTTGCCATGAATTGATAATTCAAATCCGGCAAAGAGAATTTATATAGTACGTTAATATCATAATTTTTTGACCATTCTACAATTTGTTTATCAAAATCGTGATCTCCTTGCGGTATATCGAATCTTGTTTCTGTTTTATCAGAAATGATAATGTCATCGTCATTGTCACAAGAATAGACGGTACATAGAATTACTATACCTAAAACTAATCTTGTCATAAAATAAATGGTATTTATTTTTTTCATAATGATCTAATTTAATTCTGGATTATTTTTTTTGTGTTCTTGCATGATAGGTAATACCCAGCGTGGTGATTCCGTGCCGATTTGAACCGTGTATTCATCTCCGGGGATAGTCGATTCATCTATTGTGTGAGAGAAATCTTTCATACCATATCTTCGTAGGTCAAACCAGCGCATATTTTCGAAGTTTAATTCCCGACGACGTTCTTCTCTACATTTTTCAAGGATAAGATTAACATCCTGATTAAATGTGTTTGTAGTCCAAGCATTGTTGGCATAATTTTTAATTCTATTTACCCGAATGGAATTCAAATCATTGATAGCATTTTCAAGGAGTTCCTTTTTTCCTGTCATTGCCAGTTGAATATATGCTTCAGCACGGTTTAAATATACTTCGCTTAAACGAAGCCCGGAACCAAATGGGAACGTGGCTGTGGCCGAAAAGCTTATTTTAGAACTCTTCCTCATTCCGTTGGTTGCGCATAAATATCCATTCAGACGTTGATCGTTACTTTCAAAACAAGAGACTAAGCTTGTTGAAGCACGAAAAGCTTCGCAGTTCCAAGAGGAATTGATCAATGATGATGTCTCTTCCCTTGTTGAATATACAAAGATAATTTCCGGATTACTTAAGTTATATATGAATGGATAGCTCATGGCCGTAATCATATTTATTTGAGCAGGATAATTAACTGTTGTCATGTTGAAAATGGGTACTAACCCGTCATAAGAATTTATAATAGCTGTGGTGTGCTCTTCAACTTTCTCCCAGTTTTCCATGAATAAATAAAAACGACTGGCGAGTAAATGTGCGGCATTTATTCCTATTCTATATTTGGAGCCATTAGCCTTGGTTTCCGTTAGGTAAGCAATTCCTTCTTCAACATCTTTTATAATTCTGTCATAAACTTGAGCAACCGTACTGCATGGTACGGAAGTTGGAGCGATGTCACTGGTTAATTTCAATGGAATACCTTTAGAGTTTCCGTTAGGAGCATTAGAAGCGTTGTACGGGTAAGCGTATAGGTTTATCAGGTTAAAATAGTAGAAAGAGCGCAATACCAAAGCTTCTCCTTTTACTCGACTTTTGGTAAGTTCTTCCCCGACAACCTCATCCATCATATCTAGGACAACATTACATCCTGCGATCAATTTATAGAATGCTTGGTAAGAATCAAGTGTTATCTTTCTCTGGGCATTCGACATGATTTCTTGGCAATCATCGAACATGGTCGTGTTATTCGCACTTTCTCTTCTTCCCCACAAGTAAATAGAACTATAAACCTCTGTTTGTTTTTGAGCATTCTGACTGGTGGACATATATTGTTCTACGTCGTCATCTAGCAAACAAAGATATGACATGAGTGGGATTTCTTTTCTAGGGTATCCTTCATAAGCGAGTAGTTGATCTAAATCTTCGACAGAAGAAGGGATAACCTCGTCTTGTGAAGCTTCTTTAAGAAAGTCGTTGCAAGACGATAAACCGATAACAAGGATTAATAATGCGTATTGTATAATATTTTTCATATTTTTCGATATTTAAAATCCGAGACTGATACTGAATGAAACCTTACTTTGTCGATCAACGACAGGAATAACTTTGTTTGCGTTGGAGCTTAACGTTTCCGGATCCTGTTTCCCCATTTTTTTACTTTTAATGATGAAAGGATCTGTAACAGTTACTCCGAAAATCAGACTGTTGAGACCTATTTTATCTAGTTGCTTTTTCGAAAATGAATAAGCCGCATTAATATTGTTACACCGGAGATGATTGGCTTTTACAACCCGAAGATCGGAAAGATTGTATATGGTATAGCGATACGTTGCATTGTAGCTATCCATAGATAAAGAGTTGTCCGGGAGATAATTTTTTAAATCTTCATCTTGTGCTAATAATGCCGGAATGTTTGTATGCTTTTCGTCACCGGGTTGACGCCAACGTTTCGTTAAAACATTGCTGGCATTTTTCTCCGGAGTAGGGATTTTTAATGCTCCGTATCCACTTGAAGAGCTAGAACTTTGCATGAATGGATTTAGACGTTTGTGGTGCCCTAGTTGAAAGTTGAAAGTTGCTCCCAAAGTGAATTGTTTATATCTGAATGAAGTAGACAATCCACCGCTAAGAACGGGATCTTTAACTCCACTGTACACCATATATTCTAATAATGAACCTTGTACGGGTGACAATGTACCTGGTGTTTCGTCAATGATAGCAAATAATGGGCGTCCTCCTCCGGATAATCCGATGTAGGGGAAAGACCAGAAACTTCCTAAGGCATAACCATCGACAATAACGCTTCCATCCGTGATTTTTTCAAGACTCGGAGAATCGACATTATCTTTTGCTTTATTTCGATTGAAACTAGTGGTGGCACTAATGCTCCAGCGTAAATTGGTATTTTGTATCGGTACAACGGTAACGGCAAGATCATATCCTTTGTTAATAACGGTTCCATTATTGATCTGCATAGTTGTAGTCCCGTTTTCCGTGGGTATAGCTATAGGAGCGATAACATCGGTTGTTTTTTTATAGTAGTAGTCAATACTTCCGTATAATCGATTATCGAATAACGAGAGATCTATTCCGACATTGAGATTCCCCGTCTTCTCCCATTTCAAATCTTTGTTGGCAAATCGTTTGATAGCCAAAAATTGTTCTCCGGTCAGTACATCCGGGGCAATATTGAACTTTGCGATTAGATCCGGTCCCACATTGGAAGCAGCTGTTCCTTGGAAACCGTATGAACTTCTAAGAGTTAATCCGCTCAACCAGCCGAACTGTCTCATGAAATTTTCTTGGGCTATTTCCCAACGGATTCCGGCAGACCATGTCGGGTTAAATCTATGGTTTGTGTTTTCTCCGAAACGGTTTGATGCATCATTACGCATGCTGAATGAAAAACTATATTTGGTATCGTATGCATAACCGATAGTTCCATAAAATGACATATAGTTTTCTACTTTGTCAATGATAGAAATAGAGTGACGTTGGGAAAATGCCGGAGTATTAAGATCCGTCACGTTACAATCGGGATAGATGCTTTTGATGTAATCCAAATTTCCTTGTTTAGAATAGTCATAATCCACACTTTTCCCTCGATCCGGCATATAGCCATATTCCATACCCTGTTGTCCGGTATATACATTACTTCTAATTTCATGACCAATGGCAAGATTGATGGCATGGAGCCCTTCTCGACCCAACGTTTTTCCATAGTTTAATTGGTTCCGGAACGTGTAACTTTGTTGATCCGTGAAATTGTAATTTAGAATACCCCCGTAAGGTAGAGCAGAAGCAAGTGCTAGCCAAGCATCTTTTTCTCCTGTGACTAATTGCCCGTAATTAGCTCCTCGGATCGTGGAAACGGCGTAAGAGTGATCGTCTGCCCACACGTTAGCCGTGCTATTCGTTTTAGAGAAAGCTCCGGTAATTTCCCATCTTAGTTCAGGCAATATATTCCAGATAATATTGCCTTGTATGTTAATATTAGTATTTTTGTTTTCATTACCCGTATGTTTCAATTCATTGAGGAAATTATAACGAATCTCTCTTTTTATTGTTTTCTTGGAATTATTTTCCATGTAATAGAATTCCGTTTGCGGGGCATTGGTCAGATACCATTCATCGGCACCAAGAATTCGACTCGTGTTTAAAGCGTAATCTTCCGGGTTAACTCCTGAATAATATGCATTCGTGATAGTTTGATTTGCAGAGAATTGCATATTTACACGTAACTTCTTTCCCGGTTTCGTATCAATATTTAAACTTGCGGTCTTCCTTTCTTGATCATTTCCTTTATAACTATTGAGAGATTTATTATAACCAATTGAGCCATAAAAATTTATATTTTTATTCCCTCCACTTAAACTCAGCGTATAGTTTTGACTGATAGCCGTTCTTGCTAAAATATCAAACCAGTCTGTATTTTGAGACTCCATTCGGGAAACACGTTGATTAAATTCCGTATAGGAGATTCTTTTGGATACGAGTTGTTGATAGGCACCTTCATAGCCTGTTAATTCAGGAAATTCGGAGAATGGTAGACCTGCTTCGATAATTTCTTTTGATAATTCGATCCTTTCGGCAGAATTCATTCTGTCCGTTTGGGAGTAACTTCTTTTGGGAGTAATAGATATGTCACTTCGAAAATTCACGTTAATTTTCCCTTGAGTGTCTTTTCCTCTTTTCGTGGTGATGACAATAACTCCATTGGCGGCACGAACACCATAGATTGCTGTGGCAGAAGCATCTTTCAAGAAAGTGATACTTTCAATATCATCCGGGTTTACGCCGGAAATACTGCTTCCAGAAATACTGGCCATGGAACTGGAAATATCTCCCGAATTAAGAATATCATTCAATTGTTGTCCGTCGAATGGAATAGGGTCTTCCCGTATCATACCATCAACCACCCAAACGGGAGAAGCATTACCCACGAAGTAGAAGTTCCTCTAACTCTGACTTGAGCCGCAGTACCAATCATTCCGGAAGGAAGTGTGATGCTGACTCCAGGAATTAATCCTTGAAGTGCGGCATCGAGTTGATTTATCCCGGCAACACGAATATCATCACCTTTAACCGTATAGGTCGAACCTACAACTTCGTGACGTTTTAATTTTTGGTATCCCGTCACAACAACTTCTTCCAGATCTTGTGTCTCTTCTTCTAACGTGATAGTATAGGTAAGCTTCTTCTTGTTTACTGTAATTTCTTGAGTCTTCATCCCGATGAACGAGAAAATTAATGTAGAACCTTCTGGAACGGTAATTTTGAATTCGCCTTTTTGATCGGTAAGGACTCCTACTTTGGTATCCCCTTTTAAAGTGACACTAGCAGAAGGTAAAGTTAATCCTGTCTTGTCCTTTACGACACCGGACACTGTAATCGGGTTTTGTTGTGCATATAAATAAGTCGGTAATATGACCAATAGAATCAGTACGAATCGACTGATTGTATATTTTATATATGATATATTGTTTTTCATTTGAATAAATATTAATAGTTGTATTTGGTCGAAGCTTTAACATCTAGGGTGATACTTCCGGAAGGACCCGGATCCAACGAATTTATTCGAATAATAGAAGCCTTTAATAATGAGGTGGTTTGATCTTCAGGCCAATTTGGAAATACTTGGTGAGTATAGGCATAAATACCATAAACAACAGGGGGAGGTAGGGTTGTTGAGAATGATTGTGTATATTTTAATACATCAGTTGTCAATCTGTATTGTTCAAATGGAATATCTGATGTTTTCTTTACGAATTGAGGAAACCGAATAGTCATCTTGTTACCATCAACAGGGATTTGTTCAATTGCTGGTATGGAGAATTTTTTGTAAAATTCGGCATATTCAGGTGCCGTTAGATAATAATACCAACTGGGACTATAAGATTGGGCCCCAACCAGGGGTATAAAATTTTGTTGTGTGGAGGCGGCAAGTCCCTCTTCTCCCCAAAAGTAACAAAAATCAATCTGTTGTAGCTCTTCCAGTGTCATTTGTCTAACTTCTTCCAGCGTGTAGACTTTTCCACTTGCCAAATTTAAAAAACCTCCATGTTCAGTGTTTTCCTGTGCTCCTAAAGTTACCGTGTAACTGTTTAATTCATCGGCAATGAGAATAGTAATTGTTTTATTGATGAGCTGTTTGGGGCTATTGTCGTCTTGGCAAATTACTTGGAAGCTATATATTTGGTAAGTTTGCCCTCTATCGGCAATATAATCATTGGCTTTAAATTCATACGTGAAAATAGATTTGTTTTGTAACTCGATAGAATCAAGAGTTACGGGAAAACCGGGGAGATTGGCTCCGGCATTATCTCTGATGACTACTTCTCGTAGAACACCTTGTTGTGCGGAACAGGTGATTTCGATATTTATTTCTTCGCCGGGAGCAACGATGATAGAGTCTTGAGCGACCCCATTCAATTTAATTGCAATATCCGGACGAGGAGGCAAATCGTGCAGTTCTTTCACACACCCTTGTCCAAGAATGAGCAATAAGCTGATAATGAATAGATAAATGTTAGTTTTCATACAATTTGGTTTTAAGATTAATTAATTGTTTGGTCATTTCTGTTTTTTATATGAATTTGAATGGTTAAATATGAATTTCAACACTTAAAGAGTAGTTTTTAGGTCTACTCATTGTGGGAGTATAATAATCTGCGTTAAAGTTCATCACTTCTGGATCTTGTCGTTTTAATCGCTTGTTCTTAATAATGAATGGATTAGTTATAGTAAAACTTATATTTAGATACTTATTTTTCCAGAAAGGAACATCATAGCCCAAAGTGATACGATTACACCGAATATGGCTGGCTGAAACGACACGTTCGTTACTTTTGTTATATAACGTGTAACGATATATTTCTTTATAAAGACTATTCGTTAAAGAATTATCCGGGAGGTAAGAAGAAATATCTTCATCTCTTGATTGGAGAGACGGTATGTTGGTGAACTTTTCATCTCCGGGCTGTTGCCATCGGTCGAGTAATTCTTTGGAAGCGTTTTGATTGCTTTGAGGAATAGCCATCATTCCATCTTTGCTACTACTCATAAAAGGATTAAGACGCTTGTGATGGCCTGTTTGATAGTTAAATATTGCATTTAGCGAAATCCTTTTATAGCGAAGCATCGTTTGAATGCCTCCACTTAAGCGAGGTTCGGAAACTCCGCTGTAAACGAGATATTCCAAAAGAGAACCGGAAACTTTTTTAGAAATACCGCCCGGTTGGTCTATCGTGGCAAATAGAGGAGCTCCGTTTGTCGATGATAATCCGATGAACGGGAAAGACCAGAATGCGGATACCGGGAAACGATCTATAACAGCAGAACCATTTGTGAAATGATCTAGTGTTTGTTGATCGGAATTACTTTTGTTAAGAATATTTTTCGTGTACCCTGCCGTGAAGCGAACACGCCATTCCCAATCAGGAGTTGAGACAGGAAAAATATCGACTTCCAAGTCATATCCTTGCGTGTCAAGAGAACCGTTATTTATATATGTTCTTTGAAATCCGTTTTCTATTGGAATAGACTTTTCAACGACAATATCGCGGACTTTTTTGGTATAGAAATCAAAAATAATATTTATCCTGTTTTCAAAAAAAGACAATTCAGCTCCAATATTCATAGACGTCGTTTTTTCCCATTTGAGATCAGGATTCGGAAGTTGTTGTAATTGTAAGTATTCTTCATTTGTAACCATATCTTTAGATACATAACTAACTAGAGTATGAGGGGATACGTTAGAAACAACATTTCCTTGACGCCCGTAAGAAATCCGAAGGGTGACTTCATTCAGCCACCTGGTTAATGGAAACCACTTTTCTTGATGTACATCCCATCTTCCTCCGATAGACCATACGGGATAAAACCTGTTATTTGTATTTTTCCCGAAACGATTGGAGGCATCATTTCGAAGATTCAACGTGAAAGTATAACGAGAATCGAACGTGTAACCTAATGCACTATAAAGAGAAAACACATTTTCAACACGATCCGTTAATTCTAAATTATGCTCGTTAAGCGTGTAATTATTCGGACTAAGCGGAACAATGTTAGGGAAATGTTCCTGGATATATTGGAAACGTTCTGCCTGTGAAGAATAATCGTGACTAATATATCCTTTTTGTTTGGGATCGTAACCGAGTTCTAATCCTGTTGTCCCCGTGTATTTATTTTGTCGAACTTCAACTCCTAGTGTCGCATTGAAAGAGTGATTTTGATTTTTTCCAAACAGATTACGATAATTTATTTGTCCTTTAATTGTATATGCCTGATGCGTTATTTGTGAATGGTCAAGGATTCCGCCTTCAAGGAGAGGCGTTAGATACTGTAAAAATGGCTTGGACACCTCACTTTCAAGTTCTCCGTAATTTGCACCTCGTAACAAAGCGACATACCAAGATTGTTCATCCGCCCAAAGTTTATTCTTGTTATTTGTTTGTGACCATGCAGGCATAAATCCTACGCTTAAACAGGGAAGAAGTTGCCATTCCACATGTGAGCCGAGATAAATTTCGGTAGCGTGATTGTCATTGCCCGTGTGGTCTAATTCATGTAACATATTAAAGTGAACTAATTTTTGAATCTGTTTTTCCGAGTTGTTTTCAATATATCTTAACATGGTTCCTTTCCCCTTCATGTAAAATTGTTCAGAGCCAATGGCACGGCTTGTATTTAATGCGTATTGTTCCGGATTGATCCCCATATAGTAACCGGAAGTTTTTATGTTATAACCTGATACATATATCGTCATTTTTAGTTTTTCAGAGAATCGGGTATTAAAATTAATCATTCCGGTGAAAGTTTGCCGGTCATTATTTTTAAATGTATTTTGTTCATCACGGTAGCCTAAAGATGCGTAATAAGACAAATTTCCTTTTCCGGAACTTATGCTAAGGTGATAATTATGACTGATGGAAGTTCCGCCTAAAACTTTAAACCAATCGGTATTCATGGTTTCCAATTGTCGGATTCGCTTGTTAAATTCGGAATAGGAGATCTTTTTTGAAATCATATCCATATAAGCCCCCTCATAACTGATGTTTTGAGGTACTTGGGCGTATGAAATACCAGCATCAATAATTTCTTTAGATAAGTTCAGGCGTTCAGAGGCATCCATCACGTTACTATTCTTGTAACTGGGAATGGGACTAAATGTGATGTCACTACGAAAAGAAACATCTTGTTTGTTAGGTTTTCCTTGTTTGGTTGTAATTACAATAACACCATTGGAGGCCCTTATACCGTAAATTGCCGTGGCAGAAACATCTTTGAGCAGAGTGATAGTAGCGATGTCGTCGACATTAATTCCTGTCAAATTGTTACCCATGATGCTGGCCCGAGCAGAATTAGCCATTGTCCCGTTATTCAGTAAATCGTATAATGTGTTTTGGTCAAAAGCCCATGCATTCTCCCGAATAATACCGTCAACAACGACAAGAGGCTCCGGATTACCCACGACCGTGGATGTTCCGCGTATTTTCATGCGTCCGGAGGAACCGATATTTCCGGAAGGAATAATTACGCTTAGCCCGTTAAACATTCCTTGAAAAGCTGATTCGATAGAATTAGCACCGGGAGTACGTATCTCTTTTCCTTTTATCGTTGTTGTTGCTCCGGTCATTTCGTTCTTGGCAATAACTTGGTAGCCGTTTACGATAATATCCTCAACCTTTTCTACATCCGTGACAAGAGTAATTGTATACGAGGAATCTTGTGCGACCGACGTGTAACAGGTCTTTTTACCCACGTAACTCGTGATCAATACCGTGTTTTCTTTTCTCGGGATTCGGATGAAAAACCGTCCGTTTTTATCGGAAATAGTGCCTCGACTGCTTCCTTTCACTAGAATCGTTGCCGAGGGTAATGCGCTTCCTTGTTCATCCCGGATTACCCCGGCAATGGTACGCATGGAGGGGATAGAAGTAATATCTTTTTTCGTGATGATAATGGTTTGATTATAGATATGAAAATCCAACGGAAGTTCTTGTAGGCAGTAAGCTAAGACTTCCTGTAACTCCGTTTCGTCAAAATGAACGGATTGGCATTTGTCGATTTTTTTCACATCTTTTATTTGGTACATCATGTCGAATTTTGTTTTCTTTTTGATTTTCTTCAGAATTTCTTCCAATGTGGCGTTATTCATGTGGATGCTTATTTTTTGAGCCCACGTTTCCCTTAAAGTCCCCAACAAGACTACAAAAATTGTCAAGAGAATGAATTTTCTAACGCCCATTATCATTAATATTAGGAAAACACTGATTTATTTCATAACTTTGTAATGGTTTTAAGGTTAATTTATTGGTCAATAATTTAATCTGTTATAATTGAGAGATGGTGTCGACATCTCTCAATTTATTTATATACTCGAATTTCGTTTCTGTTCTTTTTAAACTTAACGCCCGTGGCCATGTGAATAATTTTCAATATTTCTTCATACCCTTTGTCTCGTTGTATAGAGATGAAACATGTAATATTTTGTAGTTCAGGATTGTCAAAAGTAACGTCTAAAGCAAAACTTCTTCCTATAATTGTCATTATATTGCCAAGATTGACATTTTCAAATGCAAATTCTCCTCTTCTCCAAGCTGTTTGTGCCTCAACGTCAACGGAATCTACTTTTAACACATCTTCCCGTGGCTGGAAACGGGCTTGTAACCCGGGTGTCAGCACGATTGTTTGTGTTGTCGTGTCGGTTTGGGAATGACAGGTGACGGCAACTTTTCCCGTTAACAGGGTGGTGGCAACAATCGGATCTTCGGGATAGGCCGTCATGTTGAACGTGGTTCCGAGTACTTTGACATCCATTGATTTACTTTTCACGATGAAAGGGATACCGGAATGTGTCACGTCGAAATAGGCCTCCCCGGAGAGTTCAACGACACGTGCATCTTGCCTGAATACGGAAGGGAATACAAGCGTGCTTCCTGCGTTCAGATGAACATTTGTTCCGTCGCTTAACTGGAGAGAATATTCCGTGCCTTCCGGAACAACCAGTTTGTTGGGAGAGGTAGAAGATGACTCCTTGTCGTGTTGAAATGAAACTTTTCGTTCTTCTGTGTTGATAATTTTTAGTCCGTTGTAATCCATTTGCATTTGCCGGTTTAATTCCACCTGCTTGCCATCATCCAGCACGAGGTAGGCGTTTTGTACCAGTAAACGGGGTTGTGTTTCCCTTGTCTCTGAGGTTTGGTAAAAATAATATCCAATGCCTAACACCATAAGGCAGGCTACGGTAGCTGCGTATTTGTAGAACATCGGCAAACGTCGGGTAGGACGGGTGGCTCTGATAAATTTGTTCAACGCTTTCTCCGTGTTGAAACTATCATGTAGTTTTATGTTTTCGTACAACCGTTCGGGACTCCCCACCTCCTTGCGAAGCAAGGGAGAATCGGGAGCAACCTGTTCCCAATTGCCAGCCGATAGAGCATTCTCTATTTGATGGGTAATCCTTTGTGCTTCTTTTATTTTATCTTCGACCTCCTTCATATCTGTTCGTTTTTATTATAAAAACAGTTCATGTCGGGAAAGTGTCTAAAGAAAAGTGATATTTTTTTGTTTTTTTATGTTGTTATTGGTATTTGGCGTGTTTCGAGTAATCGGAAAAGAATAGGGTAGAACTTGGGATGTATAGTCATGTTGAGTGATTGTAGGGCTACCGTTATCTGTTTGATGGTGCAATTTTATTGATACTAATAGGTTATATTGATATATCGGGAGGATTTATCCCAATATTTGCATTGGGATAAGGGATGTAGAAGGGGGACGATTAATTGTTTTGTTGCAGGAAAAGTATAAGTAGTGCATATAGTTCCGGTGAAACCATTTTTTTCAATAACGCTATCCCTCGTTGTTTTTGAGATCTGACGGTGCTGGAAGATGCTCCTGTCAAGGTGGATATTTCTGTGCTGTTATAGCCTTGCATCACGAGATCCATGATTTTAGCACATTCTAAGGGGAGTTGATGAATGTATTCGGAAAGTATGCTTATAATTTCGGATTCGACAATTGTGTTCCATGTTGATTCTTCGCTGGTTTCTTCCGAAAGAGAATTTTCAAATTCAGTAACGATTCGATGATGTTTGAGATAATTGATGCAAGCATTACGTGCAGATAGGTATAAATAAGATTTGAGGGATAGTAAATTATCAAAATGGTTTTCTTTTTCCCATAAACGAATAAAGACTTCTTGGGTTATATCTTCTGCGACAATAGAATCCTTCAGTATCTTGGCAGAAAAATAGGCAAGATCCTGATAATAATCTTTAAACAATTGTTTAAATGCCTCATGTTGTCGGGCATTTAATTGGTTTAAAAAAGAAATATTTGTTTTAGACTCTCTCATACCGGTACAAACATAAAAAGTTTTTTTCATCTTTTAGACACATTCTCTTTATAAATTGTTTTTATAGGGATTGAATGAAATAAATCAACCTTAAAACCAAATTTATTTTATATGAAGAATTTATTTTTTTGTTTATGTTTTTTGTTCTTGTCGATTGCAGGATATTGTCAATCAGCAAGAATTGAATTTTTGTTAGAGAAAGATGCTCTTGTACTTCACAATATGCAACGGTGCGAGGTGAAGGCGGGAGTGCCTTACGTGCTTAACTTGGAAGGGCAGAAGATGTATGATGAGTCTTTTATCATCTCGTTTAAAATGTTGGATCTCTTTTTGGAGCAAGGTGAAGTTTTGAAGGTTAAATTGGTGGGGAAAGAGATCGAAATTATAGATGACGGGAGTATGTGTGCTGCGCAAAATAAGTTGATGTGTGAATTAAATGCTTTGAAGAGAGAATACTGGTATAAAAAATTTAATAAAAAGCTTATACCGGAAGGGCAGCAGAAATGGAATTTAGAAAGCGTTTGTGATAGTATGAGGCGGTGTGTAGAGCAATTTAGGAAATCGTATCCCACTTGTTCGAAAAATTTCGATAAGGTTATACAGACCGAGTTGAAGTATTTCAAGATATTGGAGAAGAATTGTTCTTCTATGGCAAAGGTGATGTTTGGTGATGTATCTGAAAATGTGGTACAACAACTTTCGGAAGTTGTAAAAGATTCAAAGGATGATAGGAATGTTTATTCTGTGAGTTACTGGCAGGTTGTTCGATGTTATTCAAGTTATTTGCGTATCGCAGATCCAGATAAACTGTTAGGTGATCCCAATCGTTATTACGAGAACGAGATAAAACTAACAGAATATTTTGAGTCGGGAGCCGTGCGTGAACGTTTGTTATTTGAGCATTTGAAAGAAATTATGTTTTGGGCTAAACCTGAAGATAAAGGAGAGATTGATAAATGTATTGCTTATTTGCGCCCGGCTTATGTTGATGTTATTCATGAGTTATGGGCTGATTTGGAAAAGCAATTTCAGGAGAATAACCTCAAACCCTCAAATGTATATCCGAAATTGTCAGGAGAGGATACGACAGGCAAGGTTGTTGATTTGAATTCTTTTAAAGGTTCTTGGGTGTTTTTAGATATTTGGGCAACTTGGTGTATTCCGTGTTGTGGGGAGATTCCTTTCGTATCGGCAATGGAGAAAAAATTGGAAGGTGAAGAGGTCGTTTTTCTTTCCATATCGGTTGACGAGGATAAGAGACGGGATGCATGGATTGAAAAAATACAGGAAAATGGTATGAGAGGAGTACAGTTGCGTTGGTTACAGAAACGAGATGAATTATATCAACAATTGGGAATAACAGGTATTCCTTATTTTGCTATTATTGATCCTGAAGGTAAGTTGTTTTTGAATAAATTACCGAATGTGTCTACTGGTATTATATATAGATTATTGGAGGATATATTGGAAAATAGATGAGGAAAGATATAATGAAAAAGATCATATTATTTGCCGTGTTATCGGTTTGTTCGTTAGTGTTATCCGCACAGAAATCGTACCGATTGAATATCTCTATATATGGAAATTATAGTCATTCGGGAGATTTGTTTTATCTTTATCAAGTAGATCAGAATACACTTCGGGGGAATATTATAGATTCTGTGGCTTTGGGCAATGATTTTTGTCTCCGTTTCACGGGATCTTATGAACATCCTGAATTTGTTGCTTTTGGGATGAAAGGTAAACCTACGTCTAGTGTCTTTTTGATTGATACGACGGAGATTGATGTATATAGTGTATTATTGAAAGTGGAAAAGAGTATGTGGAACTCGACCGGGTGTAAATTCAAAGGTAATACGGTTATCGTGGATGGAGGACGAGAGAATGAGATGTTGGAATATTATAAAACTTTGTACAAAGGAGTATCTGGTCGTAGTAAAACATTCGGGCTTACTGATTCCGCCAGGGTGCATATATTGATGGAAGCCTTGAAAGTAAATCCGAACTCGTGGGCATTGCTTTACTTGGCTAATTCAATGAAACAGAGGTTCTCGTTTGATGATTTGGAACAGTTTCTAGGACTGTACACAGAGCCTTCCGTGAGAGCTAGTAGCTTGTATACAAAGTTGACAAATTATCGGGACAAGGAGATGAAGATAAGGGTAGGTGAGACTATTCCCGATTTTAAACTTCCCGCGCTAAATGGGGAATTGGTTTCCATTTCCAGCTTCAGAGGAAAGTATGTGTTGCTTGATTTTTGGGCTTCTTGGTGTGGACCGTGTATGGACGAGATGTCAAACGTGAAGGCTCTGTACGAGAAATATCATGATCT
>OGES01001593.1_pt1 | contig 17421 bp, 16 predicted proteins | sample 1570711 | NCBI WGS metagenome assembly OGES01 (sample SAMEA2582133, study PRJEB24529) | metagenome | biome: Human gut stool | place: China | collected 2011 | reverse complement strand
AGTTGGTAGTAGCGCATGACTGTTAATCATGATGTCGTAGGTTCGAGTCCTACTGGCGGAGTATAGTTTTTAAGCTAGACATTGTCTAGCTTTTTTAGTTTATTTGTCAACTGTAGTTAAGGTTTGACAAAAAGTCTTCGAGCTAGTGGCATATAGGCTTCTGACATATTCATCGTAATAAACTGTATCTTGCTCATCTCAGGACATAACAGTAGGGAGTTGGTCTTTATGTTCCTTGAAAGTAAACTGGTCAAGTTTATGATAGACAGTGGACGTTGAGACATGAAGTTTTTTGGCAATATCTGTTAGTGATCCCTTTTCAGTAAGGAGTTGTTTAACTTTTTGTCGGACTAGATTTGAAATTTGGTGTTTTTTCTCAACGATTGATGTCTCAACCACAGTGACTTTCTGACGCCCTTTACACTGGAAGAAAGGCTTTTTAAGGACATAGTAGTGTTGGTATTCCAGTTTTACTTGAACCTCGATGAGGGTATCTTTTTCAAAAACAAGAGAAATAATGATGTTAGTGTTTTTTATTCTGTGGTATTCTGAATTAATCTCATGAGTTCTTCCTAAGAATGGTTTAGTTGCTTTTCATTATAGTTCTTATGGGACTTTTTGGGTACATTCAAAAAAGCTCTATAATCTCTACAGTGGTTTTACCAACTACAGAAATTATAGAGCCTTGAAAACCACTAGCTGTGCTGGTGGTTCTGAAAAGCTTTTAGCGATATATCAATAATATCTCCCTAAAGTGTTATATTAGATAAGTTTTCCCGATCATTAACTAATATACTAAAGAAAATCCTTGATGAGACAGGATAATAATAGTTTAGTACATACTACAAGGAATTATAAGTATCATATTGTGTTCGCATTAAAATATCGACGTGAGATAATTTATGGAAAATACAAAACAAGTATAGTTCAAATCTTACGATTATGTTGAAATACATAGATCATATTCACATGTTGGTGAGTATACTATATAAACTAATTGTTTCTTCATTTATGGGATATTTAAAGGGTAAGAGTAGCTTAATGATATTTGTCGGAAACGCTAATTTAAAGTATAAATATGAGTATTGTAAATTTAGTTTTTAGGCTTTTTGTTGATATTGAGACCAGTTAGTCGGGCTACCGAGAAAAGGTGAGATTAAGTAAAACGATTCGGTAGATCTTTAGCGGTGCCTTTCAGCCGAAGAGCAAACCACCCGTAAAAATGATATGATACCTCTTAAGTCGACAAGGTAAATACCTAAAATCTACTTAAGAGGTATTTTTATGTCTAGAAGAGAAAGATTCATCCCCTACGAGAAAGAACAAGCTTGTCTCGATTATATTAATGGTAATCGCTCCAGATCTGAAATATGTAACTGTCTCCATATTTCCACAAGGACGATTCAAGATTGGGCTGCCATCTATAAAAAATATGGGATTTTAGGATTCACAAAGAAAACAAAAAACCGTTCCTATTCAAAAGAATTTAAAATGGAACTTGTAGAAAAATGTATTAGTGGTGAGGCTTCATCTATTGATTTAGGTCATCAGTATGATATTTCTTAAGGACTTTTAAGAAAGTGGATTAGGATGTATAATGCGAATATAGAACTTAAGGATTACGCTCCAAAACGGGGGGATCTATATGGCAAAAGCAAGACGTAAAACCACTATTGATGAACGCAAAGAGATTGTCAGCTATTATGCCATCAAAGACTATACTGTCAAGAGCGTCCACAAAGCAGACATGACTGTAAAACGCCTTTGGAAGTTAGAAACGCTGTCTTAACATCAGAACATCCTTTGTCATACTCAATCGCTAAGAATAACAAAATTGAAAAGTACAAGTCTAAGTGGTCTGCATAACAAAACAGCCGTACATTTATTTTGTACGACTGACCTTCAAAAACAGACACTTTTTTAGATATTTAACCTGTCAAGTAGACAGGTTAAATATCATTTTTACGGGTGGTTTTGACTCTATATCACTCACTCACTCCTCTAATTGTTTTAGTCAAGTTATTTATAGTGACATATATGTCTCTATTTTATTTTTCTACATTCTTTTATAATAGGTCTGTAGTTATCTAATTACAAAATTTATATTTATTATTGGAGGTTCAATGGAACAAGAAGTTTTTGTTCACGCATATGAAACTGTAAGGCCGATTGTACTTAAGGCTTTTAGGCAATACTTTATTCAGCTTTGGGATCAAGCTGATATGGAGCAAGAGGCGATGATGACTTTGTATCAGCTTTTAAAAAAGTTTCCTGATTTAGAGAAAGATGATGATAAGTTACGTCGTTACTTTAAAACTAAGTTTAGGAATCGACTTAATGATGAAGTGAGGCGGCAGGAGTCAGTAAAACGTCAAGCTAATAGACAGTGCTATGTTGAAATTTCAGATATTGCTTTTTGTATTCCCAATAAGGAGCTAGATACGGTTGATAGACTTGCTTATGATGAGCAGCTTAATGCTTTTCGTGAGCAGTTATCATCGGAAGATTCTCTTAAGTTGGATCGATTGTTGGCTGGTGAATGCTTTAGGGGAAGGAAAAAGATGATACGAGAGTTAAGAGTTTGGATGGTTGATTTTGATCCATGTAATGAAGAAGACTGAGTTGAAATTATTCTCTAGTTTGTTTTATTCAATAGTTATGGACATTATTCGTGTCAGTTAATTTGTTTATTATTAGTGACTCTTATTATAAGATGAGTTTGTTTATTTTACTTCTATTGTGTTTCCAGTAATTCTTGGAAGTTCAACCTTTTCTTTAAATATAGCTTCTTGGTAAAGTTTTAAGAAGTCTGCATAGATATGGACTTGTTGTCCATTTTTTGTAAAAATGTCAACACGAAAAACAAGTTGTCCGGAAGGTTTTGAAGTTAATCCGATGATATTTGGAGTCCCAATAATTTCAGGATAATTTTCAATGTTGTCTTTATTAACTTGTTGGATAATGCTTGTTACTTTATTGATATCGGTAGAAGTATAGACTGGGATGTCAATTTGAGCTCTCATATCTCCACGAGATTTATTGGAAACGATTGTGATATTACGATTGGGTATAAAATGGAGTGTGCCATCAAAGCCTCGAATCTGAGTGGTACGGATACCCACAGTTGAAACAAGACCTGTAACGGCTTCTACCTCAACAGAATCACCAACTTCAAATTGGTTTTCTAATAAGATGAAAAAACCATTAACGACGTCTGATAGGAATCCTTGAGCTCCTAGACCAAGGGCAACACCGGCAAGTCCGGCTCCAGCTAGAAGGCTAGATACGGGAACACCCAAAATACTTAGAAGCCAGTATACAAGGAAAAAGTAAAGGATATAGTTCATGCAATTGTGCAGTAGGCGTTCAATAGTTTTTTTACGGGCGGATGTTTGAATGGTCCATGATAGTGAACGTCCGACAGTATGTTTAAATAAAAAGTTGATAATCTTTTTACTAAGAAGAAAGATGATGAGGAGAATGAGAAGTTTAATCCCTTTCGAAATAAGTACCATTAGGCTTTCTTCGAAATTAAATTGCTGTATATACTTTTGTAAAATATTCATATCTCTAGTTTATCAAAATTTGTAAAAAGAAGCAGTCTCTAACGATTTTCTTGATATTAAATTGGAGAAAAAAACTTTCAAAAGGCTTTGAAATATGGTAAACTAAACTGTATCTATAAAAAATTTTAAGGAGAATGACTACATGTCTGTATCATTTGAAAACACAGCCACTAACCGTGGTGTGGTGACATTTACTATCGGTCAAGATAAAATTCAACCAGCTTTGGATCAAGCGTTTAACAAGGTTAAAAAGAATTTGAACGTACCAGGTTTCCGAAAAGGACACATGCCTCGTGCCGTATTTAACCAAAAATTTGGTGAAGAAGCTCTTTACGACGATGCTTTGAATGCAATTCTTCCAGCAGCTTATGAAGCAGCGATTGCTGAACTTGATCTTGATGTTGTTGCACAACCAAAAATTGATGTAAAATCAATTGAAAAAGGTCAAGATTGGACACTTACTGCAGAAGTTGTTACAAAACCTGAAGTAAAACTTGGTGCATATAAAGATCTTGAAGTTTCAGTTGAAGCTTCTAAAGAAGTTACTGATGAAGAAGTTGATGCTAAGCTTGAAAACGAACGCAGAAACTTGGCTGAATTGGTCGTTAAAGAAGGTGCAGCTGAAAATGGCGACACTGTTGTTATCGATTTTGTTGGTTCAGTAGATGGTGTTGAATTTGACGGTGGTAAAGGTGAAAACCACTCTCTTGAACTTGGTTCAGGTCAATTTATCCCAGGATTCGAAGACCAATTGGTTGGAGCAAAAGCTGGTGATGAAGTAGAAGTTAAAGTTACTTTCCCAGAAGACTATCAAGCTTCTGACCTTGCAGGTAAAGCTGCTGTATTTGCTACTAAAGTTAACGAAGTTAAAGCTAAAGAAGTTCCTGCTCTTGATGATGAGTTGGCTAAAGATCTTGACGATGAAGTTGAAACTCTTGATGAGTTGAAAGCTAAATACCGTAAAGAACTTGAAGCAGCTAAAGAAATCGCATATGATGACGCTGTTGAAGGTGCTGCACTTGATTTGGCCGTTGAAAACGCTGAAATTGTTGAATTGCCAGCAGAAATGGTTGAAGACGAAGTTCACCGTGCTATGAACGAATTCATGGGTAACATGCAACGTCAAGGTATTTCTCCTGAAATGTACTTCCAAATTACTGGCACAACTCAAGAAGATCTTCATAAACAATATGAAGCTGATGCTGATAAACGTGTGAAAACTAACCTTGTTATCGAAGCTGTTGCTGCTGCAGAAGGATTTGACGCTACAGACGAAGAAATCCAAAAAGAAATCAATGACCTTGCAGCTGAGTACAATATGGAAGTATCACAAGTTTCTGCACTTCTTTCACCTGAAATGCTTAAACATGATATTGCTATGAAGAAAGCTGTTGAAGTTATTACAAGTTCAGCAAAAGTTAAATAATATGTCTAAAATCAAGTTTCTGTTGAGACTTGATTTTTTATTCTATAAATACTTTGACTATTGACTCTTTTTAGCGTAAAATAGAGGGTAGCGAAATTTGATTGCTGAGCTATTTTCTAGTAGAAATTAGCTTGAGTAATAATGAAGGAGAACCACTTTGGAACTAGACGTATTTGCTGGACAAGAAAAAAGTGAATTATCAATGATTGAAGTGGCCCGTGCTATCTTAGAAACACGTGGTCGTGATAATGAAATGTATTTCAATGATTTGGTCAATGAAATTCAAAATTACTTAGAAAAATCGGATGCTGATATCCGTAATGCTTTGCCATTCTTTTATTCAGATTTGAATACGGATGGAAGTTTTATTCCACTAGGTGATAACAAATGGGGCTTGCGTTCATGGTACGCAATTGATGAAATCGATGAAGAGGTCATCACATTGGAAGATACTGATGAAAATGCACCAAAACGTAAGAATAAGAAAGTTAATGCCTTCATGGATGGTGATGAAGATGCTATCGATTATAATGATGATGATCCAGAAGATGAAAACTTCACACCTGATTCTGATAGTCTTGAATATGACGACGATAGCGAAGATGATGAGAAAGCCGAAGTGGAATCTTATGACTCTGAGTTGAATGAAATTATTCCAGATGACGATTTGGATGATGTTGAGTTGTCAGAAGAAGATGATGATGACTATGAGGATGAGTCAAACGACTAAGTTTTTATTGACAAATGGTCTTGGATAGTTTAGACTATTTATCGGGCACCTCTTTTGAAGAGGTCATGATTAAGGCTCCCAGAGTAAAACTCTTGGGGGTCATTTTTGTTTTTAGTTATTTACTGGTTTTGTTGATATTGAGTTACTGAATAGTACTCATGTTGGGCATTGGTAAAGGATTATTTTGATTATTGAATACGGTAATCAATTTGCTATTTTTATGGTTTTACATTATATTAAAGGAGTTAATATGACAAAATATATTTTCGTCACTGGTGGTGTGGTATCTTCAATTGGTAAAGGGATTGTAGCTGCGAGTCTTGGACGTTTGCTTAAGAACCGTGGTCTTAAGGTAACGATTCAAAAATTCGATCCTTACATCAATATTGATCCAGGGACAATGAGTCCTTACCAACATGGTGAAGTTTATGTCACTGATGATGGTGCTGAAACTGACCTTGACCTTGGTCACTACGAGCGTTTTATTGATATCAATCTTAATAAATACTCTAACGTTACTACTGGTAAGATTTACAGCGAAGTTTTGCGTAAGGAACGTAAAGGTGAGTATCTAGGTGCGACTGTTCAGGTAATTCCTCATATCACAGATGCTTTGAAAGACAAGATTAAGCGTGCAGCGACAACGACTGATTCAGATGTCATTATCACTGAAGTTGGTGGTACGGTTGGTGATATTGAAAGTCTCCCATTCCTTGAAGCGCTTCGTCAAATGAAGGCTGATGTGGGCTCTGATAACGTTATGTATATCCACACAACGCTTCTTCCTTATTTGAAGGCTGCTGGTGAAATGAAGACAAAACCAACGCAACACTCTGTTAAGGAATTGCGTGGTTTGGGTATCCAACCAAATATGTTGGTTATTCGTACAGAACAACCTGCTGGTCAAGGAATCAAGAATAAATTGGCTCAGTTCTGTGATGTTGCACCTGAGGCTGTTATCGAATCACTCGACGTGGAACATATTTATCAAGTGCCTCTTAATATGCAGGCTCAAGGTATGGATCAAATCGTTTGTGATCATTTGAAACTGGATGCTCCAGCTGCAGATATGACAGAATGGTCTGCTATGGTTGATAAGGTACTTAATCTTAAGAAGACAACTAAGATTGCCCTTGTCGGTAAGTATGTGGAGCTTCACGATGCTTACTTGTCAGTGGTTGAGGCACTTAAACACTCTGGTTTGGCAAATGATACTGCCATTGATATTGACTGGGTCAATGCTAATGATTTGACTGCTGAAAATGTTGCTTCTCGTTTGGCTGATGCTGATGGTATTATTGTTCCTGGTGGTTTCGGTCAACGTGGTACCGAAGGTAAGATTCAAGCTATTCGTTATGCACGTGAAAATGATGTGCCAATGTTGGGTGTCTGTCTCGGTATGCAATTGACATGTATTGAGTTTGCTCGTCATGTCCTTCACTTGGATGGCGCTAATTCAGCTGAGCTTGATCCAAACACAAAATATCCAATTATCGATATTATGCGTGATCAAATTGATATTGAAGATATGGGTGGTACTCTTCGTCTTGGTCTTTACCCATGTAAGTTGAAACCAGGTTCTAAGGCTGCTGCAGCTTATGGCAACCAAGAAGTTGTTCAACGTCGTCACCGTCACCGTTATGAATTTAATACTAAGTTCCGTGAACAGTTTGAGGCTGAGGGCTTTGTATTCTCAGGTGTGTCACCAGATAATCGTTTGATGGAAGTTGTAGAACTCCCAGACAAGAAATTCTTTGTGGCAGCTCAATACCACCCAGAATACCATAGCCGTCCAAACCATGCTGAAGAACTTTACAGTGCCTTTGTCACAGCAGCGGTTGAAAATGCTAAATAATTATCTAAGATAGAGTGGGATATCCTACTCTGTTTTTTATTGGCTCCTTTTATGCTAAAATAAAGGGAATAATAAGAAAGAACGAGGGAAACAAATGGCTAAATTCGGCTTTTTGTCAATATTAGAAGAAGAATTAGATAAGCATCTGGATTATGATTTTGCGATGGACTGGGATAAAAAGAATCACGCTGTGGAGGTAACGTTTATCCTAGAAGCGCAAAACAGTAGCAATGTGGAGACTATTGATGATAAGGGTGAAGTCTCTGATGAAGATGTCATTTTTGAAGACTATGTTCTCTTTTACAATCCAGCAAAATCACATTTTGATGAAGAGGACTACCTAGTGACAATTCCATATGAACCTAAGAAAGGTCTATCTCGTGAGTTTTTGTCCTATTTTGCGAAGACCTTGAATGAGGTGGTAACAGAAGGGTTGAGTGACTTGATGGATTTTCTATCTGATGATGGACCTGAGGAATTCGGTTTGGTTTGGGACAAAGAAGCTTTCGAAAAAGGAAAAGCTCAACTTGAAGAGAAGGAATTTTTTGCTTATCCAAGGTATTAAAGGGAGCGAAAAGGGATGGATGCTTATTTAAAAGATCAGTTCGATTTTACAGGTGTTAAGGCTGCCTTACTCGTAGAGCAAAATATTTTGGTCATTCTCAGAGATAATAAGCCAGATATTCCTTGGCCAAATACATGGGAGTTACCAGGTGGTGGAAGAGAAGGTCAAGAAACACCACTTGAGTGTCTTCAACGCGAAGTCTGGGAGGAGCTGGGATTGGCTCTGAAAGAGGAATCGATTATTTGGTCGAAAATCTATCCTAGTATGTTGGATAAAGATAGGTCAGCTGTCTTTGTGGTTGGCCAAATTAGTCAAGAGCAGTATCGTGAGATTCGTTTTGGTGACGAGGGGCAGGAATTTAAACTAATGCCTGTAGAGGATTTTATAAAAGCAGAAGGTGTCATTCCCCAGTTGCAGGAACGTTTTAAAGACTATTTAGTAGGAAAGGAAATTGATAATTAAATGGACAAATGGCAAGAATTAACGATTGAGGTTAATCGTGAGGTCGAAGAGGCGGCTTCTAATATTTTAATTGAATCTGGTAGTCAAGGTGTGGCTATTGATGATAGTGCAGATTATTTAGAAAATGCGGACCGCTTTGGGGAACTTTATCCTGAGGTTGAGCAGGTTGAGACGGTTAAAATTACGGCTTATTATCCGGAATCAGTAGATATCGAGGCCATTACTAAGCAGGTTAATGAGCGTTTGGCTGAGTTGACAGATTTTGGTCTTGAAACGGGAGATATTCACTTGGCTACTCAAGAATTGGTTGAAGAAGATTGGGCTGAGAATTGGAAAAAATACTATGAACCAGCACGAATTACTCATGATTTGACCATTGTACCGTCATGGACAGATTATGAGGCATCAGTGGGTGAGAAGATTATCAAACTAGATCCTGGCATGGCCTTTGGAACAGGAACACACCCAACGACTAAGATGAGTCTTTTTGCACTCGAACAGGTGCTTCGTGGTGGCGAGACTGTGATTGATGTGGGAACTGGATCGGGTGTCCTCTCGATTGCTAGCTCTCTTCTGGGAGCTAAGGAGATCTATGCTTATGACCTTGATGATGTAGCAGTTCGAGTGGCACAGGAAAACATTGATATGAATCCTAGCATGGAAAATATCCACGTTGCTGCGGGAGATCTTTTGAAGGGCGTGACGCAAGAAGCTGATGTTATCGTGGCCAATATTTTGGCAGATATTCTCATCCACCTGACGGAAGATGCCTACCGTTTGGTTAAGGACGAAGGTTATTTGATTATGTCAGGGATTATCTCTGAAAAATGGGATATGGTGCGTGAATCGGCTGAGAAGGCTGGTTTCTTTCTGGAAACTCACATGGTTCAGGGAGAGTGGAATGCTTGTGTCTTCAAGAAGACAGATGATATTTCAGGAGTGATTGGAGGCTAAATGCAACAATATTTTATAAAGGGGCAGGTTAAAAATCTAGTAACTATCAAGGACAAGGATACTGTGAAGCATATGTTTAATGTTATGCGTTTAGCAGAGGATGATCAGGTTGTCTTGGTTTTTGAAGACGGTATCAAGTATCTTGCACGTGTGGCAGACCCTGAGAATCATGTCTTTGAAGTGATTGAAGTTTTAAATGAGAATGTTGAGATGCCTGTATCTGTAACCATTGCTTCTGGTTTTCCCAAGGGAGATAAGCTGGAGCTGGTGACACAAAAGGTAACAGAGCTTGGAGCTCAGGCTATTTGGGGCTTTCCTGCCGACTGGTCTGTGGTTAAGTGGGATGGTAAGAAGCTTGCCAAGAAGGAAGATAAGCTTGACAAAATTGCTTTAGGAGCTGCAGAACAATCCAAGCGTAATCATGTTCCAGAAGTCAGATTGTTCGAGAAGAAGGGAGAATTTCTATCAGAATTAGATAATTTTGATAAGATTTTTATCGCTTATGAGGAAACAGCCAAAGCAGGCGAGTTGGCTACTCTAGCTCGTGAGTTGGCTCATGTAGAGAATGGTCAGAAAATTCTCTTTATCTTTGGACCAGAAGGTGGTATTTCTCCGTCTGAGATTGATGCATTTGAAGAAGCTGGTGGCGTTAAGGTTGGCCTTGGACCGCGTATTATGCGGACGGAAACAGCTCCCCTCTATGCTTTGAGCAGTGTGAGTTATGCCCTAGAATTGAATAACTAAGAGAAAGTTGGTTTTGTTCCAACTTTTTTGTATTGGACACTTTTAGGCTGAGGTTTGATCTTGGCTTTTCTTTTGCATGAAAAATTGAGCATTTTTAAAAAAGTTTATACTCTTATTTAGATTAAATATAATTGTATTATCTTTATAAAAGTGGAAGATTTTTAATGAAAACGAATCGTTATGTGATTCAATCTGCTGAGGTTTTGGGACTTGTCGCTCTCTTGACTGTGTCACAAGTCGTGGGGTATGTTGATGAGGCAACGGCAGCAATACCAACGACCTCTACTGAAACTGTTACAGAGCCCGCTCATGATGGGCAGACAGTTGATATGCAGATTTTGTCAACAACAGACCTTCATACCAACTTGGTTAACTATGACTATTATCAAGATAAGCCGTCTCAAACCGTTGGTCTGTCTAAAACTGATGTCCTTATCAAAAAAGCCCGTGAAACCAATCCCAATACGGTCTTGGTGGACAGTGGGGATACGATTCAGGGAATTCCTTTTGGAACTTATAAGGCCTTGATTGATCCTGTTACCCAAGGTGAGACTCACCCTATATACAAGGCTTTTGAGATGCTTGGTTACGATGATGAAACGCTTGGAAACCACGAGTTTAACTATGGCCTCGAATTTTTGGATCATATGGTTAAGGCTGCTAAGATTAACATTATCAATGTCAATGTGCGTAATGCTCAAACTGGTGATTACTATTACAATCCTTATAAGATTGTCAACAAGACCTTTACTGATACGGACAGCAAATGGAAAGTTGTCAATAGTAAGGCCAAGCTTGAAAAAAATGATACTAAGTCAGATATTGCGGATAAAGATCTAATTGATATGGCTGCTTATGACCATAATGGGACATCAACACAGGCAGGATTTGCAGAGTACCGTTTGATTGTTAAGGAAAAAGCAAATCAAGTTGATGATACGACTAATAAAGAATCTGAGAAGTCACCAAAAGGTGTTGAGACGACGGACCAATCTAAGCGTGAGATATCAAAAGCTACTGTAGTTACCAGCTTAGCTAAATCTGCTACAACTATCCAGTTGTTAAATTCTAAGGTAATTATCTAGCCTCAAGCTTAAATTCAAGAAACTCAAGTTTCAAGTTCTGATGAGACTTTGCCAAATACAGGTTCAGATGAATCCATGTCAGCAACTTTAGCTGGTCTGGTTCTTGTGACCTTGGCTAGATTCTTTGGGATCAAAAAACACGAAAAAAATTAATCAAGAGAAAAAGCCCCTATCAGGGCTTTTTTGCTCTAGTTTTAGTGTTGGTTAAAGTTCTTTTGTGCTTCTAGGATAATAGGTGCCAGACGTTCGATATCGGACTGTGTACCGCGTAGCTCGAAGTCTCCCAACATTGGAAAGCCAAAACGTTGACTGTACTGTTTGGCGGTTAGGCAGTACTGGTTATTGAAGTTACGGTTGCCAGAACCGATGATACCAAAGCAACGTTTGTGATTGCCATGGGCTGCGATAAAGTCACCCAGTGGATTGGTTAGGATTTCAACATCTCCATTGTCAACGCCATTTCCTCCTTCAAGGTAGGTTGGCAAGAGTGCGACAAAGGGTTCATCTACTTGGAAGGTTTCATGATTAAGCTCTTTAATATTGATTTGGCGACATTCAATCCCGTGGTTGAGGGATAAATAGTCAGACATACGTTTGACAAAGCTTTGGGTATTACCGCTTAGACTAATATAAACGAGGGTAAGTTGAGACATATGCGTCCTCTTTCTATCTATATCTTGTGTTTGCTAAATCATTCTAACACAAGATATTGTGTTTTTCAAGTTAGCTCCTTGCGCTTAAGAATTGCTTATCTAGCTCTTTTTCTTTACTTGTAAAAGTGATAAAATAAAGGTTATTAAAAGAAGCGAAGGAAGAAATCATGGCTAAAGATAAAAATGTGACAGGAGAAGAAATTTTAGACATTTGCTCGGCCTACATGTCAGCAGATGATTTGAAATTAGTTGAAGAAGCCTGGCATTATGCGACAGATGCTCATAGTGGGCAATTTCGTCAGTCAGGAGAACCTTATATTATTCACCCTATTCAAGTGGCAGGTATCTTGGCAGATCTCCATCTTGATGCAGTGACAGTAGCCTGTGGTTTCTTACACGATGTCGTTGAAGACACCGAAAAAACGCTCGATGATTTGGAAGCGGATTTTGGTACGGATGTACGAAATATCGTGGACGGTGTTACTAAGCTTGGTAAGGTTGAGTACAAGTCTCACGAGGAGCAGTTGGCTGAAAATCACCGTAAGATGCTTATGGCTATGTCTAAGGATATCCGTGTCATCTTGGTTAAATTGGCCGATCGTTTGCACAATATGCGTACCCTTAAGCATCTTCGTAAGGATAAGCAAGAGCGCATTTCTCGCGAAACTATGGAAATCTATGCTCCTTTGGCCCACCGTTTAGGTATTAGTCGTATCAAATGGGAATTGGAAGACATGTCTTTCCGTTACCTTAACGAGGTAGAATTCTACAAGATTTCTCACATGATGAAGGAAAAGCGTCGTGAGCGTGAGGCACTTGTGGACGAGATTGTCGATAAAATTAAGACCTACACAGCTGAACAAGGACTTGTTGGTGATGTTTATGGTCGTCCAAAGCACATCTACTCTATTTATCGTAAGATGCGCGACAAGAAAAAGCGCTTCGATCAAATTTATGATTTGATTGCCATCCGTTGTGTTATGGAGACGCATAGTGATGTTTATGCCATGTTGGGATACATCCATGAGCTCTGGCGTCCGATGCCTGGCCGTTTCAAAGACTATATTGCCAATCCTAAATCCAATGGTTATCAGTCTATCCATACGACGGTTTATGGACCTAAAGGTCCTATTGAAATCCAAATCCGTACTAAGGAGATGCACCAAGTTGCCGAATACGGGGTTGCAGCTCACTGGGCTTACAAGAAAGGCATCAAGAGCAAGGTAGATTCGAAAGAGTCTGCTTTGGGAATGAATTGGATTAAGGATCTTGTGGAACTCCAAGATGCCTCGAATGGGGATGCTAAGGGATTTGTTGACTCTGTAAAAGAAGATATCTTCTCAGAGCGAATTTATGTCTTTACACCAAATGGTGCTGTTCAGGAATTGCCTAAAGATTCAGGTCCTATTGACTTTGCCTATGCCATCCATACCCAAGTCGGTGAGAAGGCCACAGGTGCCAAGGTTAATGGTCGTATGGTGCCTCTGACTGCCAAACTCAAGACGGGTGATGTGGTTGAGATTGTCACCAATGCCAATTCCTTTGGTCCTAGTCGAGACTGGATTAAGATGGTCAAAACGACTAAGGCCAGAAATAAAATTCGTCAATTCTTTAAGAATCAAGACAAGGAAGCTTCAATCACCAAGGGTCGTGAGCTTTTGATTGCCTATTTCCAAGAGCATGGCTATGTTGCCAATAAGTACCTAGACAAGAAACATATTGAGGAAATTCTCCCTCGTATGAGTGTGCGTAGTGAGGAAGCTCTTTATGCCGCTGTTGGCTTTGGCGAAATTAGTGCTGCTGCTGTTTTCAATCGTCTGACAGAAAAAGAACGCCGTGAGGAAGAGCGTGCTAAGGCAAAAGCTGAAGCTGAAGAGCTAATGAACGGTGGCGAGGTTAAGACTGAGAAGAAAGAAGTTCTTAAGGTTAAGAGTGAAAATGGCGTCATCATTCAAGGTGCATCTGGTCTCCTCATGCGTATCGCTAAGTGCTGTAACCCAGTACCTGGAGATGAGATTGAAGGTTACATCACCAAGGGACGTGGAATAGCTATTCATCGCTCAGATTGTAATAATATCAAGAGTCAAGAAGGTTATGAGCAACGTCTAATCGAAGTGGAGTGGGATGAACGTAATGCCAATAAATCTTACTTAGCTGAGATTGATATCTATGGTCTTAACCGTTCAGGTCTTTTGAACGATGTTCTTCAAATCTTGTCAAATACGACCAAGAGCATCGCTACGGTCAATGCGCAACCGACTAAGGACATGAAGTTTGCCAATATTCACGTTAGCTTTGAAATTGCAAACCTTATTGAATTGACTGGTCTTGTGGATAAGATTAAAATTATCCCTGACGTTTACAGTGTTAAACGTACGAATGGTTAAGGAGTTACTGCGATGAAGATTGTAATTCAGCGCGTGCAAAGTGCCTCTGTGGTTATTGAGGATTCTACGGTTGGTGCTATCAAGCAGGGCCTCTTACTCTTGGTCGGAGTTGGTCCAGAGGACACCAAAGAGGATCTAGAGTATGCGGTTCGTAAGATTGTCAATATGCGCATTTTTTCAGATGAAGATGGCAAGATGAATCTTTCTGTTAAGGATATTGGTGGTCAGATTTTGTCAGTTTCTCAGTTTACGCTTTTTGCAGATACGAAAAAAGGGAATCGACCGGCATTTACGGGAGCTGCAAAGCCTGACATGGCTAGCCAGTTCTATGACGATTTCAACCAATCCTTGTCAGCTCATGTTCCTGTAGAAAGGGGACGCTTTGGTGCAGATATGCAGGTTAGCCTAATCAATGATGGACCTGTTACCGTTATCTTGGATACTAAAAATAGATAAATAAATCATTTCTCACTTTGTGTGGGAGATGTTTTTTTATTCTCATCAAATTTAGGATTTTAGGAGTTGAAATGTCATCATTTACTGCTTATTTTTGTCATTTTATATAGAATTAGATAGATGAAACAACTAAACCAGCACCATCAGTTGACGAGCTAGTAAATTCAGTAGCTTCTCCGGTAGCAATAGCTGTATCAGAGATCTCACATGATAAGAGAGGTGATAACTCAGCTTCTAATACGGATCAAGGTTCAGTAGTATCAGATTCAATCAATATTTTAATTTCGGAGGCCACAAGTATATCTGTTTCAGTCGCCTCGTCAGAAGTGTCAGAAAGTACAACAGCATCATTAGAAGCGTCAACGTCAGAGTCATCAATTCCAATGATGACAGCTATTTCAGAGATTTAACCATCTGTTTTGGACTCTACAGGTACTATTGTTTCAGAATCAGAAGTTTCTTTGATAGAATTAGAGAGACAGGCAAGCACTTTAGAGGAAATTATCTTCGAAGGAGTGCCAGAAAACATCAATAGTTGGAATAGTCTTTCTGAAGCTTCACATGTCTCAGAATTTTTACCAAGTACTTTTGAAACAATCACAGAAGCAGCAGACTCTTTAGTAATTATGAAAGATATTCAGAAACAGCTAGCTCGGACTCTCACTCTATGGCAGCAGCTACTTCAGAGGTTTCTATCGAAAAATTAGCAGTACATATCTTGAAGGATACGGAGGGTGGCTTGTACGATGCAACAACAATCAGAAATATTGTTGAGATGATTGATAGCATCACAATGAACGTCAGCTATAGTCCTAGCAGATGCGACAGTTCTTCGCAATTTCTTGATATCAAAAAAGAATAATAAATAATAGGTAAAACTCTTTGTATGAACAAGGAGTTTTCTTTATACTGGCTGCTATTTTTTCTGAAAATTGTGATACAATAGAAATAGTTTGAATATTGTGTCAAAGGAGAGCCAATGATTACTGCAAATGATATCGTAAAGGCTAATGAAGTCTTAAAAAACGTGGTGGAACGCACACCACTAGATTTTGATCGCTACTTATCTGAAAAATATGGAGCGACTATTTATATTAAAAAAGAAAATATGCAAAAGGTACGTTCCTTTAAATTACGTGGTGCCTACTATGCCATCCATCAGTTAAGTGATGAAGATAAGGAACATGGTGTGGTCTGTGCATCAGCCGGAAACCATGCCCAAGGGGTTGCTTATACTTGTAATGAAATGAAGATTCCTGCAACTATCTTTATGCCAGTAACAACGCCTCACCAAAAAATTGGTCAAGTCCGTTTCTTTGGTGGTAAGTTTGTAACAATCAAATTGGTTGGAGATACCTTTGATGCTTCTGCTCAAGCAGCACAGGAATATACCAAGTCTGAAGGCATGACTTTCATTGATCCGTTTGACGATTATAATGTCCAAGCGGGTCAAGGAACTGTTGCTTATGAAATTTATGAGCAGGCTCAAGAGGAAGGTGTTTCTTTTGATAGTATCTTAGTGCCGGTAGGTGGGGGTGGACTCATCTCTGGTGTGGCTACCTATATCAAGGATGTGGCACCCTCTATAGAGGTTGTAGGTGTTGAGGCTAGTGGTGCTCGTAGTATGCGTGCTGCTTTTGACCGTGGTTATCCTGTAAAACTTGAAGAAATTGATAAGTTTGCGGACGGGATTGCTGTTCAAAAGGTAGGTGTCAAGACCTATGAAGTCGCACGTAAATATGTTGACCGCCTCTTGGGAGTTGATGAAGGATTGATTTCAGAAACCCTAATTGATATGTACTCTAAGGTTGGTACCATTGCAGAACCTGCAGGGGCGGCATCAGTGGCAGCTTTGGAAGTGATTAAAGATGAGATTAAAGGAAAAACCATCGTCTGCATCATTTCAGGTGGTAACAATGACATCAACCGTATGCCAGAGATGGAAGAACGTGCGCTTATCTATGATGGTATCAAGCATTACTTTGTGGTTAACTTCCCACAACGTCCTGGTGCCCTTCGTGAATTTGTAAATGATATCTTGGGACCAAATGATGATATCACTCGTTTTGAGTACATCAAACGTGCTAATAAAGGAAAAGGCCCAGTTCTCATTGGTATAGCTCTTAGTGATAAGAATGACTATGATGGACTTCTCGAGCGTCTTTCGGCTTTTGACCCAAGTTATATCAACCTTCACGGAAATGAAACACTATACAATATGCTTGTCTGAGGACAGGTTCACATAATGAAAAAAGAATCGACGAAAGTCGGTTTTTTGTTTTTATTAAGAATAAAAACAGAATGCTAAAAATAGGTTTAACAAAACAAGGTTATTTAGTCCTATTTTATTCACTTTAAGAACCCCTTTTTATTTTTAAATATAAATATTAGATTAGAAAGAAAAAAACATAATTATTTTCTGTAAATAAGTCATGAGTAGATAAGGTGTTATAATATAAACATTTTGAACGTTTAAAACAGCTTAAAAAGGCTATTAAATTTTAAAAAAAAACACCCAAAAAAGTCTTGACAAATTTT
>OGES01001590.1_pt1 | contig 17446 bp, 18 predicted proteins | sample 1570711 | NCBI WGS metagenome assembly OGES01 (sample SAMEA2582133, study PRJEB24529) | metagenome | biome: Human gut stool | place: China | collected 2011 | reverse complement strand
TATTCTTTATCCGCGATCCATTGCAATTCCCTGATTTGAACCGCGCTGTAAAACGGAATCCGAAAACAAATCTTCGCGATGCGACAGCAAACTGGGATTTCTGGACTAGCTTGCCAGAGGCGATTCACCAAGTAACAATCGTCATGAGTGACCGTGGTATTCCTAAATCCTACCGCACAATGCATGGTTTCGGTAGTCATACATACAGTCTTATCAACAAAAACGATGAGCGTGTATGGGTTAAATTCCATTGGGTTTGCCAACAGCCGATTGAAAATCTTTCCGATGCTGAGGCGGCTAATGTGGTAGCTAGTGACCGTGAAAGTCATCAACGGGATCTCTTCGAAGCTATTGAACGTGGTGATTTCCCTAAATGGAAATTATGCATCCAAGTGATGACAGAAGAACAAGCTAACAATATGCCGTACAATCCATTTGACTTAACTAAAGTATGGTATCACGATGAGTTCCCATTGATTGAAGTTGGTGTGATGGAACTTAATCGCAATCCGGAAAACTATTTCCAAGATGTAGAACAAGCGGCCTTTGCACCGACTACAATTATTCCGGGTATCTCTTTCTCTCCTGATAGAATGCTTCAAGGTCGTTTGTTCTCTTATGCCGATGCGCAACGCTATCGTCTAGGGGCAAATTATTATCAAATCCCTGTTAATGCCGCTAAATGCCCTGTAAATATCTATCATCGCGATGGTCAAGGGCGTATAGATGGAAACCATGGATCTACAATTGGTTACGCACCAAATAGCTTTGGTGAATGGGCTGAACAACCAGAATTTAAAAATCCTCCTCTCGATGTATCTGGCCCAGCCTACCAATATGACTTCTATGAAGACGACTCTGACTTCTTTACACAACCAGGTAAATTGTTCCGCCTCATGAGCCCTGAACAACAACAAGCCTTATTTGATAACACCGCAGCGGCTATGAATGGTGTACCTGATTTTATCAAAGAACGTCATGCAAAACATTGCTACCAATGCGATCCAGCTTATGGTGAAGGCGTTGCTAAAGCATTGGGTATGGACATTGACTTTAGTGATGTAAAATAAGGGAATACATCCTTTTTAAACAACAGAAAAGACAGTTAATCTAAACAAGACTAACGATTGAAAAGGACTTTCTTAACTAATAACTCTCTTACACTTATATAAAAAAACAAATCTATAAAAAATCTAAATTCACACAAAAGTTTTATACACTGATACCAATTATCTTATAAACAAATAAAACCCTTTAAAGGGCCTTTGCTAATCACATCTAAGTTAAGAATCATCAAAGATGTGTAGTAAGGGCCCTTTTGCTGTGTTAAAAATATACAAATTTCAAAAGAATTTTAGTATAATTATGTAGAGTTATATGATGTATTAAAGTTGCACGTAATGTTATATGTGAATAGGAGGCAATTATGAAATCTAGTAGTTTGGCATGGTATGTGGCGGTGGCTTGCATTGGAGGAAGCCTTTGTGTGGGTTCTGTAGTACAGGCGAATTCTCCGACGACGGTGAAAGCAAGTAGCATAGTTCCTGCTACTGTTACAACTCAGGTGCAATCGGCTCAGCCTGTTAATACTACAGTAGCTAAGAATACGGTAGCCAATAAAGAAGCATCTAATAATGTAGTATCTAATGGTGCTGTGGTGAATGATGCGGCAACACAGGCAGAACAAGTAGCACTTAAGCAAAAGCAACAGTACCAAGCTGACACAGAAACGATGGGGCTGTTATGGATGCGCACCTCTGCGGAGTATAGAGCACTGGCATATCAGGGTTATAATGTGGCAATGAATATTGTCAAAATGGCTGTTGTTGATCCCTCTCATCAGAGAAAGCCTTTAGCTATCGTTCTTGATGCGGACGAAACAGTAGTAGATAATACAAAGCTGATGGGTGAAAGCATCGCCAATGGCAATGGTCGTTTTGATGCTCCTTGGTGGCGTCAAGCGGTGCATCAAGGAAAATCGCAAGCCATGCCTGGGGCCGTTGACTTCCTAAATGAAGTACATAAACAAGGGGTAGAAATCTTCTATGTTTCAAACCGCTACGCACCTGTAAACCTTGATGTAACGATACAGAACTTTAAAGAACTAGGATTCCCATCTGTTGATAAAGACCATGTACTACTATTCGAAAAAGACTCTGATAAACAACCTCGCTTTGATATGATTGCTAAAAAATATTATGTCGTTGTATATATGGGCGATAACGCCGGTGATTTCCCAATCGGCACAAAAGGCAAGACACTAGCTGAAAGAAATGGCATCATCGATGCTCATAAAGAAGACTTTGGTACTACCTTTGTGGTATTCCCAAACCCTGCCTATGGATCTTGGGTAAGTGCATTAGCTAAAGGCTACCAAAACCTAAGCCCAGAAGAACAAAAACAAGTAAATAACCAATACTTACAACAATAAGTTTATAAGTGACGACTATAGCAATTAGATATTAACCAATGTTTATAAGAATGAGCTAATAACTGTTATCTATAGCAATAAGGACGCCTTGCGTATACTTTATTAAAAACGATATAATAAAGTGTACATGCGTCTATAGCTCAACCGGACAGAGCGTCAGTTTCCTAAACTGTAGGTTGGGGGTTCGATTCCCTCTAGGCGCACCAGTAGGATAGAGCTGCAGTTTCGCCTTAATACTCGTAAGAATCTATTAAGGTAGGGCCTTGTGCCGAAATCAAAGGACACAATTTATTTGTGTCCTTTTCCTCTTTATTCTTATTAGAATTCTACTATTAATAGAAAAATAATAGGGTTATTATAGTTGTTTGATTAAAGATAAAACAAATTGATGAATAAAAATTAGAAAGTATTGACATATAAGTAATACTGATATATTATGTAATTAGATTTTACCATAGCGAAAGGTTACAGAATCTACTAAAATAAGACTTTATGTCGAAATCACTACTATAAAGTAGTTATTAACAATAGTATATGTAAATTTTGTTAGTAGTACATATTACTAATGTTTTTTGTGTGGAATTTTGAGCACAGGTCTTATGATCTGTGCTCTTTTTGTTATTGATTTATTATAGCGAAAAGCTACAAAAGTGCTTAACTCCGTTGTTGAGGTTTTAGTACTCTGTAATTTTTCGCTATGATAAAACATTTGGTCAACCGACTTCTAACACAACTGGGTTTTAGTACTCTGTAATTTTTCGCTATGATAAAACGCTGTATTGAACCTAACATCAAAATCATCTGTTTTAGTACTCTGTAATTTTTCGCTATGATAAAACTTATCTAAATCATTCAAACCTAACATCATGTTTTAGTACTCTGTAATTTTTCGCTATGATAAAACGATAAAAACTTTCTCTTTACAACAAAGATAGTTTTAGTACTCTGTAATTTTTCGCTATGATAAAACGACTTAGTTATTAATAGAACACTTGAAATTGTTTTAGTACTCTGTAATTTTTCGCTATGATAAAACTCACTAATCGTAGGTAAAGGGTTCGGCACTGTTTTAGTACTCTGTAATTTTTCGCTATGATAAAACATAAGGTTCGTCCAACGATTGAAGGTGCAAGTTTTAGTACTCTGTAATTTTTCGCTATGATAAAACATTCAAGATAAAGATGTAGAAGTATTTGTAGTTTTAGTACTCTGTAATTTTTTGCTATGATAAAACCTTGTCCATTCCCCTCACCTCCTTTCACTGGTTTTAGTACTCTGTAATTTTTCGCTATGATAAAACTAATAGTCCACCTGTTTGTGGAATTACTCCGTTTTAGTACTCTGTAATTTTTCGCTATGATAAAACTACATTTAATTTATACATATGAACATGAACGTTTTAGTACTCTGTAATTTTTCGCTATGATAAAACACTCATATTAGCACCACTAGCTGTGGCCGCGTTTTAGTACTCTGTAATTTTTCGCTATGATAAAACTGACTGCCGTCAATTTGTAAGCTTTGCAAGGTTTTAGTACTCTGTAATTTTTCGCTATGATAAAACGTGCTGCACGAGGATAATATCACCTACTGTGTTTTAGTACTCTGTAATTTTTCGCTATGATAAAACGTACGTAGCTCGTAATAATCTACATCCGCAGTTTTAGTACTCTGTAATTTTTCGCTATGATAAAACTTTGTTTGAGTGTTAATTCCTCTTTTGCTTGTTTTAGTACTCTGTAATTTTTCGCTATGATAAAACTGTTATGCTTTTCTGCGATTTCTGCGATTGGTTTTAGTACTCTGTAATTTTTCGCTATGATAAAACTTGATTGAGATTTTGCATAATTTAGATGTTGTTTTAGTACTCTGTAATTTTTCGCTATGATAAAACCGGTTCACCAGCTACTTCATCCTCACACCAGTTTTAGTACTCTGTAATTTTTCGCTATGATAAAACGCGCCAGATACTTTACAGATTTAGAAAAGTCGTTTTAGTATTCTGTAATTTTTCGCTATGATAAAACGTATACTAATGGATCAAGAAATTGTTGTTCGTTTTAGTACTCTGTAATTTTTCGCTATGATAAAACTTACTATCCCCTCTAAGCTCTGCATCAGCAGTTTTAGTACTCTGTAATTTTTCGCTATGATAAAACGCATTCCTAAAGGTGTAGTGCCTGCTACATGTTTTAGTACTCTGTAATTTTTCGCTATGATAAAACATGTTGTTACAACCTACTGCGTAAATAATTGTTTTAGTACTCTGTAATTTTTCGCTATGATAAAACAGGCTGCACAACGTCATAATCAATTTAACTGTTTTAGTACTCTGTAATTTTTCGCTATGATAAAACTATCTGGCGACACCTTGCACATCGTTGATTGTTTTAGTACTCTGTAATTTTTCGCTATGATAAAACGCTTTTCATTAGCAAATAACTTCGCCTGCAGTTTTAGTACTCTGTAATTTTTCGCTATGATAAAACGACACACGAGCTTCAATTCGTTTAATTTCAGTTTTAGTACTCTGTAATTTTTCGCTATGATAAAACATATTACTATTAGTCTATCTTTTACCGAATGTTTTAGTACTCTGTAATTTTTCGCTATGATAAAACATCTCGTTAATGAGCTTATCGATTTGGCCCGTTTTAGTACTCTGTAATTTTTCGCTATGATAAAACACGCTTTCACTCCAGATGATACTAACATCAGTTTTAGTACTCTGTAATTTTTCGCTATGATAAAACTCATGGGGTGTACTAGTCTTGAGCAGGCCTGTTTTAGTACTCTGTAATTTTTCGCTATGATAAAACAGATCTTAGCCAGCAGCATAACAACGTAGAGTTTTAGTACTCTGTAATTTTTCGCTATGATAAAACATTGAGGTCGCAACAAATTGGACTGGCGATGTTTTAGTACTCTGTAATTTTTCGCTATGATAAAACGGCAGAATATGCTGGAGGACCAGCAATCATGTTTTAGTACTCTGTAATTTTTCGCTATGATAAAACAGATTATCTACAACCTTAACTATATCCATGCTTTTAGTACTCTGTAATTTTTCGCTATGATAAAACAAATAGAACCAATCAAAGCGCTAATACCTTGTTTTAGTACTCTGTAATTTTCGCTATGATAAAACACTCCATAGAGTTTCTCTAAGCACGGAACGGTTTTAGTACTCTGTAATTTTTTGCTATAGAAATTTCAAATTAAGAATATCCACTTGTACAAGGTTTTAGTACTTTATGATTTTTACTTATGATAAATCTAGAGTAATAATAAAGCATAAATTTTTTCTAGTTACGATAATTTTGTGTATTTAATTAGAGTCTTAATTCTTAGGGGAGGGTACATATGGGATATATACTAGGGTTAGATATCGGGGTTGCTTCTGTTGGTTATGCAATTATTGATGAAAATTATAATGTCCTAATTAGTGGGGTAAGACTATTTCGTGAGGGTACGGCAGAAGATAATGTAGCACGCAGGGGATTTAGAAGTAGTCGTAGAAGTGTGAGACGTAGTCGGCATAGATTGGATCGATTAACAGAACTTTTATCAAGTGTACTAGGTGTAAGTGGAGTTCAATCTTATACAAATCTCTATGAAGTTAGGGTTAGAGGTCTCAGCAATAAGCTTTCGCCGGATGAGTTGTTTGCCGCAATTATTCAACTAGCAAAACATAGGGGGATATTCTATCTAAGTCCAGAGGATCTTGTCACTGAGGATGGTAGTAATCAGAGTTCAGCGGATATTATCCGTGTTAATGAGAGTAAACTTAAAGAGGGAATATATCCTTGTCATGTTCAGTTAGAGAAGTTGAATACTACTGGAACTGTACGAGGCATTGAAAATAAGTTTACTCATGAATCGTACCGGAATGAATTAATCAAGCTTCTTGAAGTTCAATCGGCATTTTATCCCAAATTAGAAGAGATAATAGATGATGTTTTATGTATATATGACTCTAAACGTGAATATTATGAGGGTCCAGGTAGTTATAAAAGCCCCACACCTTATGGAAGTTATCAATTAGATGAAAGCGGTAATGTTATTAAGATTAACCTAATTGATAAAATGCGTGGTAAGTGTACGTATTTTACTGATGAATTGAGAGCTCCTAAATGGAGTTATAGTGCATGTTTATTTAATTTGTTAAATGATTTAAATAATTTAACGATTCAAGGTGTAAAGATAACTGAACTTCAGAAACAAGAGTTGATTAGAGATTATGTAAATAAAGGTAAATCAGTAACGCTTCCTGCCATTGCAAAGATTTGCGGTGTTAAGAAGGAAGATATTTTTGGCTTTCGTATAGATAAATCAGAAAAACCGATCTTTACAAAATTCGAAGGCTATAATGAATTATTAAAAATTGCAAAATCTGTTAATGAAGAAACTACTATTGAAGGGAAGAAGCAATTAGTAGATGATATTTCTGAAATCTTAACTAAAGAAAAAAGTATAGATACTAGAGTAAAGAAATTAATAGATGATTTAAAACTGTCTACTAGTTTAGCAAAAGAAATTGCAAAATCAGGAGGGTTTACTACATATCATTCTTTGTCATTTAAGGCTATTAATTTGATTCTAGAGGATTTATTAAAAACTAGTAAGAACCAAATGGAGTTATTTACTGGTGCTGGTATAAAACCTTATAATCATAATTTTAATAAGGGCCATCAGTTAAGTGCTAATTTATCTGATTGGATTGTTTCACCTGTTGTTAAACGCTCTATTAATGAAACGATTAAGGTATTTAATGCATTACGTAAATATCTTAAAGTTAGATATGGTGATGATGCTGAGTTTAGTGATGTAGTAGTAGAGTTGGCACGAGAAAAGAATAGTCAAGAGAAGAAAGACTTGATTAAGAAAATTCAGAAGGCTAATGAGGAAAAACGTTATAAAATCATGGAGCTTGTTGAAAACAGGAAGCTAACGAGTGCAGAGTTTGAGCGTATTAGTTTGCTGTTAGAGCAGGATTTTAAATGTGCATATTCTTTAGAGCCTATAGAGTTATCTGATGTGTTTAAAGTGGGTCTTTTAGAAGTTGATCATATTATCCCTTTATCTATATCTCTAAGTGATGCTCAATCTAATAAGGTGCTTGTCTATCAAAGAGAAAATCAAGCGAAAGGACAACGTTCACCATTTCAATACTTCAGTAGTGGTAAGGCAAAAATAACTTTTGAAAGCTTTAAAGAATATGTTACTAAAAACTTGAATTTTAGTAATGCTAAAAAGCGGAATTTATTATATCTTGGAAATCCAATTGAAGATGTGAAAGGCTTTATTGACCGCAATTTAGTAGATACACGTTATGCGTCTCGTGAAACATATAATTTATTAAAATCCTTTTTTGATTATCACCAGATAAATACTAAGGTTAAAGTTATAAATGGTTCTGCTACAAGTTATTTTAGAAAAAGAGCGTACTTACCTAAAAATAGAGATGAAACATATGCTCACCATGCTCAAGATGCTATGATTATTGCTGGATTTGCTAATACGAAACTAATGAAGTTTTTCTCCAAAATAGGTGCATTTTCTGAGAGTTTAAATAATAAGGACTCTATTGCAGAGGTAGATGGCAACATTATTAACTCTGAGACCGGTGAGGTGCTAGAACAAGAGTTATTTGATAAATCAGAGAATGTGTCTAACTATATTAAATTCTTAAAACGTATTGAAAGTATAGAACCGTTATATTCTCATAAGGTAGATCGTAAACCTAATAGAGCTTTATATGATCAACAAATAAAAGCTACACGAAGTTTCGTAGAGGGGAATAAAGAAACGACCTATGTTATTACTAAATATAGTGATATTTATAATACCGGAACAGGGAATTCTGGGGCTAAGCTAAAAAAACGGATCTTAGAATCTCCAGAGGATTTATTAATGTATCATCATGATACTAAAACTTTTGATATTTTTCTAAAGATTGTAGAACAATATGGAGAAGAATCCAATCCATTTGCTGCGTATAAAGAGGACCATGGACCGATTCGTAAATATTCTAAAAAAGGCAATGGGCCAATTATTGAATCTGTTAAGTTCCGAGATAAGCAATTAGGTTCTCATCGTGTCAACAAGAAACAAGATGGACATAATAAATCAGTATTTTTGAAGATAAAGAGCTTGCGGACAGATGTGTATCAAGATGGAGATAATTATCTTGTGCTTAATGTTCCTTATGATATGGTTTGTTTTATAAATGGTAGATATATAATTAATCAAGACAAATATTATAAGTCAAAACAAGCTCAAAAAATCTCTGATTCTGCTAAGTTTGTAATGTCTTTATATCGAGGTGACTATATAACCTATGAAGAGCATGGTGAAATAGTAGAATGTATTTTTAAATGCATTAATAATGAGAAGATGCATAGAATAGAGATTTCTTATGTGAATCGACCAACTGATAAGCAGGTTATGAAGGGGATAAAGACAAGTATTAGGAATTTGATCAAATATAACGTTGATGTATTGGGTAATAAATATAAAGTTACAAATGAGAAATTAGAGTTTGATGTTACGATTTAATGTTGCAGGGAGAGCACATTATGGGGTGGCGAACAATTATTATTGAACAGAGCCAACAGGTCTCATTACATTTAGATAATTTAAAAATTAGAATGCTTGAAGGGGACTATTTAGTCCCCTTACAAGATATTAGTGTAGTTATTTTTAATAACTATAAATTAAATGTTACAACGCAATTATTATGTAAGATGAGTCGGTATCAAATTTGTGTAATCATTTGTGAAAAGAATGGATTACCATCTGTTGTCATGAACCCTATAGCAGGAAATTATGTGACATTTAAAAATCAAGAAACACAACTGAATATGAATCCATCTAGACCAGGTGATTTATGGAAAGCAATTATTGAACGCAAGATTAATAATCAAATGTTTGTTTTGGATCATTATTCATTGTCATTAGATACAATTGAGATAATGGAATCTTTAAGAGATACAATTCAGCCGTTTGATGCGGAAAATCATGAAGGTATTGCTGCAAAAGTTTATTTTAAAGCTTTATTTGGTATTGGTTTTATTCGTGATCGAGAAGAGGGAGATTCTATCAATAATGCTTTGAATTATGGATACTCTATTATTAGAGCCCTTATGGCAAGAGCATTAGCTGCTAAAGGTCTTATATTATCAATAGGGATAAAACATCATAATATATATAATCACTTTAATCTCGTTGATGATTGCATGGAAATATATAGGCCCATCATAGATGATTGGGTCTATTCTTGTATTTATCTGCCTGAAGTTCTATTTTCAAGAGATATAAAACTTAATTTAATTACTATGCTTTCTGAGCGTACGGTACGTCATCAAAATATATCTTATTCAATAGCAGATTCAATGAATAGATTTGCAGATAGCTTCGTTCGATGTATGACTGATGATAATGAAGTATTAGATTTACCATTATTAGATATATGATATTGGTGTGTGAAATGAATAGGTACAGAATGGTGAGAGTATTAATAATGTTTGATTTGCCTATGGATGATACTATTGCAGTTCGTCATTATACCCAGTTTAGGAAGTTTTTGATACGGCAAGGGTATTTTATGATTCAGTATTCTATTTATTGTAAGATTATGCCTAATCGGGATGGTGTAAAGGCTCATATTGAATATATTAAGCGCTATTTGCCTCCAGATGGGGCTGTATATGTTTTGCAAGTTACAGAGAAGCAGTATCAAGGTATGAAACTATTAACTGGGAAGAAACAAATTATCGAAGAGAAGTTAACGATTGATAAAACTATCATTTTCTAGGAGGTGTCTATGAATGGTGAATTGGTATTATCAGGGTATAGACTTTTTGAACCAGTCCATATTAACTTACAGACTATAACAATTGTGGTACCACAAGATGATTTCAGGACCGTACCGGTTATATTTGATTTTATAGAACGATATTTTGATAAAAGGAGATTCTCCCAACAATACCCATTTAATACATTGAATCTTAATAATAGTGTATGTAGAGATGATGAGTTTGAAATTTTGTATATTCCTTCAAGAGTAGATTCAACAGAGCTTTTTAAGATTGCAAAAAAGAGTTTGTTAGGTAAGATAACTGAGAAAATCTATAAAGAAGTTTCAATATCTGAACGGGAAAAATGCTTTAATCAGTTGAATTCTGTAATACTTTCGCCAATTAATGAATTGTTATCTCGTTATAATTTAATATGCGAGAGTAATATGAATGATTTTTGGAGCTTTAGTAAGATTATAAATGTACTATCTAATAATATGGAACTATATGGTACGTTTGATGAACGATCGCAGTATGACTTGAAATATATGCTAGTAGATTTATTTGCTGAGCTAGATATAGGAAAGAAGAAGCTACTCCTATTAGATTTACCTGAACAAGGCTTATCAACAGAAGAATTTCACTCTTTGTTAGGCTATCTTAATAAAAAATGTTTAAATATTGATAATGCTATAGTTTATACACAATCTAGTGCTATTACTAATATATATGAGAAGCCTTTGTGCTATCATATAGTTAAAGATAATCAAATATGGGGAATGGATGATTACGATGAAATTGAAGTTTTATTGCTAGAGGATAGTGAATCTATAAATTTATTGGAGAAAGAGCGTCGGTTTATAAAAAGCTTGTTTAATCGTAGTCTATTTGAAACAGATTATAAAGAGATTAGTGATTTATTTTTTAGTAAATAAGTTGAATTTTAAAATATAGTAAATAGAGTGAGTATATATGAGCATTTACAATTGGATTCAAGAAAAGCTTTTTGACAATTACGAAGAGTGGCGTATGAAAAGTCCCGATTATAATCGAAACGGTTTTAACATAGTTGGCATAGATAATACATTAAAGGCCATGCATGATGGATTTTTCATGTACATGGAGCTATATCCGCCTCATGCTATCGATGGTTGCACTGCGATGAAGGCTCGTGTAGGAAAAACGCAGGATTCCGTTGATATATTCTTAGACATCGATAGTAAAACCTATCGTATGGATGATGTAAGTTATCCAGATGCGGTGAAGATGATGCGGGCTTTTGTGAAAAAACGGAGATTGCCTAATCCTAGTTTGTATGTAGAAGTAGCAAATCTAGATATAGAGCAGATGAAACCAACATTTACAGAGCTAGCAACGTTATTACTAGGCGATGCTAAACAAGCTAAATCTTTTATGACCGAGGCTAAGTTGCGCTCCATGGAAGAATTAGAAGATAGTTGGTGGAACCTTTATGAGAAACTAGTATCTAAAGGATATACCGTAGAGCTAAGCTGTAAGTGTGAACTAGAGGATTTTATTCATAATGTGCAGAAGTTAATACGTAGTAAGGCTTTAGATACCAGGGAAGACCTGACTTTTGATACAGCTGCATTCGATGACAGTCAATGTATTATGGATTGGAGTGCTCAACTTAATTCCACTTGGAAAAACCATAAGTTAGTAGGCATGGACATTGGTACAGATAGTTTTGTGCTTATGGTACTTTCAAATGAGGAATTCGAAGCAGCCCAAGAACTAGCGAAAGAATTATTACATAGAATCGATGTAGCTGAACGCTTGTAAGTAATATAAATTATGATGTAGTAGCACAATTATAATGTGGCCGCACCTATAAGAATGCAATTCTTAACTGTAAACAATTTGCACCGTATAAATGTTATGAATAGGAGAGAGTCGTATGAGTGTTGTACGTTTGCCAGAATATGAAGCAGAGTTTGAATCTGAAGTATTTGAAATCTATGCATTACCGCGTAGTGATGCAAATGGGGCCAGTTCTTACTTAGATAAGTACTATAGACCATTAGTATCCACCGATGCTATCTTAGATACTCGAACTGGCGTGCTTGACCGTAGCGAAGGCATTTTGACGTGGATTATTGAAGGTTTTGACACTGGTTGGGGGTATTCTTTTGAGCCCCATGGTGTTTACAAATTGTTAGTTAAGAAAGCAAAACCTATAGAGGACTTGGGCTACATGCGCCCTTCTTGGAATAATCGCTATTATGTGCTTGAGGTGTTAGAGGAACATGCTAAACATAGCGAGCTAGAGGCGTTGTCGGCGTATTTGAAAACTCCTAAATGCCTTCATACCGACAAGGGTGACTTCCTGTTAAATCGAGAGTATCAATATTACACAGCGAGAATTGATGATTATGCATTCACCCTTGATGTAGACGAGGGTTCTGATGAAAGCTGTACCGTAGCATTGGCGGCTTTCAATAAGATTAAAAATTTCAAAGACTTTGAACAACGAATTAGCGTGTACATTAGTGAAACATTGCTAGATTTAGCTAATGATTGGCTCGACAATGACGATCAAGACCCGATTTCGGCAGATGTATTTGCGGAGCGCATTACTATGGGCGAATTGGCATTTCGTAATGATGGCTCCATAGAGGTTTATTATGACGATGATGATATTTTCTGGGGACACTGCATCATAGCCAATATTGATGCGGATGGGAATCCTGTTAATGCGGATATTGCAGGATGATAATTTAGCGGAGAGAGACGATGGAAGATATGTATAATCAAGTAAGAAGTTTTTTCGCTAATGACATTGATTTAAATGATTTATACGATTCTGAAGCTGTCGTTTGGATTGATTGGCGTGAGTACGATGAAGATGTAGTGCGCTATTTTAATGACATGATGGATGAGCCTATCGATATTAAAACGGTTAGTAATGGCAAGGCTTATGGTGACGATATTGTGTTACAAAAAGGCGATAAAGAGCTGCAAATTCCTTACGGTGATGAGCAAGATCGAGATGTGACCATCAAATATTTCAATGACTTTGTTAAGCCTGCCTATGAGGTGCGTTGGTTTACTGAAAGTCTTGGGAACGATACGCTCGGCTTTACCGTGCTTTCAGGGCTGGAATGGGCGAAATTAAACGATGAATTTGGTGCGGATACGGTTCGTTATTATTTTGAACCTATTGATTTTGAAAGCGACATGTTTAATCTCGGCATGGACGAAGCCTCTGCATTGCTTGCGTTACGAGAAGACAGTGAAGGCGTTAATTCTGACTTTAGTACACAATTAGACTGGATTAGAATCATAAACAAAGAAAAGACCTTGGATGAACAAAAAGAGAAGGGACAAATTGACTTAAAACAGTACATGGCTGCTAAAAAAGAACTACAACAGATTAAGGATGAATTTGTGGCAGTTCATGGTGAAATGCAATAAGGGGTAATCAATATGGACTACTTAGAAATATTACGAAATGATGCTAAGCTAGCTGAAGCGTTTGATATGCTGTTTGATTTTCACCTATTAGACGGTTTGGAAGAACGAGATACTGCTGAAGGGCGATGCACCTTCTCTTTACCGGGCAAGGCTTTCGGTCGTGATGAAATCGCTTCTTATACAGAAATGGATGTATGGGAAACCGTTGTTCAGGCGCTAGGCATGCCTTTAGAAGCAAATGTAGCTGCTGAATTACAAAAATTCTATGACGCTGCAAGTCGAGCTCCTTTATATACTTGTTATTTTCATGAGGATGATGGAACCGTTACAGAATCACAAAATCTGTTTTCTAGACGTATTGTCTAAAAGGAGAATTATATGGCTATTGATGGAATAAAAATCATAGATAGTGATGATGGCCATGATATTTATAATTTAATTGTTGAGCGCTATAGAGATGGTATCAGTATTGATACCATTGTTTCAGAAATTCTGGCTGAAGAGCAGAATTTTTGTACTGACGAATTCTATACAGAAATTTATTGGACTGCCGTAGCCTATTCGCTGTGGAAGATAGGTCATCTGCCGCAGGATATCAAAGAGAAAGCATTAGACATAATCGCGAAGGGCGCTCATGAGTTTTGGCTAGAAATTGATAGTAAGGCGCTCAAACAACGGCAAAAGGTGTTAGATACATTAGCCGTACAACTACAAAGTGAAAATCCAAAGCCTCTAAAGGTTCGTAAATCTAAAACAAAGCGAGAACCTCATTTTAAGGTGGGCGACGTATTAGCTGTTAAGTTTGAAAACGAGTATGGAGCTATTTTTGTATCTGACGTGGATCAATCACCGCGGAAAATCGAGTACCATTTGGCCTGTACAAGACTTTTACAAGCGCACAAACCTAGTATGGATGATTTTTTAAATAGTCAAATTTCCTGTCGGAAAGATAATACAAATTTCGGTATCAACACCGACTGTTGGTTCAATCATAAGGACTTAGGGCTGCTATTAGGTGATTTGGAAATTATCGGAACCGTTGAGCTGTATCCGTGCAAGCTCTGGAAACTAGCGCCGGCAGGCACATTGGACGATATCTACAATGAGATTACAGATGAACCGAGGATAGGCAGACTTCGGCTAATAGATACGTATGAATTGGTGAAAGATATAGTTCAGAAATAATCATAGGGTAAACGTGTTACTATACGGATGTACATATACAGATATGTATATAAAAGTCTAACTACAAAGGTGTAAACAGAATGGATGGAGCAACTAAAAAATACATAGAAACTGTGAAGGTCAGTGATATACCCTGGCATCGGTTGACCACAAGTTATGGTCGTGCCACAGATTTTCCTGCGCATCTTGAGGTGTTGTGGGATATGAAGGACGTTGATGCAATTGATGCGGCAGGTGAAGAGCTGGCCCAAAACATTGAGCATCAATCGACTTTATGGCATGCTACGCCCTTTGCGTTAGTTTTTCTATTACGTATTTTTAAAAGAGCTGTTGAAGAACAAGGTCATAATGAGGTGGCAAGATATTTAGTAGAAGAATTAGCTGAGTTATTCCTTATTATTGCTGGGTGCATTAGAGATGGTCTTATGCTAGAACATGCAGATCAATTACCGAACTTTGAGGATATGCTCAACGAAGAGTATCTTTGGTCTGAAGAATATGATGAAGATGAAGATGTTCTTAGATATGAGGAAGAAGAGGTATTTCCGGATGACCTATTCTTCAGTTTTTACTACTATTCTTTACAAGTACTTCTATTATGTAAGCCATTGTTAGACAAAAATAACAAATATGAGGTTACGTTGCTAGAATTGTTGACAGAGATAGAGAACTAACTATCAGTGGAGGCTTCGAATTATTCGGCATTTATGGAGATTATAGGTGCCTAAGTAACTATGTAAGTTTTAGATTACTGAGTATCTAGGGAGGTTTTAGGTTATGGGACTCATTGCAAATTATAATTGTGTAAATGATAAGAATTTAAAAGAGCTCAAGGGTTTAGGTTCATCAGAGGAAGAGCTTTTTGAAACCGTTGAAGAGTGGAGTGATGAGGACGAGTTATTGCTAGACATTGATAAGATGTGGGATGTCCTTCACTTCGTGCTTACTGGTGTGAGCGCTAATCATATAATAGATGATAATCCACTTAGCCAAGCTGTGCTTGGTGTAACGTCGATTGAGGACTTATCTGAATATATGGCTTATACGGAACATTCCAAAATAGTTGATATCCTAGCGGCTTTAGAGCAGTTTGATATAGAACAAGCACTCGAATCTTTCGATATGAAAGCCTGCAAAGAAGCCGAGCTATACCCAAATATTTGGCACTATGGTGAGGAAGAGGAGGAAATCAAAGATGAAATTCTCCACGATTTCGAGCAGATGAAAGTGTTCTATAAAAAAGTGCTAGAAGCGAAGGGCCATGTAGTAGTTACGATTTGTTAAGCTGCCAAAATTAAAATACGCACTATTTTAGAGAGCCCAGAATTATATGAGAAATAGGTCATGTAAAGGAAACAGTTGCAATGGACAAAGCGCGTAAAAAGGAATTATTGAAAGACTATAAAGCTAAAGAAAAACAGCGTTTTCAAGATAGCTTACCTATGGATGAAGAATTGTTTTGGAATCTCTTTGACTATGTAGACGAGAAATTAGAGGCGAATGATGGTTGCGATCATAGTTTGACTTTCACAAGAGAATTTTTGGAAAAGCAGAACGTAGATGTTGAAAGTGTACTAGACTGGATTGTCAACGAAGGTGGTGGTTGTGACTGCGAGGTTCTCTACAATGTAGAAGAGAGATTTGAAGAGTAATATCTATGTAATTGGGGAGATTTTCGTATACGGCTTGTTTTTGACTTAGAGCAAACTGTAAGCAGTCTAATGTAAATTTATTTGTGATTTTGGTAACCAAGTAATCTTTGGTAAAAAATCATAGTATACTAGAAATGTTATATACTGCCGGCGATATTAGCAATTTTGTCTAAGAAGCGCCGGCGTTTTTCGTCCGAGCTATTTTCCGTGCCTGTCAATTGGGTGTGTTTAACCGGTTTGATGCCGCAGGATTTCAGAATCTGATTTTTTAATACCTTGCCATAGTCCTGGATAAACGGCGTCAAAAAGGCGGGAGTGTTGTGGGTTGTGATAATCCAGGCAGATTTTCCTTGTAAATGACCTATAAGGCCACTTTTACCGTATGAATAGGCAAAGCCCGCTGTAAATACGCGATCAATAAAGCCTTTGAGCATAGCGGGCATACCGCTCCACCAAATAGGATAGATAAAGATGATATGGTCCGCCCAAGTAATCAAATTACGATACTTTTCCATGTCTGGCACAGTGCTTAAATCTCGACGTTTGTGCATGTCATCAAATCGCAATACAGGATCGAATTGATCCTCATATAGATCCAAGATCTTTACATTGTGGTCTTTTGAAAGATTCTGTTGGACTACTTTCAGAATAGCACTATTAAAACTCTGATGATTAGGATAGGTGTAAATGATTAAAATGTTCATGGCTAGTTCCTTTCTATTCAATCAGTGTCACGTTGAGGGAATTCTTATAATAAAATGGTATCTATAGAAAGTTAAAGTCTAGTGAAGAGCATCTATTCTGAAAGTAAATGACGATAGAATTTGCTAAGGAAGTATTGTTAATTTCTTCTATTTGCAGGTGTTACCATAAAGGTTTATAGTATAGGCATGTGATGGATATAGTCACATGTCTATTTTTTTATAAGGAGGACGCTATGCAAC
>OGES01001583.1_pt1 | contig 17487 bp, 12 predicted proteins | sample 1570711 | NCBI WGS metagenome assembly OGES01 (sample SAMEA2582133, study PRJEB24529) | metagenome | biome: Human gut stool | place: China | collected 2011 | reverse complement strand
TACTGTTCTTCGGGTACATAGTCAAGACATCCGTCATCGTCCATGACCCAACAGCCGTAACAGCCGAAGGTGTATTTGTCCCATTCTCTTTTGGTCTGCTCGCTCCATTTCCTGCTGTCGCCCTGGCAGAAACGGATGCCGTTCTTCTCGTTCAGGTCTATGCCGACCGTAACCGGCTCGTCTTCCATCACGAAGGTCAAAGGTTCTCCTTGCTGCATCACCTTGATTTCGGCATTGCTGAGTTTCAGTTCCTCTGCCAATACCTGAAGGTTGCGGGCGATGACCTGGGTGGGAACGGACATGACCTGGTTGGTCTCGGTGTCGATCTGCACGAATACCTTGGTCTTGCGGCCGTCAGCCGTCACGGAGTCTGCAAGGATGGTCTTTCCGGATTGGAGCTGCTTTTTCTGCTCCTCGTTGTATTTCTCCAAAGGTGATTTCTTCAATACCGGGAAGAATATCACATCGGCTTCTCCGTTTTCCTTGCGCACGAAAGCGAAACAGCTTCGCTCGGTAACGGTGTTTCCGTTCTCATCGTTTACCTTGATGGGCAGTACGGGAGAGTGTCTGCCGTGACTGATTTCCTCCAAGGTCTGCATGGGCAGGTCTTCAATCATTTCCCTTGTAAGTCCGAACTGCGACAGGGTGTCGTATGGCAGTTCCTCAAATTCAAATCGTACTTGTTTCATATTTTGATATGATATTTTAATTATACTTTGACAAAGGTATATACTATTCTTCATACTTCAATTTTTATAGTTGTAAATAGCCTGATTATTTGTGTTTATTTATGTTTTAAGTATGATTGCAGTATTATATTCATACTCTAAACTTATTTAATGTTATATTTTGAGTGTAAATCAGGACATCTTTTGGCGTGGACGGAAAACTGTTCCTACATTTGCATCTATGAGTAAAACACGAATCCTTATATCCCTTCTTTTGCTATTGTCCGGAAACCATGCAAAAGCGCAGTTCAACACGGTTTCCTGTCCGGGCAATCACTATAAAGTCGCTGTGGAAACCCCATCCCGGACGTCAAACGGAACAGAGGCGACACCCGAAAGCATCACCTCTGAAAACGAGAAGTCCGTACCCGACAAGGTTGCTTTGTCAAGTGCGGACTCAAAAAAGAAAGAGCAGGTAGCACGCTATCTCAGCGTATGCTATCCGCTCTCGTATATCAAGATCAATTCACCATATGGCTATCGCAAGGATCCGTTCACCGGAAAAAGGAAGTTTCACAACGGTATTGACCTCCATGCCCGGAGTGCCAAGGTGTTTGCCATGATGCAGGGGAGAGTGCTGAAGGTAGGACAGGATAAAGTCTCTGGAAAGTATGTCACGTTACAACATGGCAACTTCACCGTCAGCTATTGTCACCTGTCGCAGGTTTCTGTGTCGAAAGGGAAAATAGTCAAGGCAGGGGAAGTGGTAGGCATAACCGGCAGTACAGGCCGCAGCACCGGGGAACATCTGCATCTGACCATTCGTCATAAAGGAGATTATATCAATCCTTGTATAGTCCTTGATTATATTCAGTCCCAATCCAATAAGTGGGACGCTGTCCCATCTTTTGGATGAATCATACGTGGGTGTCTATTTTTACGCACTTACGACCTTTAAGTCCTATCATTCCTTTAGTAACCAATTCCATTGCAAGGTCTTCTGCATCACTGCCGCTCACTGCTGAGACTTTCAAGGTCTCATGCTCGTCAAGTTCGGTGGTAATCTCTAACTGGTATTGATGTATCACAGAAATGCAATCGTTTTCTAATGCTCTTTCTGTCATTTGGGATGTCCAGATGATTTTAGACACCGGTGCCTTGCGGATGTTTTTCAACATTTTCACCTTTACAGGAGCATCCGTTCCGTCTTCGTTTACTTTTCTGAATCGTTTGCATCCACACGAACAGCACCAAATAGGTGGACGGAGAGGTATATTGTCGCCACCCATAATGGCGGTCTTGCGATATTCAAGCATGAAATCCATTTCCGTCATATCCCCGGTGCCATACACAATATCAACGACTTCACTGCCACAAACCGGACATTTTGATGGCTTGCGTGTCACGTTGATAATTCGTGGTCTTGTATCATTGGGCATACTCATATCATTCAAAATACTTGTTTAAAAAATCTTCCTGAAATTCATTGAGCTCTTTGAATTGCGTGTGTCGATTGATACCGATCTCTTCCAATGTATCTAATGACAATTCCTTGCCTTCGTACATTGTAAAAGTCGGTATTAGTTTATAACAATTTTCATCAGCCTGAAATGGCGTAATCCAACAAGAACTATCTTCACGAACACAACTTGTATCAACGACTTCAAGACGATAGCGTACTTGATAATGCCCCTTACCGATAAGATATAAATAGCATATATCCCCAACTTCCAATTTTTTATTGCGAGACTTTTTCCAGTAAGCACATCCTAAAGTTTGGATGCTCTTTACGTGGTCAATCATGCTTTCTTTCCCTTTTAATAAAAATACTCGTATTGGCTTCATATCCTATAGTTGTTAAAACAATGTTTTTATAGATTGCAATATACGTTCAAATCAATATTTGATACATCCTTAATATATGAAGAGACACAACCCAACAAATTAAGTATGTCTGGGCTTGGATTTGAACAGCTTAATCCTGGTTGCACAATATTGATGTGCATAATCAGATCTTTTTTCCAGTTCACCTGTGAGCTTAATTGTTCGAGTTCTTCTTCAGTCCCTTTGAGTATTCTAGAACATTCTCTTCCTTGATATTTTTTTATCTTCCGAGCAAAAAGACGATTAAATAATTGGCGACTTTTATCTCTATCGTTCCATTTTAAGCATTTTTGAGCTTGTCCGCAAACCTCATAAAAATTTGAAATCATATTGCTTATTTTTCCTCCATGTGCGTATTTGAGATGAAATAAATGCATGTGTATTGCATTATTTTCATTTTTGAATCCTATTAAATCTGCAATTTCTCCGCTACCGTCATCATCGTAAATCAGATCGAATTTTTCCGAGATGTATCTTGAAAAATAGTATTGAATAGAGTCCGTCTCATAAGGTACTACATGTTGTGATTCATTTTCAATTTTAGTATCCGCCCAATCTATACCTATCAATTTTTCTTGAGGGAATGGGATAATATCGGAATTTACACGCACTAAATTATTAGCATAAAGACATGAACCATCAGCAAAATATATAACAGGTGCTGCATCGTCATTATTAAAATAATCACAAATATCATCATAGAGACGAGTACCATATCTCATTTTTAGTTTATTTCCCCGTATCTGTTTAACGCGATATATTGGGCGGCTATCCTGTTCGGAATACTCGATTATATAGGTGAATTTAGAATCCTCAATAAGTATATTAAACGTAATTGTGCTCTTTATCTCGTAATCCGCTAATTCAATAGTAGCATACCATAATTGATAGTCAACAAGGTTATGAGATAAGAATATTCCATGCTCTGGGTAATCTCTGTATAATTCCGGGTCCCAATCAATTGCAATAGGTGCAATTTGGGGTAATTCAGAAATTGCTTGAACTCTTAAAGTGTTATTGATAAAAGAATTAGGATCTATTTTCTCATTTTCAACTAACTTCCCAATCATTCTAGCCCATTTTGTGTATTCAAGTAGATTACCTCTTGTATGACTCCATATTTTCCCCTTTACAGAACAACCTACACTAACCCTTTCTCCACGTCTATAGCCGTTACCAAACAAATTATTCGCCGTTAATTGTTTTTGCTCAGTCATGGAAATACCTTCTTGAACATCTTTCCCATAGTAAGACTTAAACGAAACATTACCCATTCGAGCTTTTCTTCCTCCAAAATTAACAATGGCAAAACGTCTTATATCGTGGAAGACACGAAATACACAGTGCCCTGAAATTTTACAGGTATCATCTTCGCCAAAAATCGCTTTTACTATCTCATCCGTTTCACTTAAAGTACTATATACGTAGGCGTGGTTATATTTGGGTGTACAATATCTATGAATGACAAGAATATTCCAAAGTAAATTCTGTACACATTCGACATTACCCCAATCAACATTTTCAATGCTGCCTCCGATTACAACTAATGTATCTCCATCTGTGGTGCTACTTCCGAAACGATAATCATAAATCTCAGGAGATAGTATATTTTCCCAAGCTTTGGGATTCCACGTGTTTGAAGTTCGATATATGACTGCACTTAATGGAATATTTATACTTTGGAATGGAATTTTTGATAATTCCAAATTGTTAAATGACTGGATGAATTGATTAAAATCTTTTTCTTGTTCAGTCGTTCCATCATTTAGGAGTGGCAACAAGCTGTTCCAATCTGCATCCTTAGCATATAGTTCTTCTAGCTCTTCCAATATTGGAGGATATGCAATGTTCGTAATAAAACTTGCATTTCCAAGGTTAGAATCATATGATGTACGTGTAAATCGACCTATGAATTGTAAGGTGATTGGTAAACTCTGCTTTGCGTCGTGAATTGCTGCAATCTTTAATTCAGGCATATCAAATCCTTCTCCCAACATATTTACGCAGACAATAATTTTATGTTTTTTGTCTTTTATGTTGTTTAAAATTGATTTTTGGTTTGGCATTGAACTAAATACCATCACCGGATTTAAATCAGAGTATTGCTGATATATCTCCATTACTTCCTTGGCTCTTTGTTTTGTACTGCATCTAGCCATAAGAATATGGTCGTATCCATTCTCCATATCAGAACGGAGTTGCTTAACAGCTACCTCTGCTATATGTTTATCAGCTTGAATTAAATCATACTCCCTTATTGGAATAAATTTTATAGGTTTGTAATATCCCTGCGATTGTGCATCTTTTAAGGAAAAGTTATATATAAAATCTCCTTTTAATCTTCGGCTATCATTTCTGAATGGAGTTGCGGTAAATAGTGTGACTTTTTCATCATCAAAAGAGTCGATGAACTCGCTCCATGTTTTAGCTTCGGAGTGATGTGCTTCATCAACAAATAGATGACTTATGTTTTCCTTTAATAAATTTATAATCTCCGATTCGCAATTTGTAATAAGAGGCATAGTCGTGATTATAACATTTGATTTTTCAATTAAAGTGTACCAACCATTATAATCCATACCTTCCTTAACAATACCAACATTCGGATAAGAGCAATCACTTGTAACTATTCCAAATTTGTGAAGTACGCCCAAAGTAAGAAATTTATTTGCTAATTGGTCTCTTAACGCATCAGATGGAACAGTTACAAGTACTTTGGCACATTGATTCGCAATGAGGATACTTAACATGGTTTCTGTCTTTCCTGTCCCAGTTGGCATGACTATTATATTTCTGCCATGATGAATTTGAGCCTTTGACATAAACGCATATATAGCTCCAAGTTGCGGAGCACGAAGCCCTAAAATGGATTCTTGAATATTTTCCTTCTTATAAAGGAATTTACCTCTCCAAGACGCTGTTATTTCCTCAGGACGTAAGGTGTCTATTTTGGGGTGTTTAATCCATCTGATAGATAAAATATTTCCTCTAAGAAATTCACTTTTGCGAGGTATCTTGTTTGTTAATACGACATATTGATAACCATCAATACTATGATCATTTTCATCTCGCGTAAGAAGTATTTCTGTATTATTTGCGCGTATAACAAAGGGTGAGGTGGAAACAATATCAAATGTAGCTTCACTAAATTCAGTAGCAAATCCGTTAAGATGCTCAACTCGATTGTTTCCACAACTCCACAAAAGTTGGATTATTTCGAAGGGTAATTTTATCATAATCTAATCTTGCTTATATCAAGTGCGTTACATTGATTTTCTTGTACTTTTTGCCCATATTCAGTGCAAAAGCCATCTGGTCTTTGATGATTAGCTCACCTTTCTGAAGCCCGGCTATGGCTGTGCGAATCTCCTGCAATTCCTGGCCACTTACTCCAAACAGGTCTTTGATTACCTTGTCGTCAATGGTCTGTTGCTTCATGATGAGCGGATATTGAGCATTGGCATAGAAGTCAAAGCCCTTGCTCTTGAAGCTACTCATATTCTGAGTGGCAAGAATGATACTCAGTCCCTTGTTACGACCTACTGCAATCAGGTTCCGTAACGGACGATTATCAAAATCAAGCATATAGTGAGCTTCGTCAATGATGGAGAAGTGGCGTATTTGTACAACTTCATCATTTGTAGCTTGTTTTTCAAGTTGCTCATAGATGTTGTTTAACTTGGAAATCAAGAAATAGACAATGGCTTTTGCTATTGGACCATCTTTGGGATAGCCATCCATTTTGATGATATAGCAATCGCTAATCAAGTCTGCCTTGTCCTCGTCTTCAAAGATATTGGCACGCACCAATTGTTTGAGAACCGACGAAATGGTATCATCTTTTGCCGGGTCTGTCATTTTCGCTTGGTACTCCTCCAACATCTTATTGAATGTTATCGGTGCTCCGTCAGTACTTTTATAGGCTTCAACAATAGCTTCACTCAACCTATTGGTCATATTGGCACTTGCTGAAACTCGGTCAATAGAGCATAGTGCAGAAGCCATCTCGGATGAATACAGATTGATTTCATTGATGGGATGACCTGTAAAATCCTTGAACGGAGTGAATGGCAGAGGATGTTCGATAGGATCAAGAATACAACTTCTATCCACGTCAAAATGAGATAACCAATGGTTGTTCTGAATATCGCTAAATTCGCCTTTGTAGTCAAACAATAAGAAGTTTACAGGATATTGCGATTCGGAAGATAGTGCTCTGAACTGCTGCATGAGTACTGCCAGCAAGTTCGTCTTTCCGGAACCGGTGGCTCCTGCTATGATGATTTGGGAATTGGTAATGTCCCGACTGTTGATGTCAATGTTCGCCTCCATTTCTTCATCACCATAATTGCCGACAAGCAGGTTCAATACGGGGATGTCTTTCGCCAAAGCCGTTTTGTTACCCATTGAGTACAGATATGTATCCAAATTGTTGTCTCTCATCAGATAGTCACGTCCGCGAAGCATTTCCGCAGCAATGATACGTGAAAGAGTAGCATTCTGAGTCCAATCTATATTCAAATTTGAATAGCGGAGCTTTAATAAAGAAGAATATAGGGTTGACAAATCGTGCATAGTGAAGAAACTGGGGACGATTCGGGCAGAAGTTATTGAGAGCTGAATATCCTTAAAGTCTTCTTCTTTTCGTTCAGCGGAAATACTCAATCCGACGATGAAACAGATTCTCATCACCTTGTTAAGCGTAAGGCTTACCTTTTTCTCTCTATCAACAGTACGTGACAGATTGATTTTATTCTCAATTAGTTCTTTTACCGGACTTATTTCGTCCAGCAAGCCTTCCATTTGCCTTGTATTTGAAAAGTTAATGATACTCATGTCGTTCCTTATTGATTAAGCGTGATACCAAAATAGCCTTCATCAACCGTAGTCTGTTGCAGCTCCACATTTCTGTGCAGTGTGTAAGTCTTGGAGATGAACGGTTCCAATTTTATATAGTCGCTGTCTGTCCGTATTTCCGAAGTGGTACATAACAGAATGGTCTGTTCAGCCAACTGAGGGAAATACTCTTCCATCAGTGCGTCACGGCTTTCGTTGTCAAGTACACCCATTACCGTGTCAATCATTACGGGAGGATTATAGTCGCCCAGGTTACGCAATACCTTCAACAAAACTTGTATGAAGATTTGCTTGGATGCTGCATTGAGCTGATTCAAGGAAATTTCATTGCCTGCGGTATGGAAAAGTTTGATATTGAAGTTTTCCATACTGTCAGATAGCTCAACGCGCCCGACATGACCTTTGTAGGAAACAAGTAATTTGTTCAGTTGGTCCTGCATCTCTGTTTCTATTTGCGCCTTTTTCTTTTTCAATAGCGTGTCGGCAACCTTGTCGAAGAACGGACGGAGTTTCATCAACGTATCGTACTTCAAGTCTGGTTCCTGCTGTATCTGCACATCGTATTGATGAATACGTTTTTCCATACGCTGAATTTCTCCTTTCAGATTGCCTTCTTGCACTTTCAATTTTTCGATATTGTGCTTGGCATCCTCATAATTGGCAATCAGCATATTGTTTCCACCGGAACGGGTCTGTTCAAGTGTGCGCTTCTCTGTTTTTAAGTTATCTATATTAGCCAGTTGAACCTCTAGCTCTTGTCTTTTACGGTCTATTGCGATGAACTGGTTATTGCCACCTTTGCTTGGCAGTTCCCGAAGAGACGTCACTTCCGCAGCATCCAAAAAGTCATAGGGGTCTTTCACATTAGTAGCATTCTGCAATGCCACCATGTGATCCACTACATTTTCTTCATCTACAGCCTGACTGCAAAGAGACAATTCTTTGAGATAGTCAATAATCTTGGAAGTGACATCACGCAAAGTCTCTATCGGATAGGCACCTGTGTTTTGTTTTTGTAGCTGTTCTTTTACCCGAAGGAGATTATTAATTTCCTGAGATAGGTTTGAAGCTAACTTCGGCAGAAATACATTGATTTCAATATTTTCTACAAAGGTCTTCAAATTCTCGGCATAGTTGGCGGCTTCATCTGTAATGCTCTGTATTCTGCCATCAAGGTCTTGGATGCGTTTGTTTAAATTGGCTGTTTGCTGCGCACCTTCCTTAGCTCGTTGGTATTCTTCTTCTACCGAAGCCATGTATTTATATAACCTGTCTTGTTCGGTAAGACAAGCATTAAGGTCGTTCTCTAACTGTTCTTTCTGACTGCATAAAGCATTGTATTCCTTGGCTTCTTTTTCTGCCTCCAATCGTTGTTGCGCCCATTCTTGTTGGAGCTTTTCAGAAGCGCGTTTCAGTTGCAGATACTTTTTGAAGCCGAGTACATTCTCAAAATTATCACGGATGGTTTGCTGGAACACGTTTTTCTTCAACAACTCACTTGACTGCATGGCATCAAACAAGAAATACTGGCTGAGTTCCTGCGGTAGGTTAGCCTTGATTATTTTGTTTATTTCCTGTTCTGCACGTATCCTGTCTTTGGCTGCGGTCATTGTACCATACACATATACATTGCCGTTCATGTTGAGCGAAACGCTTTCGAGTGGTCGACCTTGGGGATTGAGCACATAGGTTCTTTTGAGAATATATTTCTGTTGCTGACCGAGGACTTTGCCCACAAAGGTTATTTGCAGGCTAATTTCAGGTTTCGCTGTGTTGATTGCACCTTGGTTGAGCAGTTCCATGAAATGCTCCTTGTTCTCAATCTTTAATCCATACAAAGCTCCGCTGATAGCTTCAAACAACGTGGTTTTACCACCGCCATTTGAGCCACCAATAAGGATGACAGGTCTGTCATCATCAACCGTCAGATCGAGGTCGAGTGACAGGTATGTCTTGTAATTGCTTATTTTTATCTTTTGAATGAGCATGACTTCCTATTTTATTGACGAATTTTCTGAATGGCGTTACGGATTATTTCTTCCGTATCGCTGTCATTCATCTCTATAACATCTACTTTCTTGGCATGGTAGGCTTTAAGAATGTCTTCGCTTAGCCAGTCGAAGTCAATTCCTTCTGTTTCGCAGATTGCCTCTATCATTGCCAAGTCATCCTTGCGGATGCCATAATGTACAAATTTGGGGTCTATTCCTTTTGCCATAACTTTATGCGTTTTGTGGGTAGAAACAATTCCAGTTCAATGTGTCGGTCGTATTCTCGATCGGCAGCGGCGAGTACAGCCAATTGGCTCCGTCCTGAATGATGATACCTCCATACAGGGGTGCTTCGTCGGTGGAGTTCTCTTTTAAGTATTCCAGCAGAGCATTGTGCTTTTCGGGGGCGAAGAGGTCGCTATCCTCGCTTTTTGTGTCAAACAGATATATGTGACCGTTTTTCATGTGCACCACAAAGTCCACGTAGAACAAGGCTTTCGCACCGCCTTCTCCCTGACTATATTCGATGGCATAGTGTTGTTTTCCGTTATCCCCGTTCTTGTACCACCAGTCGATGTATGCGCTGTTCTCTTCCAGATAGGCCACAAAGTTCTTTTCCGGATTTGAGGCTTTGTTGAGTTGTACAAACGGGAGCAATGCGTGATTTCCGGCTTCAACCACTTTATTGGTTTCGCTGTCGTACATTCTTTCTTCCGGCACCTCCCAATAGTATTTTTTGAACTCTCTCGTTGCTGCCGATTTCTGTTTTGCCCGGCTACGGATGCGGAGAAATTTTTCCAATGACGAATCTATGATACGGTCGAATTTCGGGCGGTTTTGATGATAAAGAACGACTTTCTTTGCATCTGTATCAAAGATGCCGAAGAAGTCGTCTATGATTTCAAGCAGATAAGAGGCAATCTTGTCGGCTCGTCCCTTGCTCTCAAACTGATGGCCTTTGGTAGAAATATATGCCATGAACACACGGTCAATTTCCGTGGCTTTTCGTGCATATTTGATGGTGTCCGCCTCCAAGGTCTGTTCTTCGTTTTGGAAATGGACATCCTGTGGTATTTCCACATTGATGTTTTTCACATCCAGGCGTAATGAGTTTGCCACCCGTCTGCGGTTTTCGTTGATTTGCAAATCTTCGCTTTCCGGTAAAGGCTCATGTTCCTCGTAATCCTTGTCCATACGGGCAAGTTCTTCCAATGAGAACAACAACTGTCCGTATTCAAAATCCCAAAAATGTCTTGCCTCTTCATAAAGCACTTTCTTGAAATCCGGTCCCAAATAGTTACGTTCCACATTTGGACGTTCGGAATAACTCGCGGGTAAACTTACGTTCTTCAGATTCTCGCGTCGGCGGGCTGTGATGGTGTTGTTCTATAGTTCGCATCAGCCGTCACAATCTGAATTTTGTCCTTGGCGATGTCGGTAAACACATAACCTGTGTTGAGCAGTTCCTTGGGATAATGCTTTTGCTCAGGCATACGCATGATACGTCCCACGGTCTGAATGGTGAACTGGTCGCTCTGTAGCTTTCTGAATATCAGCAGCACGGCTGCACGTGGACAGTCCCAACCCAAAGCGATGGCTTCCTTGAACAAGAGTACATCCGTCAGGCTGTCAGTCTTTTCCAAGTCCGTCAGGTTTTCTTTTTCGCCTGCAAGCCATACGGCAAGACGATGGTTGTCGGTGTTGATGCCGCACATTACGTCTAAATATTGTTTTACCTGTTCGGCAATGGCAGTGTCATCTGCCGTCATGCTCTCTTTGGTATCGTTTGGTAACTGGATGAGCAATAGCGGATTGATATTTGTGCCTAATGCTTTGTATGCTTCTGCTATTTGGTCGCGCTTTGTCAAGGCAGCTTGAATCAGGTTGGCATTCAACTCCAGTTCGTCCCGGAAATTGAGTTCTATATCCGGGTTAAGCACCACTTCTTTTTTAATCATTTCTGCTGCAATTACATCCTGACGATATACGGTGACTTTTTCGTGCGGATTGCTTGTCTTCGGAGTGGCGGAAATGCGAATCTCTACCGCAGGGTTTATTTTGTCAAGAACCGCTGCCGACTTGTCGGCTGTCTTCGACCAGAACATGTGTTCTTCGTCGATGATTGCCACGATGGGCAGCCCGAACTCTTCGCGTGTCTTGTCTGTGATTTCATAGAGCGAGAGCGAACAATCGCCTTCACGTACCATCACATTGCTCTCTTTGTTTACGCTTTCCCAGTTCACAAAGAGTATTTCACCGGGACGTATGCCTTCGTTCTGATCCAGTTCGTCAAACATTACCGGGCGCAACGTGCGTGTCTCGCCAAAAGCATCTTTCAGCTTCTCGTAACTCTGGAGGTGCAGTTTCCGGGGAGCAAACCAAATGAATGCAACTTCTTGATAACGGCTGTCGCCACGCTCGCGCAGTTCATCCATAAGTTGCACCAATGTCTGACATGCCATTGCCGTTTTGCCGGCCCCCGTGGTGGCTTCAAACACCAGTTTCCGACGGTGTCCGCCTAAGTTCAATAGCCTGATAGTCTTATCGACCAATTCGCTGACGGCTTTCTGTTGATATGCTAAATTCTTCATTTCAATGCTCCTTATTTTTTCAGTTTCCGCTGCTCGTTTTCAAAATTCTCTATAAAATGTATCTCAACCGGAGAAAGTTCATAGCGTGTTCTCTCTTTGAACTTGTCATATTCAGCATTAGCCTTTTGTTTGGCAAGCTCGGCTGATATTTTACCTGCATGGGTCAGTAGTTCTTTACCTGACAGGCGGAGAAAATCATCCAATTTTTGAATCCAGTCTCGCATATACATTGGCTGATGGGACTTAGCTTGTAGCTCTGCAAAGTCAAGGTAAAGGCTGACGATGCGATTCAGCGTGTCAAGTTCGTCAGCGGACAGGTAGTTTTTTGCCACCTCCGCATCCGTGCGCCGTGGCAGGGCACCGTTCCATGCGGTCAATCCCATAAAGTCTTTCTCCGCATCGGCACGTTCATAGATGATTTCAGCCGCTGTATGTCCATGAGCGGAGAAGTGCATCTTGTTTTGCACTGTTTTGAAAAACAGTTGGGTGGATTCTGCACGTGGGTCGTAGTCTATACTCAACGCATAGATTTCAAGCACCTTTCGGTAAAACACTTTTTCCGATGAACGGATGTCACGTATGCGGCTGAGCAGTTCGTCAAAGTAGTTGCCCCCTCCGGCGCATTTCAGTAGCTCGTCGTTCATGGCGAAGCCTTTTACCAAGTATTCACGCAAAACCTGAGTAGCCCATATACGGAACTGTACGCCCCGATGCGACTTTACGCGATACCCAATGCTGATAATCATGTCGAGGTTGTAAAAGGCTACTTGGTATGTTTTCTTGTCGGCGGCAGTTGTTGCAAAAAACGCAACAACTGAATCCGCATTCAATTCTCCCTCTTCAAACACGTTGCGAATATGGCGTGAAATAGTGGATTTGTTGCGCTGGAACAACTCTGCCATTTGGTCTGCGGTGAGCCAAACGGTGTCGTTGCTTAACGTGACTTCTATCTTCGATTGCCCGTCAGCGGTTTGATAAAGGATGATGCTTCCTTTGTTCTGTTCTCCAGTCATGCCTGTCCCTCCTCGCTTTCAAAGTTTGTCATTCCTCCGAACAAATCATTGTCAGGATTTGTTTCGGCTGTTTCTGTTTCAGAAGCAAAGATCTCGTCTTTCTTCTTGGGGAGTATGCGCTTATAGGCATTATAGATTGCTTGCGGTAGGGCACAGAGTTCTACTTTGTCAGCCACTTCCTCAAACTCGCCCTCCCAAGGGTCTTCGCTCGGAGAGAATACATAGACTTTCATCTTGCCGTCATAGTCGGCTGCACTGATAAGGTCAACCAGTTGGCTAACCGCTTCCTCGCGATAGATAATCATCATACGCTTCTTGCCGTTATCAAAATAGCGGAACACACCGGGGTAGGTTTGCTGCTCGCCAAACTTCGGCAGCTCGGTATAGAGGTCTTCCTTGATACAGAGCATATCGGTTGAGAGCGACATTAGTTTGCGCATATTGCGCATGGAACGGCTACGGCTAACATAGTCGGTACGATAATAACGTAGCGTATTCGCTGTAAGTCCTGCTATTTCTTCACCTTTTGGAGTGGTATAGCCGTTGATTACACGCTTGTTGCGTTCGTAGGTCACGTTCTCACAGATGTTGCTCTCATTGTTGGTCACAAGAATACATTTGCGATGGCCCTTGTCATCGTCATTCAGTAGCATAGTGGCGTGAAGAGTAGTACCGCTTCCTGCAAAGAAATCAAGGATAGTAGAATCGTGTGATGAAGCAAAATCTATTATACGAGATAGTACATTATGTGGCTTGGGATTATCAAAACGTTTTTCACCATTGAATATATCCATTAAGGCTTTTGTTGTACCTCTGTTATCCTCGTAAATTAGAGTCCTTAAATACTCCATAGACGTTTCTATTCGTTTTTTTACATGGGGTTGAGTAGTGTGGTCTTTGCCCCATTCTATTTCACCTTCTGCATCATAAGCAAGAAAAGTAGACTCAGGCCACCTCCAACCATTTGCAGGTTTGGGACATGCTAAATGTGTGATAGGGTGGAATATATCATAATTGTAACCTCCAGGGTGAGGGTTGGAAGAATTACTTGAACTACTATATACCCCTTTAGAGTCAATATTATTATAATGGGTTACTTGTGGTAATTGGTCTTTGTGCTCTTTAATCCATTTTCGTAGTGCTTTCTGCATTTCTGGCAAAGAAAGTTCACTTGCTAAAATATCACGACCTGCCGCTATAAGTAGTTTCGCCGCTTGACTTTGCCGTTGCCAATTGCCTTGATTGATTTTTGACTTTGCATAGCAAAGCATATACTCATGCTCTGTATTGATTTGTGAAGGATTATTATCTGTTGCTGTTTTGAGTATTAGTTGTCCAATGAAATTATTTTCACCCATAATTTCATCACATAACAACTTTAATGGAGCTTGTTCATTATCATCTATTGAAATAAATATAACTCCTTTGTCCGACAACAATTGTTTGGCAATACGAAGTCGTTTGCCCATAAATGATAACCATTTAGAATGGCGATAACTATCATCTGAATCCACATAGCGGTCATTATACACAAAGTCATTTTTCCCTGTATTGTATGGTGGATCGATATAAATTACATCAATCTTTCCCTCGTGAGTATAGGCTAGAGTGGTGAGGGCTTCAAGGTTATCGCCTTCAATCAAAATATGATTAGGCGCATCTGGCGTATCGCTTATGATGGCTTTTGAGGTGTCTTCCAACAGTACAGGCAGCTCGTCACGCAGGCGTTCTTCCACATCCTCCGGTTTGTCCTCCCACACCAATCCGTATTTTTTCTGTTTGCGCAGCAAGCCCAACAATTCAGATTTCTCTTCATTGGTCAGTCCGTCAAGCTGCAATATCTTGTTGTATAGTTCCTTTTTATTCATTGTTTGATAATTGTTAGATAGGTAGTGTTATTTGATGACTCTGACCGTTTGGATGTTTTCTTCCAATGACGAATTCAATAGTTCCTTGACATCTACATTTAGCACATTGGCAATCTGCAATAATGTTTCCAGTCCCGGTTGTGATGTGTTTGTACACCATTTGGAAACCGTTGCCGGGTCTTTCTTTAATTGCTCTGCCAGCCATTTGTTGGTTCGTTTCTGTTCCACAAGAACCACCTTAATCCGATTTATATCCTTTGTAGCTTCCATTTTGGATTATGTTATTAACCTTATACTGCAAAAGTAATGAATTTATCTCATTCAAACATCATACTCATTATAGAATTATCCATTAAAATTGCGAATTAGCTCAATAATTCCTGTAAATCATGCCAAAAAACTCAACAAAAAGGGTTAACTTTGCTCATATCAATTCAAAAGATATTGTTATGACAATAGACAGACTTACTACGTTAGCGTTCTCCATGTATTCAAACAAAGGTGCGTATGCTCTTTTGCTTGGATCCGGAATTTCTCGTTCTGCACACATACCAACAGGATGGGAAGTCGAAACAAGATTGATAGAGCAATTAGCTGCCTCATGTAGAGAAGATATAAAGACAGATGCCCACCAATGGTTTAAAAGTAAATATGGGAAGGAGGCTTCCTACTCGTTTTTATTGGGAGAGCTAGTAAATACTTCCACTGAGCGTGTCCAGTTAATGAAACAATTTTTTGAGCCTACGGAAGATGAAAAAGAATTAGGCTGGAAGCAACCGACAAAAGCGCATCTAGCCATTGCAAAATTGGCTAAGGCTGGTTATGTACGTGTTATACTGACCACAAATTTTGACAGGTTGTTGGAACAAGCATTTCAAGCAGAGGGAATAACCACGCAAGTAATTTCTTTTGAAGCCGCCATCTCTCAGACAACACCTCTTGTACATTGTCAGATTCCTACTATTGTGAAAATCAATGGTGATTACATTGATTGCCAATTTAGGAATACCTCAGAAGAATTGGATGAATATCCACCAATAATGAAACAATATTTAAGACGAATTTTTGAGGATTATGGATTAGTAACCTGTGGTTGGTCGGGAGAGTGGGATAAAGGTCTCATTGAAATTATGATTGAAGCTGCTGTGTCCAGATATAATTCGTTTTTTGCAACGGTAGGTGCTGCAAAAGAGACGATGCAGGATTTATCACGTTCAAGACACGGTGAGTTATTGCCTATAAATAGTGCAGATGAAATGTTTTCAGAACTATGGGAACAAGTTTTTGCGTTAAATGAGAATCAGGTCAATAGAAACATGGGGCATGATATAATGATAGCAAAATGCAAGAAATACTTGTCCTCAAACCAATATGACATACAATATTCGGATTTGATAGAAAACTTAGGTAACGAAGCCTATAATGTGATAAATGCTCATGCCAAATATGATATTGGATTAACACGAGATACTTTTTCAAAATATCTGGAAATCCACCTAAATGCAATTAAACCACTATTAGACATCGCAATTTTGGCAGTCAGATGGGGAAAATGGTATCACATCAAGCCTTTCGGAGAATTGTTGGTTAAATTGTGTACGAAACCTTTTAAGAATGGCGAGGTCACTCGTGAAGGAACTCAATATTTACATTCACTCGCTCCAATGTTATTATTGAATGCCATAGGTATTGCTTGTGTGAAATATAACAAGTTTAGAGAACTTGATAGTATTTTGAAATTGTCCGTTCCTGCTCCTAATTTTATGACACCCTCGTATAGAGAACCATTGTTATCATTACTGGGTAGCACTCATTGGAGTTATGAAACATGGAATCAACTAATCGGGCAGAATTATTACTATCCAATCAGTTTGTTTATTCTAAACACATTACGTTGTGTGGTCAAGGATTATTTTATTGTTGATTCTGAATATGAGAATATCTACTACATTTGGGAGCGTTTGAAATCTCTAGTATATGGCTATAATAAATGTTATATTTTAAGAGAGTTCGAAATTCCGTTAGGACAGTTTGTGCGAAGTGAAAGAGAATACGAATTTAGAGGTATGGGGAAAGAACCATATACCATTTTTTGGAACAGTGCAGACTCTCTCAAAAATGAATGGACTCCAATAAAACAGGGAATGTTTGGTGGACGATACGAGAACTTCAAAGAGTTAAATGAGCAGGCAAGCGCTTTCATTAAACAATACGCTCATTATTAGTTATAATCACTACTATTTTATAGCGGTGTAAGTGTTTGTTCTCCAAAATGCCAAGACTTGTTTTTCTTGACATTTTGGAGAACACCTTGTCTTTATTTGACTTTATATTTCTGTATCTCCTTAATCATCTCCTTGACATCCTCACCGACCTGCACGAAGTTCTTATAAAGGATACGTTCCCGTTCATCCCTTGATTTGAACGTGTAGAACTTAGGGAGAGGAACATATCCGGCTTCTTCCTTTTTTATCTCCTTCATGTCGAAGTCCGTCTTGCAGTAGAACTTGGATGTCTTGAACTCTTCGCTTTCCTGGATGTTCATACTTCCACCGCTTCCTGTCTTCGTCTGCACGAAATCACGTGCCGTCTGACCGCATATCCAGCCGGTAGGC
>OGES01001577.1_pt1 | contig 17574 bp, 16 predicted proteins | sample 1570711 | NCBI WGS metagenome assembly OGES01 (sample SAMEA2582133, study PRJEB24529) | metagenome | biome: Human gut stool | place: China | collected 2011 | reverse complement strand
CGCCAACTCTTCCTCACTGAGTTCTTTGATATCATTTTCTTTTTTTATTTTTTCCAATATCATACTGACTTCCTCTGTTTCCCGGTTCTCTTTTCGTACCGACTATTATTCCTGACAATAGAATGTTCACAGAGCGGACATTCTATTATTTCTCACGCGAGATCAGATAACGCAATAATTCTGTCAGGAATTCATTTTTTACAACAAGTGTTTCCATCTGTGCAATCGCCTGTTCTGAAAGGTCTGCAACATCCCTTCCTGCTTTTTCGATACCCTCATACGTCACATACGTACTCTTGTGATTTTTTTCATCACTGCCGATCGGTTTTCCAAGTACTTCCATCGTACTTGTCACATCAAGAATATCGTCCTGTATCTGAAATGCCAGACCGACTTTAGATGCCACTTCTTCCACGATCTTTTGCTCATTTCCGGTTGCTCCTGCAAGAACGGCTCCGATCATCATAGATGCCTCGATCAGTGCACTCGTCTTGAGACGATAGATAAAATCAAGTTTCTCTTTTGTCATATCGCAGGTGTTTTCCGACTCTACATCCACAGTCTGACCGCCAACCATTCCATAAATTCCCGCTTTTACAGATAAAATACGGATTGCTTTTCCGATTCCCGGATTCTGTGGTTCGATGTCAAGTGCCTTTGTTGCTGTCTCAAATGCATATGTTAAAAGGGCATCCCCGGCGAGGATCGCCATCGCCTCCCCATACACCACATGTGTTGTCTTCTTGCCGCGGCGGTATTCGTCATTGTCCATCGCCGGCAGATCATCATGCACCAGTGAGTATGTATGTATCATCTCGATCGCTGCCATAAACGGCTCGATCACTTTTGACCTTCCGCCAAACAGCCGGTAAGTCTCTAACATCAGAATCGGCCGTAATCTTTTTCCTCCTGCAAGAAAACTGTAATTCATAGCTTCGATCACCGTTTTCTGATATCCTTCCTCTTTTGGCAGATAGGAACTTATGATCTGTTCTGCCTCATCCGTATGTCTGCCTATTTCCGCTTTGATATCCATATCTGCTCCTCCATATGCACCGTCTGTATTTAAAAATCTGCCAGTTCACCTTTTGCGTTTAAAATCTGCATCTTTTTCTCTACCGTGTCTAACATCACATTACATTCTTTTAATTTCTCCACACCGCTCTGATACAGTAAAAATGACTGTTCCAATGAAATTTCCGGCTGTTCCATCTGTTTTAAAATATCCTCAAGCTCTGCAAAGTTATCTTCGAGTGCAGGCTTGTTTTTTGTCTCATCACTCATGCAAAACCTCCGTTACCTCTGCTTCTAATGCACCTTTTAAAAGACGGATCTTTACGTGATCACCTGTTTTTATACCTTCTGTATCTGTCAGCGTATGCCCATCTTCATCCGTCACATAAGAATATCCCTGTGCAAGTTTTTTGACCGGCGATACGCCTTCTAATCTTTCTGAAAGTAATGCCAGTCTGTGCCTGCGCAGTTCGATCATATGTTCCATACAGTTTCTTAACTGTTCTTCCAGATCCATGGCATATTTTCGTTTTTCACGCAGCTGCCCCTCCGGGCTCAGATAAGAAAGTCTGTCTGATGCATGTTTTAATTCTTTTCGCATCTGCTGCACACGCTGCATATTTAAAAGGAACATTCTGTCTTTTATTTCATCCAGCCTTCCTGCCACTGCTGCATAGTCAAACACCGCAAGTTCTGCAGCCGCTGACGGTGTCGGTGCACGAAGATCTGCCACAAAGTCTGCGATCGTCCAGTCTGTCTCATGACCAACCGCTGAGATAATTGGTGTTTTACACTCAAAGATAGCACGCGCCACCTCTTCCTCATTGAATGCCCACAGATCCTCAATCGAGCCACCGCCCCTGCCGACGATCATAACATCCACACCAAGTGCATCTAAGGCATGGATGCCATTTATAATGCTTTCGGCTGCACCATCTCCCTGCACCAGTGCAGGATATAAAATAAGCTGAACGAACGGGTTGCGCCTCGCAGAAATATTGCGGATATCCTGCACGGCTGCACCGGTCGGTGCTGTCACCACACCGATCTTCATTGCGTATGAGGGGATTGGCTGTTTATATTCGGCAGCAAACATTCCCATCTCTTCTAATTCCTGTTTTAATGCTTCAAACTTCTGATAAAGGTTTCCGGCTCCATCCAGTTCGATCTCTCTAGCATAGATCTGATACTTTCCATCGCGTTCATACACTTCCACCGAACCGGTCACTACAACCTGGTCGCCCTCTTTCATCTGAAACTTCAGACCTTTTCTGCTTCCTGCAAACATTACCGCATTCAGTGTTCCAGCTGCGTCCTTGATCGTAAAATAAATGTGCCCGGAGGTATGATATTTGCAATTCGACACCTCACCTTTTACACTAATCCTCTGTAACATAAAATCCTGGGCAAACATATTCTTGATATATGTATTGACCTGCCCTACGGAATATACGTTTTTCATCATACCAGTTTTGCCAGTACACCGTTTACAAATGAAGGTGAATTATCTGTACCATACATTTTTGCAAGTTCCACAGCCTCATTGATCGCAACTTTTGCAGGAACATCTTCCTCATACAGCATCTCATACACAGCAAGACGGATCAGTGTCAGATCTACTTTTCCCATTCTTCCTGTCTTCCAGCCTTCGGAGACCTCATTGATCTTTGCATCGATCTCCCCGATCTTTTCGGAAATCTTTTCTACTTTATCAAAAATATATGTCTTGTCTTTTTCTTTCCAGTCACAGGCATCATCCTCGCACAGCGAAAGCTGCTCTGACATTTCCTCCTGATTATAAAATTCCACACGGAACAGCATTTTAAAAACCTGCTCTCTTATCTCTCTTCTGGTCATATTGTTTTCTTCTGTCATCCTTTCTAATTATAATTTTTACGCATAAGGAAAAAGGATGTCGCTTAAGACACCCTCTTTTCCTTAGAATAGCATTATTTATTATTGCCCATGTCCACGCTTGCGATACGGATGTTCACTACGGATACTTCAAGTCCTGTCATATTTTCAATCGCATTTTTTACTCTGTCCTGTACTTTGGCTGATACTTCCGGAATTGAATAACCATAAGAGATATTCAGCGCAACGTCTACATTGACGGTTCCCTCAAGCACCTCTACGCGAATGCCTTTGGAAAGATTCTTCATGCCAAGCTTACTAACAAGTTCATTTGTAATGTTGCCAGCCATGGAACCTACCCCTTCAACCTCAGTAGCGGCAAGCCCTGCAATGATGGCAACTACCTCATCTGCTATCTTCACTTCTCCCAAATTACCATCCTTTATTTTAAATGTTTTTCTATCCTCACCCATCGCTAATTGCCTCCTAAGTGATATTATGAGTCTATTATAACAGACTATTCTTATTTTGGAAACTAAAATTTGTATAAAACTGTGGAGTGAACTGTGAAGTAGTTTTATCAGCCTCTCCTTCATTTAAATCAGTTTGATATATGCATCTAGCTGCTCTTCTTCCAATTCAGCCACTAAATCTGTGAATCGTTCAAGTTCTCCCTGTACAGCATAAACTTCTAAAGCGTTATAATAATCCAATCGATTTTCTTTTGCTATAGATACTGGCAAAAACCCTGCTGACATAAGCTGATAAATCATCAATAATCTTGAAGTTCTGCCATTTTCGTCAGCTCATGTCAAGGATGGGACAAAAAAATATTTTTTCTCAAACGCCTTTGCATGCATTTAAGAAAATGACTACATCCATGAACAAAATTCATCAATGTTTTCAAACATAATTTCGAGCTTATCTATCTTCTTTTCTGTATGATAATGTCCACAATACCATTTCTTGTAATTCAACTTTTCTTCTATCCTATCAAACCACTGTTCCGTAGATTTATCAACCTTGCTTTGATCTACACCTTGCATGAATACCTCAACCGGCTCGTATTTTAAGGGTGTAGTATGACTTAGGACAACGTCTATATTCCAGCCTGCCTTATCAAGCTGTTCTTCTACATATGCCTTAATTTCTTCTGATGGTTGTTCATCTTCCCACCAGCCCCAGCCATACGCAATGCGAATTGCCTTGTCAATACTATATGCTCCTCCCATCACTATTGTTTTCTTCCCATCCAAATCAAATATCTCTCCATCTTTTGCAAATAAAAGACTCGGATATTCATCCTCAACATATACTGTGCCACCATGCCATTGTTTTTCCTTATAGCCATCAATGGTATAAGGTCTTTGCTCATGATTTCCATGAATAGAGAATATTGTAATTGGAAGCTCCTCCAGCAATTTCTTTTTTAACGAATCATACATCGGACCGCTGAAATTGATACCTGCATCACCCAGAATTATCATAATGTCATCTTTGGATGTACTATTCATTTGACAAAAGTTTTCTATTCTTTTAAACCTGCCATGTGTATCACCTGTAATATATATCATACCTGTCCTTTCTTAAATGATTATTTAGTGTATCAATCCTTGATGGTGGCTTGACCATTCATCAGCATGGGGAGAAGCCAATCGCGAATATGAATTAGCTTACTGATTTCATCAGAATTTGCTGCAATTTGTTGCAGTATTGGTTTGACCATTGTATTGAAATTTTCAACAACATCACTTGGAGGATATGAAATTGTTAATGCATTTAAAGTATCTTGGCTTACATTCTTTAAAATTGAACCACCAGTTTGAGTTGCATTGCTTCCTTCATATTTTTTTAAAGTAAACGCAAGGTAATTTTTATATCTGGAATCCAATGGAGTTACAGCAATAATAAATCCACAATAGATGATATTATTATCATTACCTTGAACAAGTCTAACAGATCCTGGCGTACCACTTCTTGCAATAAGAATTGTGTCCTTCGGAATCAAATACTTATTTGCTAAGATAGATGGAAGTGATATTCTATCACAGGAACTATTATCAATAAACAAACTGGAAGCTGTTATATCTCGCACATTTACTATGGTATAATCTTTGTCACCTTTTATATCTTTTTCATAGTTTATACCATTTTTTAAGGTACAGATATCACTAATAGATAGTTTTTTCCAAGTTTTAGGAATGTTTTTATTATCGTTAGTGATGTCCATACAACCACCAGAAGGCTTGCAGGGCATACCACAATCGTTCGGAAAGTCAAACTGCATAAACCAATAGTCGTAGATGGTCTTTGCCATCTCTTCTAAATAATCATTTATCTGTACATTAGTTCTTATTTTTATATCAATCGGAGCTATTATATCAACAATTTTCTTTTGTTCTACCAGAGCTGGTACTTCAATTTCTATATTGCGCAATGAATCCAGCGTTAGCGTTCTTTGTGCCGCTCCAATTGCAAGCTTATCTGCAATAGCATAAAACTTTGGATTTAACATAGAATAATATAAAAATTCCGGTAATATCCTATTTGTATCTGGTCTAAGAATCGCAATATGTCTTTGAAAAACAAATTTCAAATTATCGTCTACTAATACTGGCTTTCCAAATGATCCTACTATAGAATAAAGTACATCATTTTTCTTAGCCTTTTTTGTATCTGAAATACTTGCATAATAATCAATTGGTACATGCATAGCATTATTAAAATCCAATCTATTATTAGAAGTTATATTAGAGATAGTAATAAATGGAACACCTTCTTCAGCCTTAGGTGGTGCTTGATGATCTCCATCCGATATAAAAATGCAACAATCTTGCAATTTAAATTTTGGCATAGCATCTTCTCCTATCCAATGTATTTTCTATGAGCAATTTTTACATTACTCTGCTTAACCATTGCATATTGCAATGTCGTGTCTATCCGCTGATGTCCTAATAGTTTTTGCAACTGCTCTATTGGCATTCCCTTATCAATCGCTACAGTTGCTAAAGTTCTTCTGAATTTATGTGGATGAACCTTATCTATGTTCAATTTTTTCCCCATTTCACGAAGTCGTAGTTCTATCCCACCAATTTTCATTCGTCTGTATGGCGCTTTTAACGATACAAAGAGTGCCTGCTCATCATCTGTTCTCGAATCAAGATAATTCTGCAAATGCAGCTTAGTTCTTGCATCAAAATATACCATTCTTTCTTTATCACCTTTACCAAATACTACACACTCTCTTTCATCAAATGAGATATCATCTCTGTTAAGCAGGACTAATTCTCCAACTCGCATTCCCGTTGATGCAAGTATATCAATCAATGCCAAATCTCTTGGATTGTCACAATTATCTCTCATTGTCTCCAACTGCTCATCTGTATATGTTTCTTTTATCACACTAGCAGACTTAATTCTATGTATTCTGCGTACCGGACTTTTTATAATGTAGTCCTCATCTTCAAGCCATGCAAAAAAACTTGAAAATATTCTTCTTATGTTATCAATCGTCACCTTACTTGATTCCTTTTCCGCCTGATACTTTGATAGATATGTCCTCAAATCTTCTGTTTCAATTGTACATACTGTTTTCCCGATATCTTCCATCATTTGCTGAATCGTATTTTTGTAATATGTTAAAGTCTTCTCCGAACACCCCTCTATTCTCTTTGCAGATAAAAATATCTCCAAGTAATCCAATGTTTCCTGCTCTATTTCTTTTTCCTTAGTTACAATAGTAACATTGTACAGATTCACCTCTAGTACATCCTTCAATTTTTTTAATTGTTCATTGTTAAGTGACGGAAGCATCTCATTAATTATCTCCGTTATTACTCTTTCTTTCATGTATTTCTCCTTTATATATGAGAACCACCATGAAGTGGAGTTCCTTTTTTGCTCTCGCCACTTTCAAGAGTTAATGTTTGTGTTGTAAATGATTATTTAGAAGAGATGGCAAAGACCATCTACGACTATTGGTTTGTGCAATTTGATTTTCCAGATGAAAATGGGAAACCATATAAATCTTCTGGTGGAGAAATGATGTATTCTCCTAAATTAGATATGGAAATTCCTACATCCTGGGCAATTACAACCTTAAAAGGTCATCATAATATTGAACGTGGTATTTCATATACTTCCAAAGATATAAGCAGTGGAAAAGGTATATCAATGATTAATCTTGCCTGCATAGATATCAATCGTAACTATCGAGATGGTCAATTAAAATATTATGCCAATGATGTATCAGCTGATAAGAAACTCACAGGTAATGAATTATTAATTGCATGTACTGATCTTACGAGAAATGCTGATATTGTTGGTTCCCCGATATTAGTACCTAAAATTGCTCAACAGATGACATTTTCAATGGATATGGCAAAACTTGAAGTAGATAATTGTATGTTTGATAAATACTACCTATATATGACATTGCGTACAGAATACTATCATAACTTTATAAAAAAATATGCATCTGGTACAAATGTGTTGCATCTTAATTTAGACGGCTTAAATTGGTATACAATGTGGGTTCCGCCACTTCCATTGCAATCTCAGTTTGGGCATATAATTCACAAATTGCAAGTGCACATGAATGATATTCTGCATGAAAATCGACAACTTCATAATCTACGTGATTGGCTTCTTCCTATGCTCATGAATGGTCAAGCTACCATCGAAGGTTGATTTGCTAAATAATCATTTATCTTTTCATTATTCAAAATTTTCTCGTTTATATCACACAATACTTTAGCAATCTTATTTTGATCTTCTATGTCAGGCAAATCTATTAGCATTTCTTCTGCTGATTCAACATTGAAATGTTTCTGAATAGCACCCACTTTGTTGTTCTCAACCTGTTTTTTCCCCCACATATTTATATATGCTGCTAAATAATGCGGATTCACAATATCAACATTAGGTTTTACAAGTACTACATCAGCACAGTTACAACCGTCGTACTCTTTTGGTATCACACAACATGTTCCTGGTAATCCAGTTCTTACTATAATCAAATCATTCTCATGAAGAGTTGATTTTCTTAATGATTCACAGAATTCCTTCGAGATGTACTTCATATCATCTTCAACAATATGAAATGGCTTTATGTTGAGTGAACGAAGGAATTTAACACCTTTATCCGTATACTGCTTCGCCATATTTCCAACATATCCTACTGTTAATTCTGCAATATCAGCCAATCTGACTCTTTTGTTATTCATACTTCACCTTCTTCAACTGCTCCAGAATCTCCGCCTGCAAAGCATTACCCTCAGCAAATAATTCTGTCAGTTTATCCGTATAGTCATTCATCTTTGTCTGAAATTCTTCCTGTGTCAGTTCTATATACTCAATCTTTACTTCAAAGTACTGTCCTGCACTGAAAGAGCACTTCTTCTGTTCTATCTTGTCATAGTCCACAACAACAGAGAAATCATCTTTTGCTTCAAAATTATTGAAAGTACTGATGATATCCTCTATTTCTTCATCAGAAAGTACTGTTCTCTGGTTTTTGCCATCTACCTTTACCTTAGTTCCAAGTTTTGAGGCATCCATAAGTATTGCCTTATCATATTTCTTTGTATTATCCAGAAATACAACGGATACATTGGTTCCTGTCGTCGCAAAAATATTACTTGGCATAGATATTACACCCCGTAGCGTCTTTTCTTTCACTATACGCTCTCGTATAGTCTTTGGTATGCCTGTTCCCGCTGTCAGAAATCCTGTCGGCACAACGATTGCAGCTCTGCCACTGTTTTCCTTCATGGAGAAAATTATGTGCTGTAAAAACATCTGATAAATTGCCATACTGTCTTTTTTCTTGTTAGGCACTTTCGGCACACCCGCCCAGAATCTTTCCTTATAATTTTCTCCTGCCAAAGTATCTCTGTTATCTGAAAAATCCACATTAAAAGGCGGATTGCTGACGATATAGTCAAACTTCATCAGTCCATTTTTCTGTCGGTTCAGGTGCTGTGGTGACAATAATGTATCTCCATGCACTACATGACCGAGTGAATGTACAAGATTATTAAGCATAAGATTCAGACGCAGAAATTCATTTGATTTCTGGGAAATATCCTGTGTATATATCGTACAGTTATTCTCACCTATTTCATGTGCAAGTGCCAACACAAGCGTTCCTGATCCTGCTGCCGGATCATATACAGTTACATTCTGCGTTCCTTGTGGCACCATAATTCTTGCAATAATGCTTGCTATGAAATGCGGTGTATAATACTCGGCATACTTACCAAAGTCCTTGTTGTAATCCTTTATCAGATACTCAAATATGGTTGCAAAAAAATCATATTTCTGTGAAAATGCCTCTGCAAAGCTGAAAGTAACAAGCTTATCAATCATCGCTCTGCAGAAATCAGACCTACGATTGGACTCTGTTACATTAAGTGATAAATTTTGGTCAAATAAACGAATCTTATCTCCAGAGCCGGTACTCACCGAAAACACATCAAGGTTCGTATTAGAAATATCCCATAAGGTTGCATCAAACAGCTCATTGAACTTATTATCATTTTTATGGTTAAACAGATACGAAATAAAATGTTCACGTTTAAGTTTTGCAGTTGCTGCCGGTAACAGCATCATAAGCATTTCATAATCATCATCTGGCATATCGTTTAATGACTGCTCCACATTTTCAGAATCTTTTAATTTCTCATCTGCCTGCTGTACCTCATGAAGAAACTTGTCATTCAAAAATTTGTACAGGAATATTTCTGTGATGATTTTATACTCACTACTGGCATTGCCAAGTCCAAAGTTGGCACATACAGTTTTTAAGTCATCAATCATCTGTTTTGTATTTGCTATTATTGTTTCTGTTGTCATCAGGATACCCAATCCCTTTCCGATATATATTCTTTTGACAGACAGTTATCTATAAATAATAGCTGCTGTCGTTCTGGCTTTACATTTTCTCCTATACATGCCTTATAGATTATTGGCTGTAAAGACTTTATAAAATATTCCTCATTATCAAGGATATTTTCATTATGAGCAATCTGGTTATCAGTCTCGGTCTTTACTGTCATTAAAATTCTATGTACAGTAATCGCATCTGCTATCGATGGCGGACTTCCCATAATCCTTTTATGCGTTCTCATATACCTAACATCACCAGAATACTTTGCTGCAAGCATCCGGTCTGCAATATTGCGTCTCTCTGCTTTCTTCTTCAATGAATCCAGTTCATCCATTATCTGCCTCATTTCGTCTGCTGTGAGTTCTTCAATATTTTTCTTCTTAAATACTCTCTTTAATTCATCAAGAAGCGATATGTACTCCGGATCTTTTGGATCAAGGCATTTATCCACAATCTCTCTTCTTGTTTTCTCCAATGTATCTCTGAACGCATCTGCTATCAAAAGCTCTTCTTCTTTAATCTTGCGAAACTGAAAATCAATCTGGTCAAGCGCCATATTAAGCACCTGTGTCATGTCTTCTGATGAATCAATGCTGTTCTTTAGGTTTACAATACTAATTCTGTTGTTGACCTCATTCAAGCATTTAATCGCATTCTCAACATTAAAGTGTTCATACAAGTCTTCATAGCCATATAACCGAATCAGATTGTACATTGATTTGTAATTCTCTAATGCCTGGCGCAGGTCAAGTAACTGCTTCTTGTCATCAATCACATTAATCTGGTTAATAAAGCTAACCACATTACTTGTATCATACAGAAACAGTTGATTTTTGACTTCATTTAAATCTTTTTCAATATCTTCTTTACTCTTAAAGATATTGCTGTAATTCTGAACTTCATCTCCTAATACTGACTGAAGTTCATCAAAATACGCTTTATTCGTCTTGTCAAACTCGTCCTTGATATTTGCAAAATCAACAACATATCCGTAATGATACCTCTTGTAAGGTCGGTTTACCCTTGTTAATGTCTGTAATAGATTATGTGCCTTAATCATTCTTGCAAGATACTGTTTCTTTAACCTCGGTGCATCAAAGCCTGTCAGAAGCATATTATAAACAACAAGAATATCTATATTTCCCTTTTTAAATTCTTCCTGCTCGTCTTTTCTATCCTGTTTGGTTCCCTCATCATGAAGTATTAGCGCATGAGTATAAGCTGAAAAGCGATTCAGCTGCTTATCTACCTCTCTTGCCTGCTCAGAAGAATCGCATACAATCATTGCACCGATAGAAGAATCCAACGCATTTCTACTTTCTCCAAAATCATGCACAATATAGTCAACCATCTTCTCAACAAATTTAGGATGAGCATACAGTTCTTTCTTAGCTATACTGCCCTGTCTTACAATCTGATCCAGCGTATCGTTCATCTGATTCTTATATGTAGTTTCAATCTCTTCCCTAATAAGTTTTAATGTATATCCATCTGCAATCGACTGATTATAATAGTATTTATGAATATAATTGCCAAATACATCCTTTGTGTTATAACCTTCTCCAATCAGTGGTGTACCTGTCAGGGCTATCATAACTGCATTTCTGTCTGATGACATAAGATTAGCAAGAAACGAACCTGTTGGATTATAACTACGGTGTGCTTCATCCAGAAAATAAACTCTCTGTACATTGACATTATAATCAGCAGGCTTTGTTACAGATTCTTTCGAGAACTTCTGTATATTAAGCACAGTCATCGTAGTTTTACCACTTGTATTTGACTCGCCCGGATTAACTATATCATCTATAAACTGCTTCTTGTCTTTTACCATCTTGACATTAAGTCCTCTGGCTTCAAATTCACTTTTTGCCTGCTCTGCCAGATCTAATCTGTCTACTATAAAATAAAACTTTGCAATTTTCCCTTCTTCTTTGCTGAAATAATCAGTCAGATATCTTACATTAGAATATGCCAATGCTGTTTTTCCACTGCCCTGTGTATGCCAGATAACTCCTTTTCTGACACCTTCACGCAACTTATCACGTATTGCCATAGTTGCAAACATCTGGGGATAACGCATAATATGTTTCTCTATCTGCGTAATTCCATCTTTATTTGTAGTAGTCTTATAGCAGATACCATATTTCAACAAAAATAATATCCTGTCTTTTGTGTACAAAGATGTAATAATGCGATTTGTCGGCGAATCCTCATTTATAGAAGATGTATATTCCGGTGCTCCTTTAATTGCAATAAGATTTGTATCTGACAGAATAAATGTTTCATCTTCTATGTCTATAGGTTGCATTTTCGCTTTCAGTTCTTCTTCCCTATCCTTATCCTCCCGAAATTTACTAAAAAACATTCTTGTATAGCTGCTGGAAGCATAAAATGTCCCCTGTATCGGTTCGACATCAGAATCATCATACTCATTATTATTAGAAAACACCGTAAACTGTGTGATTCCCACAAATCTACGATAGATTTTATTACTAAAGCGTCTTTCCATGCGGTTACGCTCCGTAAGAATGCCTTCTCTATTATTCTGACGCTTCACCTCTATAAATGATAATGGCATTCCATTTATTAATACCGTAATATCCGGTCTGAAATTATCATCTCCATTTTCGTATGGAAGTTCTGTTACTACTGTGTAATCGTTCTTTATCCCACTTTCATCATCAAAATCAATTAACCTTATATCATTTATTCCTGACTGCAGAACATTGAAAAATGATTTGCCTAAATCGTCATTATCCAGTCTTATCTTTATTTCATCAATAATCTTCTTAGCATCATCAAGTGTAAACTCTGCATGATTAATTCTATTTATGGCAGACAAAAACTGACTATAGAAAATATTCGTATCTCCATCATAGTCTACATTTCGTTCTTTATCTTTTATTGACATATAGGTATATCCAAGCCTTGTAAAATGTACAAGTGCCGGTATCTTTACTCTGGAATCTTCCGGTCTTCCCATAAGCACAAATCACCTCCAATGCATCACTATTTCTTTCGCGGATCAGTTGGCTTTACCGCATCCTTTGGCAAAAGCCACGTCTTGCCTTTTTTCTCTGCTCCAGGAACTCTTCCCTGACTACATAAAAGGGATATTCTTCTTGATGAAATTCCCCATATCTTTGACATTTCTACCGTCGTTATGTAATCCATACTTCTCCTCCAAACGATATAATAAGTCCAATTTAAGTATATTCCTTTATCGGAATACTTTCAACAAGTTTTTTGACATTCTGCACTCAAAAAAGGACGCAGGATTTTCCCCCACGTCCTCACATCTATCTGGCTTTATCTGTCCTTACCATTGGCACTTCTTTTGGTGCTCCCACCTTCATATCTGCACCACCTCTTGCTTCAAATGCATCCGCATTGTACTGGTACTCATGTGCTTCTGCCACCATCGGAGCATAGACAATTTCTTCTTCTACTCTCTCAGGCTTATTATCTACAGATTCAATCTTTTCAGTATCTTCCTTGCTGTCTCTGCCTGTGCCTTTGTATTTTCACTTTTCTTATCAAATTTCACATCCATCGCCAGATTATCCATATCAATCCAAAGCGTCCAGATGAAACTCCATTGATACAAACAGATTTCTCATTGCTTTCATTGAACTAAGCATCACCTTTGTAACAAGATGCTTCTGCTCTTTCTGTGAATAATCCACCTCCGGCTTATCTGCAAAAGTACGAAAGGCATTGGCTGCTGTCTGTCCTGCTTCACGAAGTCCTTTCCCAAGCAATGCAGTTCTTGCTATATTCCTGTCAGTCTCCTTAATTGCAGTTCTTACATTATCACGCACAGTAAGAAGTGCTCATCCTCTGTTGCTGTCGTATAGTTAATATCCTGAAAACAGTAACACTTGTTTCCATCAACGTCAGTGTATTTCCTTCTATAGCCGTGGAATTATGCGTAAAAGTCAGTTCAAAGTCTTTTTCGTAGGTAGATAATGTGACTGTATCTATCCTGTGCATTAGACTTTGTCCCCAGACAGGGGAAAATACTGAACTGTCTCCATATCTTCGTTTGGCTTTGCCCTTGTAAACTGTTCTGGCGGCATTGAATACATCGCTATTGCTTAATATTCCATTTGTTCAGCCGCATATTGTGCTTCTTCATCGGTAAATTCATCTGGAATCTTAAAATGGCCAATTTTTTCGTTTATTGTATCTTTCCCAACGGATAAATCCATATCCTTTGCGAGTATCTAATTTAAGGCTCTAAAATAAGCCTCATACCATCATATTTCTACAATGATATGGGACTTATTTATATGTCCTAATATAAATAATGCCTTGCACGATTATTTTTTACATAAGATTCTTTTCTCTAAATATGACTGATTATTTTGTCTCCATCAACTATATCTCTATTTTCCTACAATTTCCGCCGTATCGATAAACTCGTACGGTGTGGTCTGATACACATAATAATTCAGCCAGTTTGAATAGAGGATATTTCCATGTGACCGCCACTCTAATCTAGGTTTCTTCGTATCATCATCATCCGGATAATAGTTGACCGGGAGATCGATCGGCAGTCCCTTTGCTTTATCACGTTTGTATTCCTTATCAAGTGTGACACGGTCATATTCCGGATGTCCCATGACAAAAATACGTCTGCCTTCATCTGCGATTGCAAGGAAAACGCCTGCTTCATCTGACTCAGCAAGGATCGTCAGATCCGGTATTTTCCGGATATCTTCTGCACGGACTTCCGTGTGTCTTGAATGAGGCGCCATAAAATAATCATCAAAGCCACGGACTAACGGCACTTTACGGTTCATGACATGATGTTCAAACACACCAAATACTTTTTTATCCAGCAGATGCTTTTTTAGTCCATAATGATAATAAAGTCCTGCCTGTGCACCCCAGCACAGATGCATTGTGGATGTTACATGTGTCTTTGTCCATTCAAAAATATCACACATTTCCTTCCAGTAATCCACTTCCTCAAACTCCATCTGTTCCACCGGAGCACCTGTAATGATCAGTCCATCAAAATAACGGTTCTTCACTCCATCAAATGTCTCATAAAACTTGTTTAAATGACTCATGGATGTATTTTTTGACTCATGGGATGATACCGTAATAAATGTCACATTGATCTGTAACGGTGTGTTAGACAATGAACGCAGAAGCTGCAGCTCTGTGTCTTCTTTTAACGGCATTAAATTCAGGATTCCGATCTCAATGACACGGATATCCTGGTGTGTTGCACGACTTTCATCCATAACAAATATATTTTCCTTTTCCAATATCTCTTTTGCCGGTAAATCACTCTGTGTCTTAATTGGCATAATTACACTCCATTCTCTGAGCAATTTGTTGGGAAGCGGCGACGCAAATGTCAGATTTGTGTCTGCCATAAAAAGTATTTGTTTTGCCCAGAAACAAATACCTGTGTGATAAATAAGCTATCGAACTTATTTATCGCACTGTACTCCCATTCTCTGTATTAATTCCAAGCAGGGCAAACAGTTCTGCTTCCGTAAGCACGGTTATTCCAAGTTCCTGTGCTTTTGTCAGTTTACTGCCCGCACTTTCTCCCGCAACAACATAATCTGTCTTTTTTGATACGGAACCGGATACTTTTCCGCCGTATTTTTCCACCAGCTCTGCTGCTTCTTTTCTTCCCAGTGTCGGCAAAGTACCTGTAATAACTACTGTTTTTCCGCTGACTGCCGAATCGATCGTCTCTGTTTCTTCCGCTTCCATATTTACACCTAACGACTTTAAACGATTGATCATCGCTCTGTTTTTTTCGTCATGGAAGAAACGGAAAATGCAGTCTGCACTCACTTCTCCGACATCATCCACCTCCATTAGAGTTTCCCGATCAGCTTCCTCTAAATCTGTGATCGAGGAAAAACGTTTCATGATCGTCTTTGCTGCCGCTTTCCCAACATTTGGAATACCAAATCCGGTAAGAAGCATATACGCATCATTTTCCTTTGCCTTTTCGATCGTATCTAAAAGTTTGTCCGTATTCTTTTCTTTTCCGATAATCCCCTGTTCGATCAGTTCTTCTCTGTGATCTTTCAGTTCAAATATGTCAGCAATATCTCTAATATACCCCAAACGCACAAGTTCTTCAATATAAACCGTACCAAATCCCTTGATATCCATGGCATCCCTGCCGACAAAGTTAATGATATGACGTTCTAACTGCGCCGGGCAGTTTGGCGACGTACATTTGATATCTGCTGTATCTTTTTCGCGTTCCGTCTTTGCACCGCAGACCGGACAGACATCCGGAATCATAAAACGCTTCCAGCCGTCCGGTCTTTTTTCCTTGCGGACTTCTTTGACCTTTGGAATGATCTCTCCGGACTTATAAACAACGATCGTATCACCAATTCCCACATCAAGATCATCAATAAAATCCTGATTATGCAATGTTGCTCTTGAAACAGAAGTTCCACACAGGCGCACCGGTTCAAAAACCGCTGTCGGCGTGATTCTTCCTGTTCTTCCAACGGAAAGCTCAATATCAAGCAGTTTCGTTTCTTTTTCTTCCGGCGGATATTTGTATGCGATCGCCCATTTCGGGACTTTCGAGGTATTTCCCAGCAGTTCCCTGTCTGAATAACGGTTGATCTTAATGACTGCCCCGTCAATATCATAGCCAAGATTTCCACGATTCTCTCCGATTGCCGTGATGGCATCCCAGACTTCGTCTGCAGTCTTACATACTTTGTAATCTTCGATGATCGGAATCCCCTGTTTCTTTAAAAATTCATATCCTTCGGTATGCGTTGCAATCTCCATGCCACGCACCTGCTGGATATTAAATACAAACATGGACAGTTTTCTTTCTTTTGTCACACGGCTGTCAAGCTGGCGCAGCGTTCCTGCAGCGCAGTTTCTTGGATTTGCAAAAATCTTTTTACCGAGCAGTTCCTGTTGTTCATTGACTCTGTCAAAGTCCTCATTTTTCATATAGACTTCACCACGGATCTCCAGATATTCCGGGTGGTCTTTCAGTTTCTTTTTAACATCTGAGATCACTTTTGCATTTGCTGTCACATCTTCGCCAAAATTCACCCCATCACCACGCGTCAGCGCAAGGGCAAGTTCGCCATTTTCGTAGCGGAGTGCCATAGATAATCCGTCAATCTTATATTCCACCACAAACTCAGGATCATCTAACTGCTCTTTCATCTGCTCCACAAAATCAACGACTTCCTCCTTCGAAAATACATCCTGAAGACTTAACATCGGGACATTATGGTGCACCAAAATACCTGCTGTACGCTTTGCCGTACCACCGACATGCTGTGTCGGCGAGTCTTCCGTTACAAGCTCCGGATGTTCTTTTTCCAGCCGTTTTAACTGCTGCATCAACATGTCAAATTCATAATCTGAGATTTCAGGATTATCCTGATTATAATATCTGTCGCTATGATAATTGATCTTATCTCTTAATTCTTTGATCTGTTCTTCCGGTGTCATCTGTCTCCTCCATCCCGTCTGTGAATCACTGTCGTGTTTGATGAATCTTTTACAAGCCGCATCAGTTCATCATATTCCTGTGATGTTACTTCGCGGTAATTCCCGGCTTTTAAATCTCCCAGTTCGATATTCATAATACGGGTTCTTACCAGTTTTTCCACTCTGTATCCAAAATATTCGCACATACGGCGGATCTGCCGGTTCAATCCCTGTGTCAGGATGATGCCAAACTGCCTTTTTCCTGTCCGCCAGACTTTACATTTACGTGTGGTAGCATTCAATTCCATCAGCGGCACGCCACCTGCAAGTCCCCGCAGAAAACTGTCCGTCACAGGTTT
>OGES01001574.1_pt1 | contig 17618 bp, 12 predicted proteins | sample 1570711 | NCBI WGS metagenome assembly OGES01 (sample SAMEA2582133, study PRJEB24529) | metagenome | biome: Human gut stool | place: China | collected 2011 | reverse complement strand
GAACCTTTTTCGCAATATCCCGGCTATACATATTATTCACCAGATTGCTGACTGCAACTTCGATGCCCGGAGTGCCGTTGTTCAGCTTCATGCTGTCAAAGGCATTGTTCACCGCTATAAAGCGGACACCCATCAATGGAAAAATCTGCTCAATGTAATCGCCCACGCCAATATAATCACGCCCTAACCGGGACAAATCTTTGACTACTATGGTCTTTATCTCCCCTTGCTTCAGGTCAATAATCATTTTCTGAAACGCCGGACGATTGAAATTCGTTCCAGTATAACCATCATCTACATACTCCACAATTTCGCCTGAGAGATCATTCTGCTTTTCAATATAGGAATGGAGCAAAAGCCGCTGGTTTTCAATGCTATTGCTCTCGTCCTTGCTTCCCTTTTTCAAATCTCCATCTGACAGAGATAATCGAAGATAAATCGCAATCTTATTATTCATTCTGCACCTCCGCCACAAATGCCAGAACCTCTTGATACGGGTCACTGCACTTAAACTCGATCTCTACCGAATTGTCGATGCCCACATAGATTTTCTTGATAAGTTCATGTACCAGTTCTTCATCAAATTCCTTCTGATTCAGAATAGCCCGCATCCGTTCCATCTGTTCATCGCAAATTCTCATTCTCTTTTCAAGTTCCAATGACCGCTGCCGCTGCTTTTGCAGTTCATGTTCCAGCCGCTGCTTTTCGGCAATATAATGTTCTTTTAACTGACTGTACTCTTCTTCATCCAGAATCTCTGCCTTATAGTCCTCATATAAGCGCAGCCGCCGTTCTTCGGTTTCCTGAATCCGAAATGCAATCGAGTTTTCCTTCACCTTGATAGAACGGGTGGAATCCAGACCACCGTTGTTCAGCATTTCTTTTACCATCTTTTCTTCTTCGCACATGGTAGAAACCAGATGATGAATCTGCTTCATCGCTACCATCATAAGCATTTTTTCTGGCACAGTATGATAGGAACATGGTGTTGTCCCCTTCTTTCTCTTGCACTGAAATACTCCGAAATAGCTTTCCTCTTCCGTTTTATGCACCTGACGCACAAATGTCATGTTGCGCCGACAACAGCCGCAAAACACCATGCCTGCAAAGTGATTCCTACACTCTGCCCGCACCTGCTCTGAACGAGCCATTGCATTATTGCGTTTTTCCTTGTTCCGGTTTCTTTTTTCCTGCACGATTTCAAAATCGGACTTCAAGATAATTGCCTCATGAGCATTTTCCACAATATGCCATTCTTCCTTATCTACCGGGTGCAGCCCAATTCCTTTATAAGAGGCAGTCCGGGTTTTTCCCGTTACCAAATTTCCGATATATACCTGACTATCCAGAATACGGAGAACAGAACTGGAATGCCATTTATTAAAAGTCGTATCATGTCCCTCGTGCAGTCTACGATTCAGATGTTCATTCGGACGAGGCACTTCCAGAAATTCCAACCTCCGAGCAATCTCATTCGTACTCAGACCCATGAGATACCACTGATAAATCAGCTTCACATACTTTGCTTCATCTGCCACTTCATACTGGCTTTTCTGTTCATTCATGCGATAGCCATACGGCACACACCATGAAGTAGGGATTCCTTTTTCCCTACGCATCTGATAGCTTAGGCCAATTTTCTTTGAGATGTCCTTTGCGTACAGGCTGTTTACCATGTTCTTGATGGGGACTGCAAGACTGTCCACATCCGACTGCCGGATATTGTCAAAATCATCATTGATAGCAATAAACCGGATATGCAGCATCGGAAAAATCGTTTCCAGATAGTTGCCCGTTTCAATGTAGTCACGACCAAAGCGGGACAAATCCTTAACCACAATACACTGGATTTTCCCTGTCCGCACATCCTGCATCATACGCTCAAACTCCGGGCGGTCAAAGTTTGTTCCAGTAAAGCCATTGTCCACATAGGTATCCGTCAATGTCAGCTCTGGATGTTCCTTTATATAATTATGGATTTGCAGAATCTGCGTATTCAGGGTATCTTCTGTTTCATGCCCGCTGTTCTCCGAGGATAATCGTGCATACGCTGCTGTACGCAGAAGATTGACTTCTTCGGAAATACGAATCTCCGGTGCAGCACTCTGCGGCATTATGTTTTTTCTGCTCTTTCTAGCCATTTTAATTTTCCTTTCCGGTTCTCAGCCATTCCTCCGGGAAGAATCTTGTCCATTCTTCTTCCTTCAAAACAACCTCTACTCGCTTAAAATCCTCAATCCAAACCCGCTCCACATATTTTTTGATGTGCGTCCGTTCCAGTATTTCAGGAGTCGTAAGGTCTTGAAATTTTGTCAGCCATGGATTTACATAACTGAACGCCTTCTCTATTACGGAAACTTTCATCATAATGTTCTTGAACTCTGCTTCCAGTTCTTCTATTTCTGCCTGATACCGAGATTCATAATCCTCCAACTGCTCTTGTTCCATTTCACATCTTTCATATTTCCGGTAGACAGCAGTTCTCTCAACATCTTTTTCAGACAGTGCATCTATAAGTGTTCTTGCCTGTTCCCTATAAGGCTGAAGCACAATATTCTGGCATCGCTTAACTTCATCTTTGTCCGATTCCAGTAATCTGCCAATATATCTTGCCTGCTCCTGCGCTGTTTTCAATGAAGATCGAATCGCATCAAAAATTTCAGTGCTTTCAATATAGGGTGCTTTCCCACTAAAGCACTTATATTTTCTGTCAAAAGAATATATCTGCCTTGTTTCGTCCTCAGTCGTTCTGCACAACAAGCGTTCTCCACTTGCCCGGTCATATATTTTCTTGATAAGGATATTGGGCGTTGATCTCCGTTTAGGAGCAGGAAGTTTTACCGAAGCATTAATTTTTTCCTGTACCTTTTGAAAATCTTCTTCCGATACGATTGGAGGAACGTCCATTTTCTTTTCAGCGCCGGACAGTTTCAAAGTAAGCTTTCCGATATAGAGTGGATTCACCAGAATAGAGCGAATTGTCGTGACAGGCCATTTTGTTTTCCTCGTCACCTTTTTATTTCGAGTCATCTGAATTTGCGGCGATGGGACATTTTGTGCGTCCAATGCCGCTCCGATTTCTTGAAGCGTCATTCCTTCCAGATACATCTGAAAAATCAGTTTCACAATGTATGCGCTTTCCGAATCAAGCACAAAGCTCCTACGATCTTCTGATATGTCATATCCATACTTTGCCTGCCGATGTGTCAGCACTCCTTTTTCAAAGCTGTCCTGTCTGTTCGCTATAAATTCAAATCGTATTTTCTCAATGGCCTTTTCCTTAAAATACTGTTCCACTTCGTCCGCTGTTCGGTCTGTACTGCAAAAATCATCCTCAACAACAGCAAACTGAATACCAACCGGATAAAAAGTTTTCTGTAATACCTCAATGGCAAATGGCAATGTCTTGCCAAAACGGAAGATGGAATCAACGGCAACCGCATCGAATTTTTGTGTCATGCCGTCTTGCACCATTCGATCAAAACCATCGGCTGCTTCTGCCGATCTCTTGCGGTCACTGTACTTTTCTGATATTCTGTACCCTTTATTTTTCAAGTATTGTTCAATATTTGCATTCTGTTCTGCAATCGTATTGGCAGGATTTTCTTCTCCGATCCTGCTGGAGATTGAACGTGTGTAACTTACCCACCTCATTCTTCTGCCACCTCTTTCCCGTTATGCGCCTGATATTCCATGAACTTTTCTGTAATGCTGTGTAGTTCGTCCTCAAAGCAGAAGTGAATTTCAATTTCTTCCTTACTATGAATGTCGATGTGGTCGATTAGTTCTACCACCACCCGCCGTTCCAGCGTTTTAATGTGCTGGTACTGTTTCAGTTCTTCCAACCAGCCGGGAAGCATCGTGTCATGCTTGACCGCCTCCTGCTTTTTATCCTGAATCGCCTGAATTTTGTCTTGCGCCTCTTTTATCTTCTGCGCAAACCGGGCATTCATCTCACTGTACTCTTCCTTGCTGACAACATCATCGCAGAAATCCTGATACAGCCGAACTTTCAAATTACGGTATCGTTCCAATTCCGCTTCCAGTGCATTGATTTGTCCATCCAAAATTTTCACGCCAATCTGTTCACTGCTTGCCAAGTCTGCGTGAGATAACACCTGCTCTGCTTCAACAAGAAGTGCAATCTGATGCCGGATTGCTGCCAAAACACTTTCTTCCAGCTTCTCGCCGTTTATCATGTGGGGAGTGCAATCTCCGCCATTCTTATAGGTAGAACAGTGATAGTATTGATATTTCTTTTCTTTCTTCGTCACCGTGCGCCGGATCATGTTCTGTCCGCAGTCAGCGCAGCGCAGAAAGCCCGATAATGGATAAACTGTTTTCTGACTGGGTGAAGTGCGTGTATCCAATTCCATCAACTGCTGCACTTGTTGGAACTCACCTCTACTGATAATCGCGTCATGTGTTCCCTCGACACGAATCCAGTTTTCAGTCCCAACATCCTGGCTCTTTTTGATTTTGTAGTTGATTTTCCGACGTTTGCCTTGAATCAAGGTTCCAGTATAGGATTCATTCTTCAGAATCCGATTGACCGATACCACCGTCCATTTCTGGTTCAGTCCCGCTCGAAATCCGCAAGTATAATTGAATCCGCTGGCCCGCTTATACTCATTTGGCGGCAGAACTCCCAATTCATTCAGATGGTTTGCAATGTGCTGTGCGCTCATCCCGTTGAGCTTCAGCTTGAAGATTTCCTGCACGATGCCCGCCGCGTATTCATCTATAATCAGATGGTTCTTGTCTTTCGGGTCTTTCTGATACCCGTATCCTGCAAAGCTGCCGATGAATTGTCCTTCTTTCCGTTTTACATCCAAGTGGCTTCGGACACGCATGGAAATGTCACGGCAATAGGTATCGTTGATAAGATTGTTGAACGGAATCAGGATACGTCCCTTATCATCGTTTTCTTCCGCACTGTCATAATGATCGTTGATGGCGATGAAGCGGATTCCCATAAATGGAAAGATTCTTTCCAGATAACGTCCTGTTTCAATGTAGTTTCTGCCGAATCGTGATAAGTCCTTGACGACAATACAGTTGATTTTCCGATTCTCTATGTCCTGCATCATCCGTTTGAAATCCGGGCGTTCAAAATTCGTACCGCTGTATCCATCGTCTACATACTCATCGACCTTATGCAGTTCCGGGTGCTTTCCCAGATAATCGTTCAGTAAGGCTCTTTGATTTTTGATGCTGTTGCTTTCTTGCTGATCGCCGTCCGAACGTGACAATCGAAGATACACAGCACAGCGATATTGTCCATTTTCCTGAAAAAACATAAAAAGCCGATAACCTCCTTAATCTATTTGTCGTTCTGACAATAAACCAAGAAAATTATCGGCTTTAGTTAGCATATTCTGTTTTGACCCAAAGCCATTATCTCATATTTCGCGGTCTATGTCAACGCTTTAATGTGATAAAGTATAAATTTTCTTCTGCTTTCTTCTTTTTTATCTCCGATGCGTCCGTGCGCATTTTTTCAGCGTGTCCTCTAATCGGTTCTCTCCGGCAAAACTGATCTTTACGACCATTCCCCGGTCAAGATAGCAGTAGGGGTTCTTGATCTGTGAAACAAAATCAACCATCCGTTCTCGCTGCGACAGGTCTTTCTTGATTTCCACATCGTTGATGTCCACCAGTTCTTCACGGTTCACATCCCGAAGTTCCATCGCTGCCAATTTCTTCAAATCCTCAAGTGTATGCGTCATTTTCTGGTACATCAAATACCTCCCTTCACCTATAGCATTCTAAAAGGGGTGTTTGGCAACCAAATTTTGAAATTTCACAAAAATATTTTTTAAGTGGTTGCCAAAAGGTGGTTTCAGAATGTTATAGGTATAAGGACAATTCTCGATTTTCCAGGTCGTGGGGCTTTTTCTCTCTTAGCGCAAGATTCGCCCATAGCCGCTCAAAACTCACTTTCGTGGTTTTTCCCGGCTGGCAATCTTGATGGGGATTCCGTTCCCCATTCCCACGGTACGCACAAAATCTTGGATTTTGGCTATCTGGCTCCACATGAATGTGTTCGCAGCCGAACGCCTACGGCTTATCGGGAGTTGCTTCGCAACTATAAAATGCAGGAGGATCACACTATGGCTCGCCCCAAAAAGGATGAAAGCATCAAACGGACTAAGAATGTAATGGTTCGTTTTACCGATGTGGAGTACGCACTGGTTTCGTGTTCTGCTGAACAGGCTGGCTATCCCGTTGCCGTTTATGTAAGGAAACAGGCCATAACCGAAAAACTTCACGTTCATTACAACATCGTTGCCGACATTGCAGAACTGCGAGATTTTGCAAGACAGCTTTCCCATATCGGAAATAACCTGAACCAAATTGCAGCCTTTTTCAACAGCGGCGGCATCCAATCTCGTGCCATGCTGGAAGAAATCAATCGTTGCATGACCGACCTCCGCGCTATGCGGAAAGAAATTGCAGGACTGGCAGGTGATTATCGTGGCAATCTTAAAACACGTCGCGGGTAAAAGTGCAGACTATGGTGCTGCACTCGACTATTTGAAATATGAGCATGACGAAGTTCTGAAGAGACCCCTGCTGGATGCAAACGGGAACTGGGTACTCCGTCGAGATATTCTTCTGGAGGGCATAAACTGTGAACCGGAACTTTTTGATGTGGAGTGCGAAATGCTTAATGCGCAGTACCACAAGAATCAGAATTACGACGAAATCAAGACGCACCACTACCTCATCAGCTTCGATCCTGCCGACAAAGACGAGTGTGGACTGACAGGTGAACAGGCGCAGGCCATCGGCATGGAATATGTAAAAGCCAACTTTCCGGGGCATCAGGCGTTGGTCTGCACCCACATGGACGGTCACAACGGCAGCGGCAATATCCATGTGCATATCGTAATCAACAGTCTGCGAAAGCTGGATGTTCCGCAGCAGCCCTTTATGGAACGTCCCATCGACTGTAAGGCGGGCTACAAACACCATCTGACGAAAGATTACCTAAAGCATTTACAGCAATCTCTTATGAATATCTGCTTGAGGGAAAATCTCAATCAGGTCGATTTGCTTTCCCCGTCTGTCAACAAAATTACGCAGCAGGAGTATTATGCTAAACAGCGCGGGCAGATCAATCTGGACAAGTTGAACGCTGAGCTTATTGCAGAGGGTTTCACTCCCATGAAAACCAAATTTCAAACGGAGAAAGATAAGTTGCGCGATTCCATTACTGCTGCGGCAAAGAAAGCAAAATCTTTTGAAGAATTCAGCCGCCTACTCCAAACCGAATCCAACATTTTGATAAAAGACCACCGTGGTCGATTTAGTTACCTTCTCCCGGACAGAGAAAAATACATCTCTGCCAGAACTCTGGGAACCAGTTTTGACCGTGAACATCTTCTGACGCTTTTTGAAAGTAATGCGATTACCGCTGCAAAAGAAAAAAAGCAATGGAGTGTTGCTGACCCCATTGCCGTTCTCTATATCAAGTCCAATCTTCGTCTTGTAGTGAATTTGCAGGACTGCGTAAAAGCCCAGCAAAGTCGCGCCTATACTCAGAAAGTCAAAATTTCCAATTTGCAGCAGATGGCAAATACCATCGTCTATGTACAGCAGCACGGCTACGACAGCTACGATGATTTGAAAAAAGCGCGCGATGAATTATCTGCCAAAATGTCAGATGCCCGCAACACCGCCAAATCTACCGATGCCGACTTAAAGCTGCTGAATGAGAAGATTCACTATCTGGGGCAGTATCTTTCCACAAAGGCTACATACAAAGAATTTTTGCAGGCGGGCAACAAGAAGATGTACCGTTCTGCACATCAGGATGAAATTGCCAGATACGAAGAAGCCGTTCAATTCTTGAAACGCAATTCCACGAATGGCACAATTCCCACGATGAAAAATTTACGAGCAGAAAAGGAAAAGTTGCTTTCTGCTCGAACCGCACAATACGAAAGCTACATCTATTTCAAAGATTACTACCACGAACTGCAAACCGCTTGCAGGAATGTTGATATGATTCTCGGAGCGGAACACACGCAGCAGCACAGCCGTACCCAGCCCAAGCACAGTCACGAACCATCACTCTAAGCGATGGCATGAAAAAGCCAGCCATAAGACTTTTCCAAAGTCCTATGGCTGGCCTTCTGTTTTATTCTTTGATACTCTCCGCCTTTACCTGCACAATTCGGTTACTATTGAGATTGAAAATATATTCCTCTTTCTCATACCGCTTATGATTTTCACGCAGGTAGTACAACGTAAATTTCACACCATCCTCATTTATCTTGTACAAATCAATCCCATACTTATAATGTCTGTGGCGTATAAGACTTCTTACTTTTCTTGCATCGTATTTTCCAGAATCCGAATTCTTTTTCATTTCGCAGCAGAAAATATTATAATCATCGGTCAGCCTTTTATGTAAGACAATATCTGGTGCAGTCCAACTTCTCTCCTTTATTGATAAGTTATTCGGCTTTCTATTTTCTCCTGAACGGTTATATTCAATATCAATCACCAGTCCAGACATTTGAAAGAACTTTGGGTATACCCTGTCCATATACATTGCGATTTTTCCTGCAATCGTTCGTTCCTGCGCCCCTGCAACAAACAATTCTGTATCATTCTCGTAAAACAGAGTCAATGCCCGTTCCCATAGCAGAAGAACTCTTTCTTTTTCTTCGCAGCCTTGCACCTTGGTTTCCCCCATTTCCTTATTTTCTTCTATTATGTACAACCATTTTACAAATAGCAAGACCTTTCAATAAAAAGAGTGGTGACTCCTTTTTAGGGGAGCCACCACTCTGTATCATAACGGATTTTTAATTTTTACGACTTCGCTCCTGCTGTTGCTGTTGGGGCTGCTCTTTCTGTTTCCGCTCTGCCTGCTTGATATGCAGCCGATCCAGCACCGACCACCTGCCACCAATGCGCCGTGGCTTTTTCGGCACGTTGTTCACGCAGCCATCTATCATGTCATAATTCTGCTCCGTGCCGGACTCTCGCGCACGTTCATATGTTCCGTTCGTCAGGCATTTCTCATGTTCAGTCATATCCTGCTGCTTTTTTTCAGCACGATGAACATATTCCGTAAGAACTGCACGAACATTTTCAAAGCCGTTTGGAGCATCCGTCACAAATACTCCTTTGCTGTCTACCACGATTGGCGAAACGGCATCTTTGCGCTGCTCATTACGCATCATAAAAAAGCAAACGCCCTCCACCACTTCGCTGTCATACGGAAGCCATGTTCCAGTCTTTCCATCAATCTGATAATTGGGAACCATGTAGACGACAGTGTTTCCGGCTGCATCAGCATCCATAAAGCCGCCAAACTCCACCAGTTCTTCTTTATCGACATAGAAAAACTTCCGGCCCTTTTCTTCATCCCATACGATCACATCGCCAACACCAAACGAGCGTCCTACAAATGTGTTTGGCCGTTTTTCTTCCAGCCGCTTTCGGGCCGTCATCGGAGTATCGCTGGGCGCAGGCTTTCCTTTGTAAGCACTCTGGTAATTCTGATGATGAATCAGAAACCCGTCCTCTACCTGCTTTGCATAGGATTTTGCCCAGTGCTGATGATGCACCTCTTTGATTTGGAAAACTCTATACTGGTTTATCATTTTACGCTTTCTCCTTGTCCGGCTCTTCCGGCTTATACCATTCCAGCTCCAGCCCCTTGAACTGTGGCTCAGTCAACCGCTGCATCTTCGGGATGGTCTGCTGGACAAGCGCAGCCATCTCCGCATCCTCTGCCACAAGCGGCTGAACTTCCTTTAACGCCTGGATCGTATCTTTGAGTGTCGGCTGCTCAAACATCGCCATCAGCATCAATTCCAGTTCATCAAAGCGTACATTGCTCATAACTCCATTCCTTTCTTTTTCGCTTTCTTCGGCTTATCCTGTTCCTGTGCAGGCTGCTCCTGTTTCTTGGCTTTCAGACTGCGCAGGGCATCCAGAACAGACTTTTTCGTACTGCCGCGTTCCTGCTCCTTGCTCTGCTGTCGTGCCGCCATCAGCTTTTCCATATCAGAGATCGCCTGCTGCACCAGCTTATCATCCCTGAAATAGTTGATGGAGTTGATGTTCTCGCGCTGCACTTTATCGTTCACGACCAGCTCATACATTCCAACAAAGCCACCATCTTCCTCGATGCAAAATCCAATGCACTTGTCGGCGTTCATCCGTTCAGATGGAATCTTGTCGTAGACTTCCAAAGCTTCTTCCATTGTCAGATGGTCGTGAAACTCTCCTGCAAACGTAAACTCCAAACACTCCGCAACATAAAAGCTGAGCGTTTCTTCCGGCGCAGGTCTTTCTGCAGCGAGTTTTTCTTTCAAAACCTCTGCCTGCTGTTCAGTCACCGTATCAGCCTGTTCCCGCAGTTCTGCCGCGTCCATGACTTTACCCTCTGCTGCATCGCAGCCGAACTCTGCCAGCAGCTCCGTCATAGCCTCCTGCACAGGCTTATCTCCGTCCGTTTCGAGAATGCCGCCATCCCGCTCCGTGAAGTCCTTATTATATAAGGTATAGTCGAAACCGTCGTCACAGGTCTGGATATGGAAATAGGCATCCGGCAATTCGTAGGCCAGTTCCACATCCTGCACAGCTAAGGCTCCCTGTAACGGCTGGACAACATGATTCTGGATATACGGGTTATCCCAGCCCGGAACCGTTTTATAGTCCTCTACGATGGTGTCAATGCCGTTCTTGCACTGCAAAATATCCAGTGAACCCGGCAGAGGATCAGGATTTTTCTCCACGCCCAAGGCTTTCATGTAATGGTTCGGAAGAGCCTGATACTGTGACATTGCATCATCCAGATTGCCGAACCGCTCAATTTTCAAAGGCGCGGCCTGCAAATTTTCGACCACATAGAACTGCTTTACGAAAGGCTGTTCCTGTTCTTTCTGTGCTTCCAGTTCTTCCCGGAACATCGTCACAAAGCCATCCAGAATAGCCGGGTGGCTGTCAACCACCCAATCCGTGCGGAAGGTCATGCGGTCTGCATTATGTTCCGGGGTGCTGACCTGCTCTGCCCATTCCTTATTGCTATGAGAAAAACGGCCATCATAGCTTTTGTGGTGCAGAGTATTCGCCAGAATATAACCCACACGCTCCATGCCGTACTGCTGCACAACCTGACTGACTGCATCGTCACCAAGGTACATCCCGTCATAATTATCTGCAATCGCTTCATGGATTGCCTGCTTGCACTCGCTGTTCAGCCGATAGGAAATGCGGTATAAATCCACCTCGTCATTTTCTTTGGCATAGCTGAACGGCTCATAGTAGACAGGCACATCCGAATAGTCCTGTGCGCTGTTGTCCGGCACAGGCGCAGCCTTTTCAATGATCTCTGACACCACATCTTCTTTTTTCGGCATATTCCATTTTTCAGAGAGATATTTCTGCACGGCCTCCTGAAAATCTTCATCGAAGCCGTTCCACAAATCCTCTGCCACCAGCTTGCCCTGCTCATTGACTGCAACGCAGGCCGCCATGTCACCGTGTTCCTCATGCTCCAGCAGAAAGAACTTCTCGCCACCAATCTCCGTTTCATCAACAGCATACCATGTACCGATATGCCCCTCGACTGTGATGTGGTCGGAATCGCCATGGATCAGCACATTGTTTTTCTGCTGCTGTTCCTCCATGAACTCTCGCACGGTCAACTCTGCGCCTGTGAAGTTCAGTCCTTCCTCACCCAGTTCCAGCCGTCCCTCTGCGCCAAGGTCAAGTTCTTCGGCCATCAGAACAGATGCCGCATGGTTCACCACCACAGTTTTCTCCACTGTAATGGGCTGGCCTGGGTCATAGTCCGAACCGCGCAGATCATAGCGATATAAGCCCTCCGGCACATCTTCATCCCGCAGTCGGCCATTGCTGAAAAGACCGGGCTTATCAAAGATTTCGATTTCCTGCAATTTTTCGTTCAAAAGGTTCTCTTTCTGCAAATCCATACTCCTTTCCTTGAAAAAATCCGGCAGTTCCGCAAAACCGATACTGTCCACATAGTAGGCTTTGACCGTACTGCCATCATTGAGTACCACCACATCACTGACCGACAGCGAATGCCCCGTAAAGTCTGCTGGACGCTGAATATTGAATCGTTCATAAATGCCATCCAGCGTATCCTTTTCCGTAAGCGGTGCGGCATAGATCAGGTCATAATCTGCACGGGCAACTATCATGCCTTTCTTCTCCACATAGTCCAGCCCCATGAAACGGTAGTCGTGTTCCGGGTCACGCTCTGTGATCTGATAAATACCGAACTGCTTCTCGCTGCCATACAGCAGCATATTTTCCTGTTCTGTCATACTCCGCTCCTGCTCCAAATCTGCTGTTGCAATCTGGAAGGTATCACTTCCGCGCTCGATTTCTGTTCGGTCAGTAACGATCACTGGCCACGGACTGATGCGAACAAGATAAATCTGCTTACCCTCGTCATACAGCCGTAGAGCCTGTTCACGATTTATTACTGTCAGCTTAAAATCCGGGCGCGCATACTCATTCTCTGCATAATCTTCCCGCTGCTCCAGCAGAATCGCATCCCATGCGTCTGCCTTAATGCCGAAAATGCCATCGTGCTGCTCGATTTCCTCTTGGCTTACATAATCACCTGCCGTACCATCACGGAACAACGGATAGATTCTCTCACCAAGCCGATGCCATTCCCGTGCGCCTTCTTTCGTCAGCGGCAGCACATCATCTTTCCGGTAGCCATAGTCGTGCATTTCCGAAAGACCAATCATCCCATCCGGGAGATTTTCGATTTTCTCCTGCGCATCGTACATCAGGCGGTTGACTTCTTCTTTGTCATCCTCGGCCAGTGCCGCCGCCAGACCGTTCACCAATTCTTCCGTTGCAGCCCGGTCATCCAGCTTAAAGGCAAAATTCACGATGAGATTTCGCTGCTCATCATCGAAAATCGTTATTCCCTGCTCCTTATTGGCAATCAGCTTTTCCGCATATTGCATCGCGGTCATGCGCTCTGCGCTCCTTTCTGCCACCGCCGCTTCCAGCTTTTCCAGAAAATCGGCAGCAGTCAATCGAATCGTATCCATCGAATCTTTCAGTTCCTTCATCTCCTTGCCGCTGGCCCAGCTTGCCACATACGGAAAAGAGTAATCAGATGTATCAATGCCCAGAACTGAGCAGACCGTAAACGCAATGCTCTCCGCTTCGGTTTCTTTCGTGAGCCTATCTTTTTCTTCGCCGCGCTGCTTCATGAAATCGCTGTTATGCAGCATCGCATGAGCAACCTCATGGATCATCGTCTTTATGGTCTGGCTCTCGCCCATGCCGACCTGAATGCAGATTTCTTTGTCTGCATCACTGTAATAGCCTTTGGCATCCCCTTCGATCTCATCAAACCGCATCGGCACAGGCGATACCTGCTCGATTGCCGCCGTAAGCAGCGCATAGTCTTTGACGCTGGCGGTCAGTTCGTTCACTTCCAGCGACGGAATTGGTTCACCATCGGTCTGTGAAACGTCAAAAACCGTCGTTACTCGGAAGCGCGGAACCACATACTCCACACGTTCCATTTCCGGTTCACCGTTTTCGTTCAGCACAGCCAGGCCCGTATCCTTGTCGATTTTCTCGCGTTCTTCCACTTCCTTGATGGGAGCCGGAGCAATGATCTGGATGCCCTTTTCTCCTTTTTTGACGTAGCGGTTAAACTTGTTTTTCCATGCGTTAAACCCTGCCACCAGTGTGGCATCAGGCCGCTGCATAGCGATCAACAGTGTGTTATTAAAACTGTAATTGTGGAATTTTGCCATCGTGCGCAGATACGTCGTGTACATTTCCGATGTAAAAATGTCCTTTACGCCCTGCTCCAGCCGTTCCGTGATTTCTTTCATCTGCTGTTTGCGGTCAACTGCCATGCAAGCCCTCCTTTTTCTTGACCCATCGTGTTTTCATCTGGCGCGGATATTGGTCGGCCTGTTTTGGTGCTTTTGCACCGTTCCATTCCAAGCCTCCGGCTCTGCCCTCACAGGTGTAGCCGGCAGCTTTCAGGGAGCTGCCATTCTCCGTGTCCAGAATGTAGGTAACAACTTTGTTGTAGCCCATGGCCCGTGCTGCACGGTATGCCGCCGCATACAAAATACTGCAAGCGTTCGGCGTTCCATCCGTACACAGGCGATTAACTTCCAGCGTATAGCCATCATCCAACCGCCGCGCCACAGGTCTGCCGCAGATAGCAACGCCCACCAGCGCACCATTATCCGATACGCCGATGGAGAACTTATGCCCCCGCGTCGGTTTATGGTGGCGGTGATACTGCTGCACAAATGCGTTTGCCGTTTTCAAATTGATCGGTGTTAATGTCAGCAAATGCCCTCCTTCAAAAAAATGCCCCGCCAGACAAAACTGACGGGGCGGCTCTCATTTACAGTTCCATATCGTGACTTTTCCGCTTCTGGGATTTCTGCGGTTCTGCGCTGCGCTCTGCCTGTTTTGCATGAAGCTGCGCCAGCACAGAGGGTTTCCGCACATTGTCCGCAGTGCGCTCTGTAACGCGGCCTGCATAGTTCACAGGCTGGCGCGGCCTGTCTGCGACTTCGGTTTCGGCTGCATCCTCGTCCACTCCCAGCGCATCCTCACTACCCTTTTCATCCATGTTGAGCAGAGCGTTCAGCTCCGCAAGGCGCGCAGATTTTTCATCCAGTTCCGCTTCCTGCGCAAAGGGACGTTTGGCTTCTTCCTTTGCCTGCGCCAACTGCTGTTCCAGATTTTCCAGTCTGCGCTCCACCTGCGGTAGTGTCCTTTCGATGCCTGCCAGCGCATTGGTAACACGCAGAATGTTACCCTGCGGGTCTTTGCCGACTTCCATCGAGTAGTTCCATGCACCCTTGATGGACAGGCGGAACACCTTATCGAAGTTGTCAAACCGGGAATGCAGTTCAAACGCACCGTAGCTGCCGATTCTGCCCTCGGTGCCTGCTGCTTTCAAAGCCTTGCAAGCCTCGATAATGGCTGCACCTGCTTCCTTGCGTTCGGTGTACACCTTGCCGCTGATTTCCATAGAGAAGTGGTCTTTGTCCTGCGCCAGAAGCGGTTTTGCCGCTTCCATATCGGTTTTCAGTGCTTCAATCTGACCCTGTGCCACAGCGATTTCTCGCGGATAGCGGCGCGCAATTTCCGATTCCAAACTATAAATCTGACTGGTGTGATTGGCTTTCAGCAGCTTCAGCTTGCTGACCTGAATATCCAAGTCCATCTTTTCCTTGATGTAGGGATTGCCCGTTGCCAGTGCCTTGATTTCGGCATAGGACAGTGCGGTATCGTCCACATCATCGCAGGCACGGACAGGAGATTTAGAAGTCATGATCTGGGAAATGAACTTCTGTTTATTTTCCAGAATCTGCCACATATACGAATCAAACGTATTTTCAGTGACGTAACGATAGATTTTTACCTGCTTATTCCGGTTTCCCTGCCGGAGAATACGTCCTTCCTGCTGTTCTAGGTCAGACGGCTTCCACGGGCAATCCAGATGATGCAGGGCAATCAGCCGATCCTGAATATTGGTTCCTGCGCCAAGTTTCGGCGTAGACCCCATCAGGATACGCACCTGTCCGGCGCGCACCTTTGCAAACAGGTCAGCCTTTTTGGTTTCCGTGTTATACTCGTGAATGAACGCCACTTCTTCACGAGGAACACCTTTCGCCACCAGCTTCTCCCGCACATCATCGTAGACGTTGAATGTACCATCAGCTTTTGGTGTCGATAAATCGCAGAAAATCAACTGTGTCCCCCTATCCGGGGCAGATTCTTCCCAGACCTTGAACGCATTGTCCACGCAGCGATTTACCTTGCTTTCCGGCTCATCCGGCAGCATATCATTTATAAGCCGCTGGTCGAGTGCCAGTTTTCTGCCATCGTTGGTGATTTTGAGCATATTATCGAATCTGGGATTCACATTACCGTTGCGTACAGCCTCGGCACGGTCTGCAAAGGAACTGACCATTTCTTCCTGTGTTTCGCTGGGTTTCAGCACTTCGTTGATGTACTCCGCTTGCGGCACAGGCAGATTCAGCATATCCGCTGTCTGCACATCTGCGGATTCCTTGAACAGAGAAATCAGCTCCGGCAGATTAAAGAACCTGGCAAAACGTGTTTTGGCACGGTAGCCGGTTCCTTCCGGGGAAAGCTCGATTGCCGTGACGGTTTCACCAAAGGATGCCGCCCAATCATCGAAATGGCTCAGTCCCATCTTCTGCAGGGTGTCATACTGGAGATACCGCATAATGGTGTACAGTTCCACCATCGAGTTGCTGACCGGGGTTCCGGTTGCAAAGGTCACGCCCTTGCCGCCTGTCAGCTCGTCTAGGTACTGACACTTTGCAAACATATCGCTGGACTTCTGTGCATCGGTCTGAGCGATACCTGCGATGTTACGCATTTTTGTGTAGAGGAACATATTTTTATAGAAGTGCGACTCGTCCACAAACAGACGGTCAACACCCAGTTCCTCAAATGTAACCACATCATCCTTTCTCGTCTGGTCGTTCAGCTTTTGCAGCTTTGCTTCCAGCGTTTTCTTTGTTTTTTCCATCTGCTTGACCGTAAAACTGCGGCTATCCTCACTCCGGGCATCGGCCAAAGCCAGCGTAATGTCGTCGATCTGACGCTCGATAATAGCCTTCTGCCGTTCCGGGGAAAGCGGTACTCGTTCAAACTGCGAGTGTCCGATCACGATAGCATCGTAATCGCCGGTTGCAATCCGGGAGCAGAACTGCTTACGATTGCTGGGTTCAAAGTCCTTTTTCGTTGCCACCAGTACATTGGCATTGGGATAGAGCCGCAGGAAATCTGCGCCCCACTGCTCTGTGAGGTGGTTCGGCACCACATAGAGGTTTTTCTGCGACAGGCCCAGCCTGCGACTTTCCATGCCGGCAGCGATCATTTGGAAGGTCTTGCCTGCGCCCACGCAATGCGCCAACAGCGTATTGTTGCCGTAGAGAATGTGCGCCACTGCATTTTTCTGGTGCGGCATCAGGGTGATCTCCGGGTTCATGCCGACAAACTGAATATGGCTTCCATCATATTCCCGTGGACGGATGCTGTTAAATCGTTCATTATAAATCTTACAGAGATCTTCCCGTCGGTGCAGATCTTTAAATATCCACTCCTTAAATTCCTCTTTGATCAGCTCCTGCTTCTTCTGTGCCAGCATCTTTTCCTTCCGATTTTATTCCTGGTGTTCCCAAAGACGGTAAGCATTGGCTCTCTGTGTTCCATATGTGGAAGTGACAAGGGCATTTCCGTAGCTATCCACATTCTTTCCCATAACATTCCACTGTCCGGTCACTTCGGCATACTGGACTTTGACCTTGCTCCCTACATAATATCTTGGTGTATGGAATGTTTCTGCCATGAACCGTGTAATGTAATCCTCGGAGATCCAGGTTGCCCCAAGTCTTGCTTCAATCTCTGATGCATCCAGATCTTTTGGCTGTACCTGCTCCAAATACTGCACGTTCACCTGATATTCCGGGTAATCTTCTGCAAACTGTTTTGCGATCTGCAGTTTCTCCCTCACATTTCCAGAAAGATATTCGTCCGACGGCTCCCATTTTTCACTGATCGGATTCTTAAAGATCACA
>OGES01001550.1_pt1 | contig 17843 bp, 12 predicted proteins | sample 1570711 | NCBI WGS metagenome assembly OGES01 (sample SAMEA2582133, study PRJEB24529) | metagenome | biome: Human gut stool | place: China | collected 2011 | reverse complement strand
TGTGCTTCGATTGGTGTTTTTTATCAACATTGATGTATTAATTTTCTAATGTATTGTATCAGCTTCGGCAATCACTGACATATTCTATATTGCAAGAAAATACATTGGCAGTGAACAGGCAAAAGAATGTATAAGAAATCTTTTAGATTTAATAAAGATATCAGATCCAAGAGGAGCAGATATTGAAAAAGCTCTTTCCAGTGACATTTCAAATTTTGAAGATGCGGTTGTTTCTGCAATTGCAGAAAGACAAAAAGCTAAATATATTTTAACAAGGAATACAAAAGACTTTGAAAAATCGAAAATTTTAAGTATCACACCTCACGATTATCTGAATATAAATAAATGATAATCTGGTTGATATAATGTTTTGGAATTGATATAAGTATGCAGCTTATGTATATATTCAAACCGGCATCCTCTCCATCTTAAAACAACGGAGTTTTGGATGTCTTTTTTATAATTAGACTTTCATAATCAAAATATGAATATATTGATGCACAGGATATAATCGAATTGATTGAAAACTTCAAGACGATGAAATATAAAATCAACATTTTTTATAATCTTTGCTCTATATCGAAGTCTAGACAGAATCATGATAAAATATGTAATATAGAAATGGAAGTATTCAAATGGACGAATTTAATAAAGAAGTATGTAAACTATATAAAAACATTGATGAACAAATTGAGTATTTGAAAATGTTTAAAAAAATCATAATAAACGAAAATGAGCGATATATATTAGAGGATAGAAATTATATATCTGTAATCAATCCATATAAAGAATTTTTTGCAACTAATCAGATTGTTAAAAATATTGAAGGGTATACGAAGAAAATTCATATTTATGAATCGGAAACACCTATACAAAATATACTTAGTGTTGTTAAATATGATGATAAAATTTCTGACTATTTTTTTAGAACCATTGGGCAATTTGAAAGGAAATTTAAAAATGTATTAATTAATGCAATTTGTGAATTGTATGTTCATAATTCTCAAATGCCAAATGAATCTTTAAAATGCTTAGAGTATATCACTGAAATCGAAAAATTTATAAACCAATACACAATTGAACTAACACTTAATAACGGTAGTACATATACTTGTTTAAATAAACCATATTTAATAGATGCAATACAGAGAAATGTAGTTGTTTTTCCTAAATTTGCAACAAATTTTCCAAATTCATTGTCTAAAAAAGGTTATGTGTATAATGAATTTGTTTTGGAAAATCGATTTATGATATTAAAAAAATTGTATGATATAGGTACTGGAGATAAAAGTTCATCAAAAAATATACTTTTACAGCATTATTACAATTCTCAAAAGATGCTACCTTTATGGGTTATTCCTAACGCTTTAACCCTCGGGGAACTAAACGTTTTGTTTTCGATGTTAGATATGTCAACACAAAAACAAATTTGTGCAAAACTTATGAATGTTGATATCACAAAAATTAAAGAAAAGAATGTATCTACCTTTATGGGCTATGTAGAAAATATCCGAAGAATAAGGAATGTGATTAATCATTACGAACCACTTATCCCGTTTTTATTAAATAACATAAAAGAAAAGCATCTTAAAGATTCACAAATTATAAAAACAATAGAATTCCTTGCTACTTACTCTGAGCCAATAATTATTACTATGCCATATATTCCAGTTACAGATTACAACAAGAAAAAGGTAGCTGTTTTGAAAAAAGTTCAACAAGTTATGCAAAAGAGCAACAAGTTGTAAAGTTGCTCTTTTATTCTAAATAAAAAAGAGAATGGACGTATCCACTCTCCCTGTCAGCCAATGGGCCAACCTTCGTCATAAGTAATATACCACACTTTTTGAAAAATGCAAATAAATTGCAGACAGAGGATATGAATCCATCAATTTCTTTAAGAAGATTAAATTATCTGGAAATAAGTATCTGGTCCGAATCAAGAATATTTATTCCACTGGTATATTACGTAGTTTTGGACCATTTTCAGATGGCGAATTTGATGTGCAAGTCAAACGCACATTGACTAGAAAACAGACGAATGAAATAAAAGCTCATCCTGAAATCTATAAGTTTGTGCCACAAAATCAGCGATTTGATTATTTTGGTGATACTCCATTCTATGATTTTGAATGTCGATTGGTTCGTTTTAAAATTACAGAGGATACATATGAATGCATCTTAACAAATTTAGATGAAAATGAATTCAGTATGCAAGATATCAAAAAGTCGTATCGCCTACGTTGAGAAATTGAATCTAGCTATTACTTAGAAAAAGAGCCCACCAAATCATATAATAAAATGATTTGTATGGGCTCTTTTCATTTGCCAAGTTTTGTATACATCTCTATTTAATCTTATACTTCAAATATTCCGAAAAAAGAAGACGCAATGAATCATAAACTATTGATCAAGCCGTTATTTTAACTTAATGCATTGCCAGACAAATGATTATTCTTCAATTATATTTTTCTTTTATTACGCGTATGAAATGATTTAGAAACATGACGAACTCCAAGTACTGGAGACAAGAAAATGATAATTGGATAAATCTCCAAACGACCAATCAACATCGCAAAAGAGAGTACGATCTTACTAAAGTCAGAGAACATGGAGAAGTTGCCCATTGGACCACACAAGCCAAATCCAGGACCCACATTTCCAATACATGTAATGACGGATGTGATAGTTGTTTCAAAATCAAAATTATTAAAGGAAATCAAGAACAATAAGATGCCGACAATGATGATAAAGCTACAGAAATAAGCCATGATCTGATTGACAACCTCTGTATCCACCACTTTACCATCCATTGTGATGGCCTCTACTTTTTGTGGGTGTAATAACTTTTGAATATCCAACTTGATCTTCTTTACAATAATCAATAGACGACTAATTTTTACACCACCACCAGTCGAACCAGCACTTGCACCACATACTGTTAATAAGAATAATATCATCTTACTAAATTGTGGCCATACACTATAATCACAACTTGAATATCCTGTTGTTGTAATGATGGAACCCACTTGAAAACTCGCAAGACGAATGGATTTCAATACATCAAAATTATACATAGACAAAATATTGATTGTGATACAAACAATAGAGAATAAAATCACACCTAAATAGGCACGCAACTCTTCATTTTTAAAGACTTGTTTAAAATCTTTAATTAAAAGGAAATAGTACATATTGAAGTTAACACCAAATAAAATCATAAAAATCGTAATGATGATTTCATAATACGAATTGTTGTAGGCACCAATACTTGTGTTCTTAATCGCAAAACCACCCGTACCTGCTGAACCAAATGTGTTACAAAGCGCATCAAACAATGGCATTTTACCAATTAAAAGTAAAATCACTTGAATGATCGTAAGACCCATATACATTGTATATAAAATCATAGCCGATTGACGCATACGAGGCACTAGCTTACCAATGGTAGGACCTGGCGCTTCTGCACGCATAATATGCATATCACGATCATTGGATTTTGGTAGTATTGCCAAAATAAAGACTAAAATTCCCATACCACCAATCCAGTGTGTAAAGCTACGCCAGAACAGTGTGGCATGCTTCAAACTTTCAATTTCCGTTAAAATACTCGATCCTGTCGTTGTAAATCCACTCACGGCTTCAAAGAAACAATCCACAAAAGAAGGAATTTCACCCGATAAATAAAATGGCAACCCACCAAAGAAAGATACAACGATCCACGCAAGGCCTACCGCAATCATTCCATCTTTCGCAAAATAGTTATTGACTTTTGCACGTGTACGCGTTAGCGCATATCCTAAAACTAGACAGATTCCAATCACAATCAAATAAGAATCATACAATCCCTCTTGATAGATCAAATCCACAATGACCGGTAAAACCATTAGGCAAGCTTGCGCAATTAAAACCATACCCAATACGTTACCAATCATCGCCCAGTTTAACTTATGTAAATTGTGCTTAAGATAGTAAATCATTGATATCCCTCAATCCTGCAACTTTACTAATAATAATAACCGTATCTGACAATTGAATACGCGTATCCCCCGTTGCCATTTTTGAAACACCCTTATGCGTTACATACGCAATGATGATCCCTTTACGAATATTTAGATCCTTAATTGGCACATCAATAAAACGACAATTGTCGCGCACTCTAAATTCTAAAGCTTCAACTTTATCATTTACAAGTTTGATCAATGATTCAACATTTGAGCCAACCGTATTTTGCATAGCACGAACATATTGCACAATTTGGTTGGCCGTAATAAACTTAGGCGTAATCGAATTTTCAAGTCCTAACTTATCCAACAAGAAACCTAAAGAAACACGGTTTACCTTAGGAAGTACATGCGTTACACCATGAGACTGGGCAAACATTGAAATAATGACATTCTCCTCATCATTATCTGTAAGTGCAATAAACGCATCCATTTCCTCTAAAGATTCACTCAATAATAATTCATGATCTGTACCATCGCCATGAATGACTGTTGCCTGTGGGAATTTTTCTACAAGACTAATACACTTATCCTTATTGATTTCGATGATCTTTACATCCATTCCCAGTTCTAACAACATATTGGTCAAATAATATGTGATTCTTCCACCACCAACAATCATTACTTCATTGACCGTACGATTACTTAAAATACCCACTTTAATAAAGAACTTTTCAAGCTGTGTAGTCGAACCCGTTAATGTGACACGATCCTTTTCATAGATAACGGTATTTCCATTTGGAATGATCACTTCCCCATTTCTTTGAACAGCCACAAATAACACTTCACTTTTCATACGACGATTGATGTCGCAAATACGCATATTTGAAAGTGGCGAATTTTCTGTAATCTTGACTTCCGCAAGTTCAATTCTTCCTTTCGCAAAAGAAGAAACCTTGATCGAATTTGAGAAACGAATCGCACGCAAAATTTCACGAGCTGCAGCCTGCTCCGGATTGATACTCATACTCAATCCCAATTCATCCTTAATCAAACGAACGGTATTGTTGTATTCCGGATTACGAATACGTGCAATCGTATGTCTTGCACCCAATTTCTTTGCCAATAAACAACAAATAATATTAACTTCATCCGTTGATGTAGCCGCAATCAACAAATCCGAAGATGAAACACGAGCTTCCATTAAAGTATCTAAACTTGCACCATTTCCCTGTACGCCAACAATATCCAACTGATTCATGGTACTCGATAGAACACTCGATTTATTTTCAACCACTGTAATATCATGACCTTCCTGGTTCAATTGTTTTGCGATCGCAAATCCAACTTTTCCATCACCCACTACAATAATTTTCATAACTCCTCCAAAAAAAATGAATTCCCATATGGAATCATCTCAAGTATAATACAAAACATTTATAAAAACTAGTACTACAAAGGCTTGTAATGAACACATTATCAATATCGAAATACAAACCATCAAAAAAGGACACTTACCAAAATAAGCATCCTATAATTAAAATTCACTAATCTTAACAACTAAATATCTATTCTAATTGTCTTTCAACAAATCATTCAAACCATACGTTCCCTTTATAAGATTAGCCGTTCTTTGATGTTCTTTAATTGCCGCAACTAGTTTCTTAGCGTCATTAAAATAGTTTTTCACAAAATCATAAGATTTTACATCATGCATACGAAGATTCACTTTACAAAACTCACTTGGTTTCTTTTTAGAATGTTTAAACTGTTTATACTGCCCCTCAGCATGGATAATCAACATTTCTATTTCTGGTGCTGTAATGACATTAATAACATTAATTTTATTTTTATAGGCCTTACTAAGCCGAAACTCTTCATTTCGTGAATCCAAAATCCGTATAATAGAAATCTGACCCATAAAATCTTTACGCAAATAGCGTGCCTCAAAATTTTTTGCATTCCTACAACGAATAACTTGTTCTTCAAGCATTTCTTCTCTAGTAAAAATCAAAAGATCATTATCTACTAATATATCAATAATTGCTGCTTCAGCCGCGCCTTCACAAATGCACGCCTTATATTTTGCCAATTCCATTTTGCGTTTCTCCTAATGAATTGATTCAAATAGATTTCTTTTCAACTTCACATATGACTCGTACATAGGTGTCGTTCCCTGCAAAAAACCACTCTGATATGCATCACTTTTTTTAATATCATTACGTTTTAGAATACTACTCAAATTTTCAACTGTAATGCCATTACGATTTCTTACAATATGAATACCATCATTACGATCATATTCATCCAACAATTCAGAATAATGCGTAGTAAAAATTAACGTTCCACCATTTTTATTTAGACGACTATCCATAAAGAATCGAATTATTGTTGTTACAATCTCTTTATTAAAATGATTTTCAATTTCATCTACAAGAAGATATCCACCAGATTGAAGTACCTCTTTGACCATTGAGAATGTAATAATACCTTTGATTGTACCCGAAGACAAATACTGTTCCAAATCCCTCGCATTGTTTAAAACAATTTCATCTTCATTTCTAAATTTCAAATGAATAAATGTCTTCCCATCCATTTTTTCAAAGCACAATTTTTCAATTGTTGGATCAAGAAATGCAATCACTTCCAAAGAAATATCCTCAGTAAAAGGAAGTACATTTACATTTGTATAAGACATTAAGCTAAATATCTCTACTGTATCATTTTCTTTTTTATTATGCGCAATAATAAAACTAACATCGTCAGATAGATATGCCTCGCTACTATCACGAGATGCTACAGGTTCTACCCCTGTAAAATCAGTCAAATACTTTTTCGACTTGATACTCGCAATCGTTTTTTCCCACAATCTTTCAGACAAAATAGAATACATATAATCATCCGCCTTTGTTTTTTTTGCAGTAATTACAGTTTCAAGACAACAAACATACTTACGCTTATCATAAAAATAAACGCAAATTGTAGCTTGCTTTGCTCCACCAAGAATAGTTTTAGATTCCACATGATTAATAGGTTCATTCTTTACGATATTCAAAGCTAAATCAATAACCTTTAATACCGAAGTTTTACCAGACGCATTAATACCAATAAAGGCATTCGTTGTATGAAGATAATGATTATCAACCAAGTTATACAAACTACACTTATCGTTCTCACTTACACGTTGTCGTGTGTAAAAACAAATATCCAAATCTTCTTTAAAAAGTGGAAGTCCATTTGCCGTAACACGAAGTATTTTCATATGCATCCTCCTTTAAAAACGGTTTTTACGTTTTTATTTCCTTATATTTAAATTATATTATCAATTTCAAAATATTCAAACAGATTTAACGTTTTTAATATACAAAAAGGACACTTATCAAATAAGCATCCTACTTACACCTAACAACAATTCTATTTTGACTATCCAAAGTACAAGTGACTAAAGTAAGTGGCCATTTACCATTGGTTACTTCAGCTACACTTTCTGGACTCACTACATCCATTGCGTCAACACTATATTTAAAACAATTTCCTGAAGCGTCCGTAAAAATAACGTCATCCCCACTTTTTAATGTATTTAACCTACCAAAATGAAACCAATAATTATGCGCTATAATCACCATATTACTTTTATAAATACTACCATAATATCGGCAAGGAAGTTGTTTCATATTTTCATCACTACATGTACTTGTAACACAAAGATTCAAATCTAAACTTGGAATTTCTAAAGTACCAATACAAGAAATTCCATCCACATCCACTTCAGGCATATCCATATCTGGATTCAATACATAATCCGGTACAGAGCCAACACTTGTCTTTACAACATGATACGCATTCATCTTTTGTTTAGAAACAAAATACGATCGAAACGAATCATATACATTATATGCACATAAAGAAATGGAACACACAATACAAAAGATTCCAATCCAAGAAATATTTCGATACAATTTATTCTTCATTTTTAAAATGGCGTCCTAAACCAAACAACACAAGACCCACAAATAGTAATACGGGAACTGGCCACCACAATTGACCTGAATTTGGAAGTACTTCATCCTTCTTTTCAACCTTATCCGTAAAATTACCCGTATTCGTTAAAACAATCGTATCCTTTTCACGAGTACAACTCTCCTTATAGCCAGAAGGAACACTTGTTTCCATGACTCGATATGTATATAAAGTAGAAAGATTGTCCCAAGTAGTTGACCATTGATTGTCTGAATTTAATATCACTTTATCAACCACTATACCATCTGACCTTAATAAACATACTTCAATCGATTTAGGACGAGACTTCTTATTATCCCTCTTCCATACCTTTAATACATGAATACGACTTGGCTTAACACTTGTCTCATATTTTAAATCCACACTCAAATCTCCACTTAAAGAAACTAAGGATACTTGTGGCATATAAAATACACCATCCTGAAAAACTTCTTTTCCAACCACCAAATAAATACCGGATTCTAGACCAGAAAAACTAGCCTTATACGAACTGTCAGAAGAATTAGAAGCATCTGCTTCAATGCCATCCATTAAAATACGATTCTCTAATGCATTGGCAGCCCCTTGTACATCTTGTTTTAAATCAATGGAATAATGAGAAAATGCATCAACTAAATTATAATTCTCATCCGCCACTCGATATAAAGATACTTGCATATTTGATACTGGACAATTAACAACCAAATTCATGAAATCAGAATCTGCAAATAGAGTCATAGGTAGAAAACAACATAATAAAGTTAAAAATACGAAACAAACTATTCTTTTCATTACCTACACTCCCTTCTTTCGAATTCGATATACAACATAACCAATCCCATATAGAATCAAACCAATAATACTAGCCACAACCAAAGGATTCACCCTTGCTGCATCTGCCGTTAAATTCTTTTCATCCATCACATTCTCTACACGATGACCACGAACTAATAATCGATGTGTATTAATACCATAAGGCGTACAAGTAAATAAAGTACACAAATCTTTACCTTCTTCAATTTCTAATAAACCATAATCATTCGGCTCAACAATTGCGATATTATCTACCTGATACGCAAGCACCTGATCATATACATGAAGATAAAATACATCCCCCTTTTTCATACGATCCAGTTCCGTAAATAACTTCGCACTAGGAAGACCTCTATGACTAGATAGAACACAATGCGTACCACTACCTCCTACAGGAAGACTCGAACCCTCTAAATGACCAACACCCACCTGTAATACAGACTCATCTACCGTATGATAAATAGCTAACTTAACACCAATCTTAGGAATCGTGATATATCCCATCATACCCGTACCATCCGCATTTAATAGATTCTTATACTCACTAAGCTCAGATCCACTTGGAGTAAATCGACCACCATTATTGATTAACCCACTATTATATTCAACAGCCCGATCAATCTCAGCCTGCTTATCCTGTTTTGTTAACTTAGCCATAGCATCCGAATAATTCGCCACAACACGACTTTGATGTAAAGAATTCCAATAATTACTAACCGTAGGATACAACAATAAGGACAAGCCTGTAATAAAAACAAGTATCGCAATTATAGTTGACATATGTTTTCTCATCTTACAACCCTCTCCCTATTGTTGTATAGAAGGGGAAAATAATTTCCCCCATACAACATAATTTAATCAATAAAACTATTTAGCTTTCGCTCTTTTCTTATTAGCCAATACAATACCAGATCCTAGTACTAGTGCTCCACCAATCAAGTAAATTAGTGTTGTACCCATACCACCAGTAGAAGGTAGTAATGAACCAGTCTCATTTATAACATGTACTTCAGTTACACCATTACCAGCATTTTTGCCATATGTGTAATTTAGTGAATGTCCTATAACCATCTTTGTATCATTATCTACTTTTTTTGTTACTGTAACTTTAATAGGTTCTTTTAACTTATTATATCCTTCAGGTGCTTTAATCTCTTTAAGATAGTATTCGCCCTCTTTTAAACCATAAAATTCAAATTTACCTGTGTTATTTGTAGTAATTTTTTTAACTGTATCAGTTTCTTCATTCGTTGCTTTTCTATAAATCTTTTTTGATGAATCATCCTGTTTGAATTCAATTGGATTCACACCATTGTTTGCATCATCTAATGTTGTATATAAACTGAATTCTGCTTTTGGAAGTGGAGTATTGTCATTTTTACTTTTGAATACCGGAATACTTAAAACACCTACATATGCATTGCTTGTTATTACATTTGGATTATTTCCGTATTTTAATGTAGCTGTATTTTCATTATTAATCAGAGCATTTTTATTTACAGTTGCATAATACGATATTCTTAAGACATAATCATTATAATATTGCTCTAATTTCGCATAACCTGAATCAGTAAATTTTAAAGTAAATTTATCTTTTTCGCCTATTTTTTCATAAGTAGTAACATAATCCTGCCCTTCACCTAGTTTTAATTCAACGATATCCGTATCAGCAACAGTATCTTTAGCAGTTCTTTTTACCAAATGTACTTGTGGATGAACTACATTATTTATAACAGACAGGCTTAAACCACTATCCATGATATCAGTGAAAACTAAATTCTCTGCTCCTTTAAAATTATCTATCTCTGCAGTAAAGTACACATAATCTCCAATTTCTTTTGTTGTGTTTTTAATCAATGAAGCTTTATCTGCTTTATTAGGTTCGTGCAAAAGTAAATTAACATATTTATTTAAAGTAGGTTTTTGATTTTTTTCATTAATTGTAACTTGAGTAGCCGTTGTATTTAATCCACAAAGCGCACCTACACTTGAATCTACTAAGTAATACCCTAATTCTAAATTATTAAATTCTACATGGCCAGTATTATCAGCAGTTGCAGTAGTACCACTAATACCATTAGTAGGATGTTTCGCAAACTTCAACATTTTCGGAGCTAATTCTTTTGCTTGGTTTTCTTTTTCTGCTTGTGTAGCCGTTTTTTCGTTTTTCCAAGTAACTCCGTCATAATCGTTTATATCAACATAAGTTTTACCTTCACCCATTTTAAAGAATTCTTTCCATTTTTCATTTGTTACCTTATAAGAATAGTTATCACCATCAAAGCTCTCCAAATCAAAGACTTTATAAATTGTATAAGATTCACCAGATATTGCTCCATTAATTGTAATCTTTCCAGTTCCTGTTGTTTCTTCAGCGTTAACATTACTACTCAACGTGAATACCATTATGAACGCAAACATAATGGCTGCAATCTTTTTAATTAGTTTCATTTCTTTCTCCTATTTTCTTTTCTATTCTTTTTATTTATATTTGACAGGCATATTATACTTGCAACCACCAACGTTGCTCCTAATAACCTGTAAATCAGGGTTCCCATACTACCTGTTGAAGGTAATATTTTTGTACGGCTCTTGTTTGTTACTACAATTGTTTCACCGTTTTGTGCACTACTTGTATCAGTGTTTTGAATTTCGTTTTTATAAACCACTTGATAATTCATAGTGTTTATTGTTACTTCTTTTGATGAATCCGTAATTGGATTACCTTGATCATCTAGTTCATAAACATAATAGGTTTTATCTAATTCTAGATTCTCAAACTTAACGGATTTATCTGGATTGTCATTTGCACTATAAGTAATAGTTTTTATCGGCTGTAATAGCGTATTCTTGTCATCATACAATCCAAATCTATATATTCCACTCACAGGCTTAGTTGATTTTCCTGCTGCATCATTAATAAACTTTTTAACTACAGTAATTTCACCCTTATGGTTTCTTACCTGTAAATTAAAGTTTTCTTCCTGATAACTCACTTCTAAATTTATATTCTTTAGATATTGTTTTACAGTGTCCACATAACTCTCATTACCTTTTTTTACATCCAAAATATAGATTGGTTCATCATCCAGAACATAACCATCTGGTGCTTTTGTTTCCGTTATTCTGTAAAGCGTATCATATTGTAAATTCTGGGCAATAGTTCCATCATTACCTGTAGTTGGGGTTGAAATTTCTGATGTAGTCATTTTTCCATATTCATCAAATGTACACTTTTCTATTTTAAAAGTTGCGCCACTTAATACTTTATCCATATCATTCTCATCTTGTTTTGTAAGCTTAAAGTTTACTACAGATGAAGCACCAATTGTTCCACTTACATTGTAGCTATAACTTTGTTGTACAGTTCCTCCACCTTTTTCAGAATAACCTTTCCAATACGCTGTATTTGCGATATTCACAGAGTCCCCTGGCTTCGCATTTACAGTCGCTGTATATGTTATTTTGATTGGGATATTATTTGGAATCTTAATTTCTAAAATATTATTTTGATATGACTTTTTACAATTCGTTAATTCTTCATTATTACTATTAAATACTTTAACCGAAGTTGTATCCAATTTAAGATTATCACCCAACTTATCCACAAGCGTTAATTCACCGTTATCATTAGTAGGTAGTGTTTGACCAAGTTGATTCGTATTGATTTCAAATTTAAGTTTCTGTCCATTCGTTTCTGCTAATTGTTTATCGATATTTTTATCTGTCTTAGTCAATTGAACAGGTACTTTACTAGATGATGTAGCTATATCTTTTCCATCTTTTTGAAGTGTAACTTTATTTATAAAATTATTAGGTTGAGCTCCCAATAAGACTTGTGGATCTGTGACTCTACAAACGACTTGTACATCCACTGAATTATTATCTCTTATACTCTTCGAAACAAATTCACCCAGTCGAATCATCGTTCGTTTTTTATCTTTACTTACATAATAAATTGTATGTTCAGATTTCTTATTATCATTTGGCGAATCATTTTCTCTGAATTCCCAACCACTACCAGGATTGTCTATTGTCTTTGATGTAACTTTTGAAGCAGCATCCTCATCCCCACGCCACTTAACTCGCATATACGAAAATTCCATGCCATCTGGTATATCATCTATTACGTCATAATCTCCACTTAATTGTCCATCATAGTTCACTTTAAATGCCCATGATATAAATACACCTTTACTATTGTCTAGTAACTTAGTATCAATCTTGTTAGGATCTGCATCTCCATTGTTTTTTTTGTCTGCACCTATTTGAAGTGTTGTAACTGTAGTTCCATCATATTTAAAGACTTGTCCTAACTCCTTTAAAATTTTTGGAGATGTATATAAAGTCTTTTCAGCAGGTATTTCAGAAACATATTCACCATCTTCTTTAATATAAATACTATTTTTATATGTCTTTGTATCACGATTATTTGTTGGTGATGGCAATTCAGAAGGTTCGGATTTTATAATCATATAAACCTTTTCATTTCCAAGACTAATATCTTCTTTAGCCGTTAATAATAACTCATTTGTACCATTCAATTGAGAATTAAAATTATCATTAATAAGAGTTAAACCACTATGCTTTGTCAAATCCTCTATGTCTTTATAATCTGAAATATTTTTACCACCCTTAAGTGTACCTTTATAGATACCCACCAAAGAACCTTCACGTAAGTATGACTCTGTTATTCCATCACCTGTTTTTATCAAATCACGGAATATCATACCCTTATTAATTTGAGTACCACCAATATCAACTACCCAATAAAGCTCCCCATTAGTCCAAGTATTTGAATCCGTGTTCGGTTCTTTGTAGTACCAAGATTGTTTATTCGCAGTTAAATTTAAATTTCCCTTGATTGTTAATGTCGTCTCTTTAGAAACATCCTCATTATTAAATGTAAATGTTCCATCTCCTTTTTTAACAACACCCTCAAGAGTAAATTTATTCTTTACCTTTGTCTCTGTAAAAGCATCTAAATTATCTGGCTTTGCATAATACGTGAAACGATACGCATAATTTTTATCAGTCCAACCCAAAGCAGAAGGTTTTAAACTGAAGGATTGCTGATCATCTATCTTGATCCATTTTGTATCTACTGTTGTATAATTTGAATTTAATGTATATGTATCGTTTGTCCCTTTATTTAAATCCCTTGATATTGAATCTGCCTCTAAAGCCTCCACCTTCATATACCCAACATACTTCATATGTTTAGAAGTTAAAGTATCTGTCATTGTTACTTCGTTAACATTAAAATCATTCAATGTCTTATTTGTTTCAACCGTATATTTATAGCTTCCCTCAGGAATTGTAAAATTAGTATTTGAAGTTAAATCTTTTATAATTTTATTATTTTCGTAGATAAATTTATCTCCACTCATTGTTTCTATTTTAGATGATGTTGTTGCGGTTTGTTCTACCTGTTTCCCATTCCATTCATACGTTTTAATATTAGAGATAGAATTCCAAGCCTCAAATCCACCCGCAAAATCATCTCTTTTATTCACATTATCCGCATGTGCAATAAAACGATTAAACGCATTAATTGAATCTGTATGCAACTTGGCAAAAGCTTCAGGCTTTACAGTAACGTTATATGTTATATAACAACTCTCACCTGGACTTAAATTGATTGGATTATTCTTGTTTCCAGATAGTAAAAAACTTCTAAAATTATCATTTTCACTCCATTCTTTAAAATTTGTATTATCAGTTGACCACTTTATATTGTATTGTGAAGAATCAACAGGATCATTATCATTATTCATATATAATTTGAATGAATTTCGGTCAAAATGAATATATTGTAATAAATCAGCATCTATCTCTGTGTTCATATCATGTTTTAAATAATCATAAAATTGAAAATTCTTAATCGTATAATTACTCGTAGCTTCATGAATTGAAATAAAAGACTTAAATGGAATTGTATATGAACCATCCTTATTCCTAGTTATATTTCCATTTACTGTTTTTGTGAATTGATTACTATAATCTATTTTAGGAGTAAATTCAGCATTACGATTTTTATCATCTACTTTTTTCTCATAAATATCTTTAGAACTTTTTGAATATAAAGATGCATTATTTTTTATTGTTTGACCACTTAAATTTGCTTTATCATTTAATTTCACATAATAAGTAAGTGTACGACTTTCATTTGGTTTCATATCTCCAATATGCCAAACAATGCAAGGATTTGTAATATCACTTACACCTGCATCAGGAATTTTTGTAGTAGCATCTGGAATACTCGCTTTATAAATTTTTCCATGAGTTGCACCACTTATTATTGTTTCAAATGGGTCTTTATTATTATCCTCACTAGTTAATGTAGTTTCTGTCGAACTAATATTCCCTGCATAGCTTACCAAGTTGGCATTTGAAGTAAACTTATCAACAACATACAAATCTTTACAACCATCCTTACCAGCTGTTACTGTCACCGTATACGTTAAATAATTGTTTACTTTGTCTACATTGGACATTTCTTTTTTCATATCTACACTACCAAATTTTTCTATACAATCTGGGCCATAATTTAAAGTAACCGTTTTATCTCCAACAACCAATTTTGCCTCTCCATTATTTTGATTTATTTTTGTTAAATCAATCTGACCCTTCACATAGAATGAACCGTTTAATTGATTACTTCCTTTATCTACTAAACCTTTAAGATAGGTTTGATCAAGAGTAAACTTCACTTTATTCTTTTCAATTTCAATTGTTCCTATATTATTGTCTCCAGCTAAAAGAGTTCCATTTCCAGCCTTTTCGAAATCTCTCATAAAATCAGGAAGACTGTATAAAAGTATACCATTATGTTGTTCTAATAAGTTTTTTGTATTAATCTTGTCAAATTCAACTTTCAAATAAAGTTCTGTACTATTTGGTTTGGCATCTCCCTTATCCAAGTTTTGCCATTTGTCATCCGCATCTTTGTAATACATAAAAACGGATGTAATCTTATCTTTATTTGCTTCTGAACTTAAATCAAAAGGTTGTTTTGTAGTTTCTGTTGTAGTTTCTGTAGTTGTAGTCGTTGTTGTCTCTTCTTCACTTTCTTGAGATACTTGTTCATTATTTATTGTTTCTGGCTCATCCTTGACAACTTCTTCTTGTTCATTTACTTCTTCTTGTTTGTTACAATCATCCGTATGCGTATGCTCTTCCTTTTCGCATATCAATTCATTGTTTTCATCATAACACTCTGCAGTATGTGTATGTTCTTCTTTGTCGCAAGTTAATGTTTGAGCTGGTAAAGATAATGCATAGACCGTACAAACAACCACAATACAAGAAAGTGCTATCATGATCCTTTTCCATTTTCTTAAGCGCGCTTTGTCTTTTAATAAACGCCTTAAATACTCTTGCACAATCACACCTACTTTCTGTTACTTTACAATTCCAATTTTATTTAAAGGCCAAACTGAAAATAAGACTTTACCCTCAATTTGTTCTTTTGAAATATCCCCTATTGCAGCACTTCTAGAATCTATTGAACTCTCGCGATTATCTCCCATACAAAACCAACGAGACTCTTCTACTTGATGAGGAAAGTCTATGTCTGTATTACCTAATGACTCACTATCTACATACGATTCATGAATAGCTTTACCATCCACAGACACCTTTCCATTCACATCTATATCTACCTTTTGACCAGGGCCTGCAATAACACGCTTTACCAACAACTTATTCCCTTGCCAAAATGCTACAACATCTCCAGACTTTAATTTCTTTGTCTTTATAGACACCACAACCTGCCCATTTTCTAAAGTTGGATCCATACTCGAACCATAAATCTTTAATACAGGCAGCCACAGTGTTGCCACCAACACAGAAATGGCAGCCACAACAACAAGTACACTCAAAGTCTTACGTAAATGCTTTAAATACTTTTCTCTCTCTTTTAAACGACCAAGCTCTTCTTTGACCTCAACATTCGATACAAGATCACTATCTGTTTGCATCTTATCAATGAGGTCAATCAACTCTTTTCGCTTTAAATGTCTTAAATCCTTTTTTTCCATATCTCTATCTACACATTAAGATTATGTTAAGATAAACATACATCATCTTATGTTAATTGGTTGATATATTCATTTTTCCTTTATCTTAAGCTAATCTAACCTTTCCGTTATAAACAACCTAACAAGAACGAAATTTCTGTTAATAAATACACTCTTACCTGTAATCGCTTTCAAGTAACATTTTCTAACTTTTGTTTATTGGTTAGCTATTTTGATAACTTACAGATATTATTACCCTTTACTTATCACATATTTTTACATTTTTGGTTATATATACTTATTTCTCCCTTATATAAAGTCGATTAATTTGTGCAAATGGCTTTGTTAATTTGTACAAACTCATTATTTACTAAATTTGAATCTTTATATATAACCAAAGACAGTTTGTCTTAACTATTTCTTAACATTAAAAAAGGAAGTTATCAACTACCCTACTTTGTGAATTGCTTTAAATAGTCCATATCTAAAACAATAATGCGATTATTTTTAACTTGAATGATATGCTTTTCTTTTAAACCACGAATCACTCGATTCACACTATTACGTGTTGTAATCCCACAAAAATTCGCAATATCCTCATTTGTGACCTGCAAATCAATAAATATACCCTTTTGTGTTTGAATACCAAATAAACTCGCTAAACGATATAACCAAGAACATACTGCACCTGCCTTTGAATTCATGATCATCACTTGTTCTCTTGTGAAGGCTAGTTTTAATCGATTGCGATAGTATGTATTTACATAATTTTGAAGATTCGCATCTTCATTAACTCGCTTATAGAATTTTTCTTTTGAAATACAATAAAACTCTGCTTGTTCACTTTCAATACGAATCTTTGGAAGGCAATCTCTAAATTGTGTCAAACAATCACAATACAAACTCACCACATCCGGACCTTGTAAATAAGTAATATTGAATTCACGCTCATCTTGCATGATCAAACTCACTTTAACAATACCCTTCTTTAAAATATACATATTACTATCATGATAGTGGTAATTTAAAGATAACCAATTTGGATCGTTTAATTTTCACAAAAAAT